>Ga0209824_10000103_pt1 | contig 59600 bp, 52 predicted proteins | sample VDWuncwatermetaG_FD_184124 | JGI IMG/M metagenome (GOLD analysis project Ga0209824, IMG submission 184124) | Wastewater microbial communities from Netherlands to study Microbial Dark Matter (Phase II) - VDW unchlorinated drinking water (SPAdes)... ...
TTGAGCAACAGCTCCTTTGTTCCGACCAACCGGGCGCTGCAAAAAGGCGACCGCGTCGTGAACGAGATCGAAGCGAAGGTCGGAGGCTACGCGGCGCAGGCGGTAAGCCCGCTGTTTCTCGGCAATCCTCCTGCTGAATACCAGCGGATGGTTGAGTCCTCGGCAGCATGTTTTGGCGCTATTCTACAGAGGATGCGGCCGGGCACGACGTTCGGCGCGCTTTTCGACGGCTACACAGAGATGATACAGCGCGGCGGGCAGGGGAAGTACGTCTGGAGCCATCCGATGATGCACGCGCGCGGCTTGGGCGACGACGGCCCGGCGCTCTTGGGAGATCGGGACTTGGAGCGGTTTCGCCGGATCGAGCTGCAAGCCGGCATGGTCTTCATCTTGAAGCCGCAGGTCCGCGCCGCCGGCGGCAAAGACCGCGCCAGCATCGGCGACACCGTCGTGGTGACCGAGAGCGGCGCGCGGCGCCTGGGCAAGCGGGAGCTTAAGTTGATCGTGAAGGATTGAGATCTCTCCGGAGCCGAGATGTCGAAGCGTTTGTTTTTCGTTCTTCTCATCATCTCCCTTTTCCTTGCGCCAACACTGTGGGGCCAGAATAGGGAACGACTCAGGGTGAGCACCCTCTTTATCGGATCATCCCTTCTTCCTATCTGGATAGCCCAAGATCAAGGTTTCTTCTCCCGTGCCGGACTGGATGTTGAGCTGATCTGGATGCAATCGGCGTTATCAACTAGCGCGCTATTGGCCGGAGAGGTGGACATGACCTTTGGCACCCCGCAGGTGACGCTCCCGATCCTGGCCTCAAAGAATCCGCCTCCGTTGGTATCCATTGCGGCTTGGGGGTCGGCCTCCGAGCACTGGCTCGTCGTTCATCCCTCCATTCAGTTGGTCAAAGAACTCCAAAGGAAAATCCTCGCCACAAGCCGGCCCAAATCGGCGGATCATGGTTATGCCATAGTGATACTGGAAAGGCATGGCGTGGACCCAAGACAGGTGACCTTTCTTGCCGCTGGCGGGCAGGCAGGACGTATGGCAGCGGTAGAATCGGGAAGAGTTAGCGGCAGCGTCCTGAATCGCTATTACGCCTTCCAGCTAAAGAAAAGGGGATTCCGTGATATCGCAAAACTAGAACGCCCGGACTATCCATTTCCTCCGTCAACCCTTTTCGTACGAAAGGACACCCTCCAAAGTAAACGCAATGCCCTGCGGGCTTTTCTTATAGCATTGATGCAAGCAAGTGAAATGCAGAAAAGGGATAAGGAGCTTTGCCTCCGACTCATCCGTAAGCACTTACGTTTGGATGACCCTGAAGTTATCGAGGTCGCTTACGAAGACGGGACCACTTTGTCCTACCCGTATTTCACCGAACGTCAGTTGCAAGTGGCATTGGATCTTATGGGGAAAGGCCTTGGACAGGCTGTGGATCTATCTTATAAGCAAGTTGTAGATCACAGCCTACTTGAGGAGATCTCCCGTGCCACTCCTGTCACATTTAAATAGATCTGCCCAACCTTTCTTGACAGCGACCTTTCCTCTCGACTATAAAGGCAAAAGGTTATGGCTAAAAAAGCTGTCCTGCTATTACTAGTAGCCTTTTTTCTCCTAACGTCCCCGGTTAACCTCCGCGCTCAAAAGCTCAGGGTGGCCACCCTCTATATCGGCTCCACCATGCTGCCACTCTGGATCGCTCAGGAGGAGGGCACCTTTACCCGCCGCGGCCTTGAAGTGGAGTTGATATGGCTGCAATCGTCGCTCTCCACGTTTGCATTGATAGCTGGAGAAGTGGATCTCATCTTTGGAACACCCCAAGAGACCTTGCTAGCGATGACTACGAAGAATCTCCTTCCTTTAGTCACCATAGGGGCATGGGAAACAAACTCAAAACATTGGCTGGTGGTGTCTCCCAAGATCCAAACTCCCAAAGAGCTGAGCGGCAAAACCCTGGCTACGAGCCGACCCAAAGCAGCGGATGAGGGTTACGCAAGAATCATTCTGAGAAGATTCGGCGTGAACCCCGAGCAGATAACCTTCATAAGCGCTGGTGGACAACGCGACCGCATAGCAGCCCTAAAATCTGGGACCGTGCAGGGAAGCGTTTTAAATGCTTATAATACTTTGCTCTTGGAAGAACTCGGCTTTAAACGGCTCGCTAAGCTAGAGACCTCGGAATTCCCCTTTCCTCCTGCCACACTGACAACGCGCAAGGAGACGGCCATCGTCAAAAGAGAGCCGATCAAAGCCTTCTTGAGCTCAATGGTAGAAGGGACAAGGGGGCAGAACCAGGACAAAGAATTTTCCCTCAAGCTTTTAAGAAAGTATATGAAGATGCAAAATCCCAAGGTGCTTGATGCGGCCTATAATGATAGCGTCATGCTCCAGTACCCTTATATGACCCGGGAGCAGCTCAACTCCTCTCTGGATATTCTGGAAGCGAGCACGGGAGTCAGACCTAGGATCAGCTTCGAAGAGTTTGTCGATCACAGCCTGCTCCAGGAGATTCGGCTGCAGCAGGAGAAAATAGATGGCAACCCTACGGTAAAATAGAGTGAACGGACCATAGAAAGGGGGGTAAAGATGCAACCCAAAGTGGATCATTTGGCTTTTGTGGTAAAAGACCTCGAGCGCTCTGTGAAGTTTTACCAGGAGGTTTTCGGCGGTGAGGTCGGGAGGTCGCGGGGGTTTAATGAAAAAGACCTGAAGGCAGGCCGTCCAGTCCATACACTGGTTAAGGTCGGAGATTACGGTTTTGACCTCTTCTTAGAGGATCCCAAAGATCCTCCAAAGCCCAGAGCGCGCTTCCTTCATTTCGCCTTTAGCATCCGGCCTGACGAGACCGACCAGGTCTTGGAACGTCTCAAAAGGCTCAACATCCCTTATGACGGCCCGAAGGTTCATGGTGGATCGACGAGCATCTCTATTTACTTCTCCGATCCTGACGGCTATCAGCTGGAGTTCTCGGCAAAGTTTCCCGATGCAGAAACGCACAAACGAGAGATGCAGCGGCTCGGCGCCACCTACGGCGGGGCAGGGACGAAAAGCTATGAGTGGACTGGGTGAGCGATTTTCAGAGATCGCCAACTTTTTATTTCTCTCCTTCCTGCTGGCCGGTTTCCCTGGAGCGGGCATGGCAGCGCAGCCCAAAGATTCCGAGGAGATCTGGAGAGCGCTGGAGAAGCTCGCGCCCGCCGAGCGGGAGAAAAAGCTCACGGAGGGTGCCAAGGCCGAAGGGGAGATGATCTGGTACACCAATACTGGACTGGATAACGTCACCAAGTACATTCAAGCCTTCAAGAAGCTCTACCCGTTTATCGATGCCAAGTTCTGGCGGGGCAAGAGCCGAGACGTTACGGAGAGAATGGTGACCGAGGCAAGGGCGGGGGTTTTTTCCGTCGATGTGGTGAAGACCACAACCGACCTCCTGCCTGCCCTCATTGAAAAAAACCTCATTGGCCGCTACGAGTCGCCTATACGTGCCTCCTATCCATCCCACGCGAAAGGCGCCCTCTGGACGAACATCAACTACGGCTTCCGTGTGTTCGGCTTCAATTCCAGGAAGCTCTCCCGGCAGGAAGTCCCGAAGACATGGGAGGGCCTGCTCCACCCCCGCTGGAAAGAGGAGATTCTTTTTGATGAATCCTCGCTGGAAGAGGTGGTGGCCTTGCGGGCAGCCTGGGGGCGAGAAAAGGTCGTGGCCTATTTGACGAGTCTTAGCAATCAACAGCTCCTGATCCGCCGAGGCCGCGACAGCATAGCCCAGCTATTGATCGCCGCTGAGGCCCCGCTTGCGGTAACCGTTTATGCCTACAATAGCGAGAGCCTGCGCGCCATCGGGGCGCCCATCGATTGGGTGGCTCCGGATTTGATACCCGTTCTGATCTACCCTCTGACCATGGCGCGCAACGCTCCTCACCCCCATGCTGCGGCTCTGTTTTACGACTTTCTTCTTTCCGACGCCGGCCAACAGATGCTCGCTAAGGAGGGAAGGGTGGTAGCCAACCCTAAGATCGAACCCATCTATCCGCGCATGAAGGAATTGCAGCTCCTGCTCGGTACCGCCAGGGTTCATCTCAATACCGTCGAGGACGCAACCAAGTACTATAAGGAAAGCCTGCAGATCCTGGACGAAGTGGTGCTCAAGCGGAAGAGATAGGAGACGATTAACCCAGGAGGTATGGAAGATGTTTGGCGCAGAGACTTTGGACCATATCGCGATTCCAGTAAGAGATTTAGAGCGGGCAGAAAAATTTTACCTCGAGACCCTTGCTCTTTCCTTCCTCACCCAGAGAAAAAACGCTGACGGCTCCCCCCGGCACACCTACGTTCTGGCGGGAGAAAATATCGTCGCCTTGACTCTGCCCGGCGTCGCGGTTCCTCCGTCCTCCAGCGGCGCGCCGCGCTATGCGATTGCATTAGAGTCGGAAGAGAGATTCTGGTCGGTAATGGAAGGAATCCAGCGAGCGAGAGTCCGGTGCGGCGAAGTTCAAGAGCATCGCCCGGACTCTCCGTTCGTCTCATCCTTTTGCTTTGATGATCCGGACGACAATCATATGGAGATATGCCTGCGGCGCGACGGTCCCGGAGGCATTTACGTAAGCCATGTGATCTTTGAGACCGCGGAGCTGGACAAAGCGACTCGATTCTATACAGAGGCACTAGGCCTTGCCCTTTTGGGGGAGGAGCGTGGCGAGCGTCTGTTTAAGTTTGGCAACCATCAGCTTCTCGGCGTCAAACAGGTCGCGGCGCTCGCCGAACGCACCAAGCGCCACGGCCGGGCGGTGCATGTGGCCTTCAACGTGAGTCAGGAGGACTTTGACCGCATGGTGGCTCTCATTCCTAAACTGGGTGGCCGGTCTCTCGGCGATCAGCGTGCCGAGGATGGTCTTCGTCCTCCCGGAGAGCGGAGCATCTATTTCTTCGACCCGGACACCAACTATCTTCAGATCACCGCCCACGGAGAGGAAAACTGGGACCTTTTACCAGACGAGGAAAAATGGCGGCGGATTACTGAGAATCGGAAGAAAAGAGGACAGGGCATCTCCAGCTTTGATGCCGGAAAAAAGCTCCGCGAGGAATGAAATCGAAAATCCCTATGGAGAAACCGATCATCCCAACGTTTTCTCAGAAAGAAAAGAAAAGGCGCTGGGGACTAGTGCGCGCTCAGATGAAGGCGGCAAATCTAGATGCTATCATTTGTCTTCCCAATCAGGGCCACTGGGACCAGTTCGGCGCAGACGCGCGTTACCTTACGCAAATCGGCGGTTTTCAAACCGAAGTCGCGGCGATATTTTCGTTGGAAGGCGACGTTGCCGCCGTGGTGCGCGGTCCCAACGAAGTCGAGTGGTGGGGACTCGCGCAGGACTGGATGAAAGATATTCGCCCTTCGCGCCGCTCCTACGGCGAGCCGATCATTCAGCGCTTGAAGGAGATTCGGGCTGAAAGGGTCGGAGTAGTCGGCCTTAAGGGTTTGGTGCGGGCGCCCGAAGGGGTTGTTCCGTGGGGTACTTACGAAAAGATTCGCGCTGCCCTTCCTCAAGTCCGATTTGAAAATGCCACTGATCTTATGCAAGAGGTTCGCTCAGTTAAAAGCGAAGAAGAGATCGTTTTCATAGAAAAGGCGGCTGACATTATAGGTAAGGCTATCGAGGCGCTGGTTCAGGAGGCAAAACCGGGCGTTCCCGAGAACTATCTCTTGGCAACCATGTTGAAAGAGATCGTCAGGCAGGGTGGTGAACCGATCACTATGCTCCTCTTTGGCGCGGGCGGGCCGGAAGTGCCGTGGGCCCAAAGGGTCATTTCTACGAGGCCTCTAAGAGCCGGCGACCTCATCAATACCGAAGTAGAGGCGAAATACGGCGGCTATATCGCCCAAGCGCTACAGCCGATTTCCCTGGGTCCACGGCCAAAAGAGCTGGAAAAGATCTTTGACGCGACGAAGATCATTTTTGAAAAGATGTTGAAGCGCCTTAGGCCTGGCGTTACCTTCGGTGAGGTCGTGGCCTTTTACCAGGATCAAGTGAAGGCCGCCGGATACGAGCCGGGCGAAGCGCTCATGCACGGTCGGGGGCTGGGTGAGGATGCCCCCATGCTCTGGGGCGCGGTCAGGGATTTCCCCGAATCCCAGGCACGGCTTAAGAACGGGCATGTCTTCATTCTGAAGCCGGCAGCCAAGAAAGGTGAGATGAAAGATTCTATCCGTGCAGGCGACACCGTCGTCATCGAGCCGGATGGTGCCCGGCGCTTGGGAAAAAGGGAGCTGGCTTTTTTGAGCCTCTAGCTCTGCCAAGGAGGCCGCCTGGGAAGTAGCAGATAGTTATGGTCCCTATCTTTAAGCCCTCTCCATAGTGTGGGAAGAATGGCAGTGGGGAGGAGCAAGGTAGCGCTGTTAAGCGTGAGGTGTAGATACACAAGATCAAAATACCAGCCGAGTATACCAGGACAGGGAGTGCAACCGAGCTGGAAAAACTGGCCCATTCTCACCGTGTGCTCAAACACATGGTAGCCCTGAATCAAAAACCCTGAAACGAAAAACCCTAGTCCTACACGCCCTATATGCCGCTGTCCTAGTGACTGAAATTGAGGATCAAAAAGGAGGAAAAATAATACCCAGGCAAGCAATAGGAAATATAACGCGTTAAAAACGAAGTGATTCCACTCTACGTCGAGGAAAAAGAGAATACCGTGTGCCTCTTGAGGTCCCGCGCCAAGCCACCAACGCTGGTAGAACTGTGCGATATGCTCTATCTCGTGGAAGGTTTGTACGAGAAGAGCCGATAGTAAAAGGGCGACAACAGTAACCTTAGCTCTCAGCAACGGAGATGTTTCCGGAGAGAACGTTGACGGGCTGCCCGAAGCGAGGCTCAGGACCAAAGATCGCGAACTGCATAGGAGAGTCCTTCTGATTGTAGAAAACCGTGAGGACGAGAGAATCTTTCTTGTATCCCGGTCCGCCGTCCACCGCAACGGCGCTGAACGGCACTATGGCCTCTTCGTACTTCTCTCCCACCCGAGTGATGGATCGCGCGATGCCTTTTAGTTCAACTCGCCCCTTGCCTGTGTTCTTGACGCTTTCGATGCGAACGCTGTCCACTGACATGGAGAATTGATTTTTCCCTATTTTCACTGTTCCTAGGCTATAGGTCTTCATGGCAAATGGTTTATCGTTTGTTACCACTACGCAGTGGAAAAAATCATCGGTAAAGGCGAATACCGAAGTAAGCTCGAAGGGAACCCCCTGAGGATCGCTTGGTTTATCGATTAATTCTGTCCCCATACCAAAAATTTTCGGCTGTTCCTTGACTGTTCGGGAGACGGACCACCAACTTCGTAAAACATAACCCACGCTCAAACCTAAAAACAGCGCGATGCCTGCCACGAAAAGAAGAGCCGCTTTACTCTTATTCATCTTCTGCCTCCAGTCCTAATGTGCCGATATGGTTCCCTTATCCTGAATAGGGGAGGAAGGCGTCCAGATCAGTAATGATCCTGTGCGCCTCAGCGCCACTGACGACTGTGATGACGGGATCCAGTTCACCTGGCTCAATTCTTAACGCGCGTAATGCCTCTTCGTTGGCTAGGATCGGAATGCCCGTGCTAGCGAGGATTCTGTAAAGCTCTCCGAAGTTCTTCGGGACAGCAGAGAGGGGTACCTCGAGAAGAAGGGCAAGGTCATCAAGATCACTGCGGAGGATAGCGACGCGGTCGAGTGGGGTTTTTCCGGTGCCGTCATGACGGAAAGCGGTCACCGCTTCACCATCCATGACGATCGTCACATGATGACCGCGGTTAAGATAGTTCCACGCCGGGACCAGTAGATCGCACGCCACGACGTGGCTCTGCGCGAGCGGCGAGGTTACGTGTATTACAATTCGCTTGCCTCTCGGCCAATCTGCGGGTATCTGAGGTCGCGACCGCGCCGTACCGTTCGACACGTCGCCGAGGCGCTTACACGAGCTCGTTGATGAAGTCAAGGGCGCTGGAGACTTCGCTGGAAAGGCGGATGCGGAAGCAAGATCGGAATGAACTCCTTTAGAATCCCGCGGTTTATCGATCAATTCGGTGCCCAGAGCAGAGATTTTCGGGCCTTGCTCGACTGTTCTAGAAGCAGACTGCCAAATTCCTAAAACATACCCGACGCTCAATCCTACAAATAGTGCGATGCCTGCCACAAAAAGGAACCTTGATCCCTTTTTATTCATCTTTTCCATCCAATGACTGAGGCCCAATGTAAGCTCTGCTCCCCTGCATAAGGCAGGAAGCGTGAAAATCAATCATCTTTCTGTGAACGTCGCCACTGTCTCGAAGTGAGACCACGGGATGCATCTCACCCAGCTCAATCTGCAACGCGCGTAGTGGGTCTTCGCTGGCGACAATCCGATTTGCTACCGTCAGCGAGGATTAGAGTCTTCCAACCGTGTAACAGAAATCCGACTGGTCGAGGATGTCAGAGATCTGCCCTGTGGGAACAAGCTTCGCGATGGGATGAATCTCCTCCTCTGCAAGGCCGAACTGCTTAACCCCATTTCGGTTCGCGAACACTTTTGCTCCTGCCTTCGCAAGGTACTGCACATACTCGAAGTAGTTGCTGGGGGCATCCGCCAGAGACACTTTCAGACGTTCCGCCAACGCCTGCCGTTCTTGTCCAGTGATCCCAGAGTCGTGAAGGAGCGTCTTTTTTTCTCGCTTCAGGTGCATCCGCAGCGCTGGCACGCTGTTACCATCAAAAAGAATCACCACCTCATGGCCCTCCTGGAGTGAGCTCACTCCTCCGTCCAGCGCCTCGATGAACCTCTTGTCATCCTGGGTAATTGCCCCCACCAGGTGCACCGCATGGCGCCCCTGCTTGACATACGGCCCCATCTTGGGCTCCTTAGAAGATTCCTGCTTCGATCCCTCTCCCTGAAAGGGTAACGACGAACACGAACCGAGCAGTATTATTGCGATCCAGATGCTCATCACTTGATTAAAATAATAGGCTTTCATCTTAGGACCTCCCATGATTTTTTACTCTCTCTCATCTAGGAGGGATCGCACCAAGCGGCGTGCCGCTTCACTCTGCCAGTCCCGCTCTCCTAGGATGCGCCCAACAATCCGGCCCTTCCGATCAATAAGGACGTTGGAGGGGTGTCCACGAACCCCCATAAGCTTCTGAATCTGGCCATCACGATCCAAAAACAGTCGAAAGGGAATAGCGAACTCCTTCTGAAAGCCCAAAACCGCCTCAGGATCCTCTTCGAGATTTATACCGAGCACCTCCAGCCCTTGCCCTTTGAATTCTCGAGACAACGCTGCTCTGGCGGGAGCCTCCCGCCGGCAGTTGGGTCAGGTGGTGACAAAGAAACCGACGATCAGAGCTTTCCCCCGGAGGTCCGCTAACCGAAGCGAGCCACCATCTACGCTCGGAAGCGCTACATCGGGGGCGGCAGTCGGAGGGAGGACACGGGTTACCCTCATGGCGGCGAAGAGGTCGTCTTCGGCAACTGTTTCCAGGTTCAACGATGCACCTAGCACGAAGACTACTGCTATCCCTGCGGCAAACGTCGAGCTGAGCTTCTGTATGCTCATGGGGACCTCCTTATGAAAAATAACATAGGCTACGGACTAAAAGTCCGTAGCCTAAGGTTCCTAACCAGCGTCTCTCTTTGCTAAAACTAAAAGAGGCGTGGGAAGATGCGTATGTCGTTCAGCTTTGAGTCTCCCTCGCCGATCTCGTTGTTCACATTGTCCACATAGACCGCGCGGGGTGCAAACAAGCCGCTGTTTGGACCCTGGATGAACCGTTTCGGTGCAACGTTGCCGTTGTCCAGACGGTTATACACAGTAATTGAGCCGATGATCGGGGGATCTACCGCTCGCTCTCCATTATTCGCGACGGTGATCTCGTTATTCACGAGATCGAGTGCCATCTGGCGCGGTTTGTCGAGCATTGTAGCAGCGCCTGTAATGCTCCGTATCGGGGTGACCGTGCCCGTCGCAAGCCGATCGAAGACGTGTACTCCTGGGGTCGAGCCGCCCTCGACGACGTAAATCTCGTTATTTGTGGCGTCGACCCACACGCCGACCGGACTTGCGCTCGAGAAGCATTCGCAGGAGAAAGAGCGCTTAGGTGCCACGTTGCCGTTAGCGAGGCGATCCCAGACACCCACTGAGTGTAGCCCTGTGCCATCTGTGCCCTTCGGCATCACGATCTCATTGTTCACATTGTCGACCATGACACCCTTGCTGGCGCTCGTGATTGTCGTGAGCGATCCCTGGATCACGCGCTTCGGCGCAACGTCACCACTATCCAAGCGGTTAAAGACCAAAATGGAATTCTCGCTCCCGCTCGGAACAACGATCTCGTTGTTCACCGTGTCGATCCAGATCCCGTGCGTACTGCGGCTGATACGGCTGTTCGCACCAGAGAGAACCCTCTTTGGGGCCACCTGGCCGTTGTCAAGGCGATTCCAGATGGCGACGCGCGGGTGGCTCACGCAGTTGGTGGCTCCGATCTCGTTATTCACCAGGTCAAGAGCCAGCGCACCGGGGTTACCAATGCCTACCTGTGCTCCCCCGGGGGCAGTGGTGATCGTTCTAAGCGGCGCAACGTTCCCGTTCGCCAGACGGTTATACACTGTGATGGTATGGTTGCCCCAGTTTGTCACCAGAATCTCGTTATTCACTGCATCGATGAACACCCCCGTAGGATTGCTGAGCCCGGTGAGCGCCCCAGCAATCGTCCGCAGCGGCGCGACATTGCCGTTATCGAGACGGTTGTAGATCGTGATCGAGTTATTGCCGCCGTTGGCTACGGCCATCTCGTTGTTGGTCAAATCCACATGGATGAGCTTGGGGACATTCAGCCCGGTGAGTGGGCCCTGAACCGTGCGCTTCGGTGCCACATTGCCGACGTCGGCACGGTTATACACCGTGATCGAGGGCAACGCCGGGGGCGCGTCCAGGATATGCCCCTCATTCGTGACAAAGACTTCATTGTTCACATTGTCGACGAAGTTCCCGTGCGGGTCATTGAGGTTTGTATTAGCTCCTATAATCTCCCGCAGGAGGTCGCCAGTCGCACGGTCAAAGAAAGCGACCGATAATCTGCGCTGGAACGTGCCGGCCACCTCGCCGTTGACCGTGTCGACTGACCAGCCATAAGATCGGTTTGACGCCGTTGGGAACGCCAGCTTGAAGTCAATGACACGCAAGGGTATAGCATTGCCGTTGGCCGTGCGCGTGTGAACCACGGCGCGCTCCGAGGTGTCGTTCATCGCCGACCAGACCTCGTTGTTGGCAACGTCAACCACGGCCGATGCGGGAAAGTCGATCTGCGTGGAATTACCCTGAATCCTGCGGAGCGGTATCGCAGGGCCTGAGGCGGTGCGCGCATACACAATGACGCTGTGACCGTTGTCGTCCGACACGATGATCTCATTATTCGTAGTGTCGACCGTGATGCCGCTGAAGTTCGGGTTTGGGTCGGAGATTTTGCGTAGGGGCGTGGGGTCGGCACCCCAAGCAGTGGCGACTAAAAACGTAACCGCCGCTAGACCGATCGACACGAGGGCGGCAGCTGCAAGCTTCGTCGTGGACTTTGGATAAAATAATTTCGCTCCCATCATTAGATCCTCCTTATCTTGGTTCTTTTGGTAAAAGTGGCTGATTTTAAATCATAAGACAATAGGATTGTCCAATACTATTTCCGAATATGTATTAATAGAATTTCGCTATGCTTTAGCCAACGGGTCAAAAAGTTATGAAAGGTATAACCCGTTGATTTTCCGTAGATCGTGATATATATGATCCCTCTAAGCAGGCGCATTCAGCACTCCATTGGCGAGGGCGAAAGGAGCTTATTATTACTCTTAATCAGCTTAGAATTTTTTCGGTTGTCGGAAGATACCTGAGTGTCACAAAAGCAGCGCATGAGCTGCACATGAGTCAGCCCTCGGTTTCTCGACAGCTCAAGCTTCTCGAGGAAGAATATGGAGTCAAATTCTTTAAGAAGGTTGGCCGAGGAATTGAACTGACAGGGGAGGGTCGAATCTTCCTGAGCAAGGCCCAACCGCTTTTACTCCAAGCTGACAAGCTGAAAGAAAAATTTCCCGCCGATCTGACTTCCAACAAGGCCGGGCCTCTCACTGTTGGTGGCAGTCTTAGTCCCTCTATGCGTTATCTCCCTACGGTCCTGGCGGTTTTTAGAGAGACACATCCAAAAGTTCAGCTCACGCTTCGAACTAGCACCAGTCGCACCATAGAACGGCTAGTTCTGGACTCCAAAGTCGAAATCGGAGTGATCACCAGCCCCTCTGGCTCTTCCTCCCTTATTTATGAGCCTTATCGAAAAGAGAAGCTGGCGGTCTTTGATTCCGTAAAACATCCCTTGGCCAGGAGACAGGCGTTAACTCTAGAGGAACTGGCACAGATGCCTCTCGTCGTTAAGAGGGCAATGACAGGCGAGGTTGGTATAACCGAGGAGTTTTTAAAGCAGCTCGAAAAAAAAGGTTTTACACCGAACATTGCCATGGAATCTGACTCAGCCCAAGCCGTAAAGGCAGCTGTCAAAGCAGGTATTGGTCTCGGGATTTTATACCGAGATATTGTGGATCCCGATATTAGGGCAGGTGATCTAAAAGTCATTAAAATTCCAGAATTAAAAATGCAATTGCGAAGCTTCATTATCTACCATAAAGCCAGGTCTCTCTCTGCCAACGCCCAAGATTTCCTTACCCTCCTGAAAAAGTGGCCTCAAAGACAGCATGGGCTCAGGATCTCTGTGCGTGCCGCCTAGGCTGAAGAAGTGGAGTCTCTTTTTTCGGTAAGAGGGCTATCAGCAGTGGAAAGGGAGCTTAAATTATAGCGAGCAATTTTCTGATGCCGGTACATTAGGAGGTTTTATGGCGCAAGTTGAAGCTATCGATCATTTAGCCATACCGGTCACGGATATGGCCAAGGCGGAGTGGTTCTATATGGAGCTCCTGGGAATGAGTTTGGAGTATCGGCGACTTAACCCCGATGGGAGGCCCAGGAATACTTTTGTCAACAATGGTAGCCAGCTGGGACTCTTCCTTCCTGGGACCGCGGCCCCACCGACCCAAACCGGTGCCCCTCGCTTTGCCCTTGTCTATCGGTCAGAGGAGAATCTGGAGGAAGCATTAAAGAGGCTAAGAGAGAATGGAATCGTATTTCAAGGTCCGCTTTCCGCTCCTTCTCACTTTCCTATATGCCTTTCCGCGTGTCTTGATGACCCGGCTGAAAATCATGTGGAGCTTTGTTACCTGCGGGAAGCTCTCCATAATAAAGGAATCAATCATATCGCCGTAGAGACTGCCAATCTAAAGAAGGCCTTGGCTTTTTACCAGCAGGCCCTCGGTATAAAAAAGGAGGCAAAGCGCTCTAGCGGAGAAGTTACTCTCCAACTTAAGAGCGGCCAGCTCCTTATCCTTAAGGAGGTGTCGCAACTCTCGGAACGTAGCCGGGTTCCCGGTCGTGGTACGCATGTGGATTTTGAGGTCACGCACGAGGACTTTGAAGAGGTGGTGAGGGCGATCCCTGTTTTTGGTGGTGAAATTCAGGGAGACCATAGAGGGGCTGCGGGGCTTAGGCCGGAGGATGAGAAAAGTGTCTACTTCTCTGACGCCGATGGCAACCCCTTTCAGATGACGGCCTTCGAGGAGGGAGCAAGTAAGTAGGAGAAATAGTCCCATGGCCATTTACCTCTCTTATGAGGAGACCGCGAAGCTCGACATCAACATGGCGGAGCTCGTAGGAGTTTTTGAAGAGGTCTATAAACTCCTGGGCTCTGGGAAGGCCGTTTACCAACCGAGAATTCGCTTGGTCTATCCCCCTATCTCGGATCAGGGATCTGGGCGACCCTGGAAACAAAATATGAGGATCCTTCCCGCGATTCTTCCAGGGATAGGGGCAGGGCTTAGGGTTGGCGCAACAAAGGGGAGAGAGGTGGCCAGAGGCGGGTATCTCATCCTCCTCTTCGACTTCGAGACCATGGAATTGAAGGCCATCATATCAGACTTCCTGATCCATGGAATCCGCAGCGCGGTGCCAAATGGGGTCGCTGCCAAGCATCTCTCACGCAAAAGCTCAAGCACGCTTGGGGTCATTGGTTCAGGGCGGATAGCCCGCTGGGCCACAGAGGCTGTTTTTGCCGTCAGGCCCATCAAAAACGTCAAAGTCTATAGTCCTAATCGTGACCACCGGAGAGATTTTTGTCGTTATATGGAGCGTAAGCTGGGAATCGAGGTTAAAGAATTTGAGGGCGCAGAGTCCGTTGTCCGGGACTCCGACATAGTGGCTGCGGCGACGACCGCTAAGGGGCCAGTGCTGAAAGGCGAGTGGCTTGCGCTGGGGAGCACAGTGATCTCCAATACCCCTGAGGAGCTGGATCGGGCCACGGTGAAGAGGGCAAAGATCGTCGTAGCGATAAAAGACGAGGTCCGACACCATGTCCCGCCTTGGCAAGCGATTGCAGATCTCCTCTCCTCAGGAGAGCTATCCGAGGCCGATCTTTCGATTGAAATGGCTGATGTCCTTCTCGGCAGAAAGCCAGGGAGAACTTCTGAGGATGAGATCATCGCGTTTCTGAATCCCGGATGCGGTATCTACGATGTCGCCATAGCCTCGTATGTGTATCGACGGGCACAGGAACAAGGTCTAGGAACCCCTTTCCCGCTCTAAGGAAAAGACCTTGTGGGACTGACAAACAATGAGACGAAGATAAGTTATTTTGGATAGATTGCCTGTGAAGTCATCGACCCTCATCACTCTGACGATCGCGCTCGTTTCTGCCGCGGCTTCTGGCGGGGAGGCACTGGCGGGAGAGCTTCCGGCTGCCCAGCAAGCTGAATGGGAGCGGACAGTTATGGCCGCAGAGAGGGAGGGGGAGGTTAACGTTTATGTGGTGGATTATCCCAAGTTTGCAGTCAGCTATTTTCAGAAAATATATCCCAAGATCAGATTGAACCTGGTGGAAGGTCCGAGTGGCCCTACACTATCCTCTCGTCTTATGGCAGAACGAAGGGCAGGGAAACATTTGGCAGATCTTTATATTGCAGGCCAGGGAACTCATGTTTCGGTTTTGTATCCGGCCAAGGCGCTTGCCCCTATGCCTCCTTCGCTTATTTTGCCTGAAGTTAAAGATGAATCGAAATGGTTCAGAGGCAAGCACCGTTACGTCGATCCGGAGATGCGCCACTCCTTTGTGTTCCAGGGGTTCAGGGCCCTTTATGTTTCCTATAATTCTCATCTGGTGAATCCCGAGCAGATCAGGTCGTGGTGGGATCTTACCCATCCAAAGTGGAAGGGGAAGATCGTGGGATACGACCCTTCCATAGCGGGTACAGCACGCAATGTTCTCTGGTACTTTTATATGAACCCAGCCCTGGGACCCGAATTTATAAAAAGGCTCTATGATGAAATGGATCTCACCTTAAGCCGGGATCGCAGGCAGGTGGTAGATTGGCTGGCCAGAGAAAGGGCTGCGATCTGTATCGCTTGCGATGCAGAAATAGCCCGAGAGCAGGGTCTTCCGGTGGGCGAGTTAACTCACACCCTGAAAGAGGGGGACTATGTCGGCGGCGGGCAAGGGGTGGTTAGCTTGATCCAACCAAGTCCTCATCCCAACGCCACTAAAATTTTTATCAACTGGTTTCTTTCGCGGGATGGGCAGGCCGTATTTCAAGAGCTATCGGTCAAGGCAGGGCAGAAAAACGCCAATTCCCGCCGCATGGATATTCCCAAAGACATCATCCGACCAGAATACCGACCGAAGGAGGGAGCTGACTATTGGGAGAACGGGCCGACTGTAGATAAGGAGAGCGCTGAAGCCACCAAGTTGCTAAAAGAGATTTTGGCTAAAAGAGCGAGATAGGGGGGAGACATGCTGTCAAAGGAAGAAAACGAGCTTCTAACGCAGGTAGGTCCAGAGACACCGATGGGAAGACTCTTTAGACGGTATTGGATTCCCGCTCTTCTCTCTGAGGAAATTCCTGGACCTGATTGCCCTCCCGTTAAAGTGAGACTCCTCGGGGAAGACCTGGTTGCCTTTCGCGACACTAAGAGCAGGATAGGGCTCTTAGACGAACACTGCTCCCATAGAGGCACGTCGTTGTTCTATGGTCGCAATGAGGAATGCGGGCTCAGGTGCATCTACCATGGCTGGAAATACGATGTGGAGGGGAATGTGCTAGAGACCCCTGCGGAGTCCCCTGAAAGCCAGTTGAAGAGAAAGGTCCGTCATAAGGCTTATCCTTGCGTTGAGGCAGGAGGGATGATCTTCACCTATATGGGGCCCAAAGAGAAGATGCCTTTGTTTCCCAAATACCCTTGGCTCCAGCTCCCCAAAGATCAGATTTACATAGCCAAGAGCCTTTTGGAGTGCAACTATCTCCAAGGCCTGGAGGGCGACTGTGATTCTTCCCACCTTAACTTTCTTCACAGAGCGTTCAAGCCCGATAGCCGCAGGGAGTTTCTTAACTTTGCCGATCCCGCTCCCGACTTTGAGATTGATGAGATGCCCTTTGGCCTGAGGTCCACCGCTATCAGGCGGGCGGGGCCTAACGCAAGCTATGTTCGCATTTCACACTTCGTGATGCCTTTTATTGGCTGTGTCCCGGTGGGTCGGGTGATTGACGGCAAATTGGACGGTTTTAAAGCTGTGTACCAGGTCCCATCCGATAACACGGATACCTGGAGATATGATTTCTTCTTTAAGTGGGCGCGGCCGTTTACAAAAGAAGACTCATCCAAGCGGGATTTTGTCGGTCCCGATTACAGAAAGCTCCGCAACCTGCGTAACAACTATCTCCAGGATCGAGGGGCCCAAAAGAGAGTCAACTTCACTGGCATAGAGGAATTTCTGAATCAGGATGCCTGCGCAACAGAGAGCATGGGACCCATTGTGGATCGGACCAAGGAGCATCTTGGGGTGAGTGATTCTTATCTTATTGCGGTGCGGAGGTTTTTGCTTAGGGCTGTTATGGATCATGAGGCAGGTAAGGAACCTCCTGGCCTTATCTATGATGAGGCGCAGAATGACTTCTCTCATCTGCGGTGCGAGATTTTCCAGCCACCTAGTGATGTTTCTTGGAAGACACTCTTAAAAGATCTGGGACAATAATCTTCGGTGAGGCGTAGGAAAATGGAAGCTTGGGAAAATGAGACGCTAACACGGGTTGGTCCGGGGACACCTGCGGGAGAAGCCCTTCGCAAGTACTGGTTGCCCGTGGGTTTCTCTAGCGAAGTAAACTCAGATGTACCTAAGCTTGTCCGCTGGCTGGGAGAAGATCTTGTCCTGTTTCGAGATGAGTTCGGTCGAGCAGGATTGCTGGAGCCTAACTGTGCCCATCGCGGGACATCGTTAGAGTATGGATGGATTGAGGGTGGAGGGGTACGCTGTTGTTATCATGGGTGGGTCTATGACGTTAACGGGCGCTGTATTGAGCAGCCGGCGGAGCCTGAGGGGAGCACGTTCAAGGACAAGATAAGGCTCAAGGCCTATCCTGTGAGGGAAGTCGGCGGCCTGATCTGGGCCTACATGGGCTCGCGCGAGCCTCCCGAGTTCCCAAGGTATGATTTTCTTGTGCGGGAAGACGGCGAGCGAGCCTACTCCGGTTATCACCGTGAGTGCAACTACCTGCAGCAACTCGAAAACGCCTTGGATCATGGTCATGGGACTGTTCTCCATGGACGTGAGGTTCATGGAGGGTGTCAGATCCCGATGCGGAAAGATCTCCCTGAACTGGAGGTCGTGGCCAATGAGAGCATGGCGAGCTGCATCGCCAGACGGCCAGGACCGACACCCGATACGGAGTGGCTCTACGAGGCCATGTACGTCCCACCCATTATGGTTGTTCACGACGGCGGCTCACTTCCCAGTGATCCTGAGCCTGCAATCGCAGATGTAGCATGGAGAATGCCGATCGATGATCACAACACCTACTCCTTCATCGTCAAATTTGCGCCCTTCAAGGATGGCAGACCTCTGCCCAAGAGGGAGGGGCTACGGGGACCGAAAGTCCCACCGCTCATGAGAGGCACCAGGAAACAGTTCGATATGGCAACCATTAATGGCCAGGACTCTGCGGCACAGGTGGGTCAGGGATCGATCGCGGACCGCACCAGAGAGCATCTTGGTTATTCTGACCGCGGTGTCATTCAAGTGCGGAAGCTATGGAGGTCAGTCATCGAGGCCGTCATGAGAGGAGAGGATCCTCCTGGTATTGTCAGAGACCCAGAGAAGAACGTCATGATCCACTTTGATGATCGAGGGAGTAGAGAAAAGGTTATAAAAAAAGGAGAGAGGCATATTCCCGAAATAGTCAGGATGTAAAGATGGGCAAAAAACCTATCATTCCTTTTTTGTTACTCCTGATCTTCCCTTCACTCACCTTTGCCCAGAGGCCAAGAAGCATCGAAGAGCTCATGGCCTCGGTAAAAGGGCTTTCCCCGGAAAAGAGGCAAGCCTGGATCGTTGAAGGGGCAAAAAAGGAAAGGCAGGTGGTCTGGTATACCCCTAGCAGCCCGACCATTGTCAAAGAAATCATTACAACCTTTAACCAGCGCTATCCCTTCATTGAGATTGAATACTACCGGGCCAAGGCCCGGGACGTCACCGAAAAGTTTCTCACCGAAGCGAGGGCCGGTAGGTACGCTGCCGATCTGATTAGGACCGCGGCTTTCTTGTTCTCTCCCCTTATTGAGGCCGGCCTTATTGGCGAATATCAATCTCTGGCCAGGGAGTCCATCCCCCCGCAATTTCAAGGGAAGCTCTGGACTGGAGTGGATATCTCTCCGCGTGTTTTAGGCTGGAATACCAAGCTAGTTACTCTCTCTCAACTCCCCGTCAGATGGGATGATCTCCTTCTGCCCCGCTGGAAGGGAAAGATCTTGATGGATTCATTTTCAGACGATGAGATCATGACCCTGATGGCAGTATGGGGTAAGGACAGGTCAAAGGAATACTTTAAAAAACTCAGCGCACAGGACATTGCCTTCCGCCGCGGTCGAACGCTTTTGGTCCAGCTTGTAGCCGCTGGCGAGGCCCCAATAGCCGCCACGGTCTTGCCTAATGAGGTAGAGGGGCTTCGAGCCAAAGGGGCACCCATCGACTGGGCCCCTCTTGATCATGTCCCAGCCCATGTCGGCTTTATTAGCATGACGAAACACCCTCCCCATCCCTATGCCGCAGCCCTATTCTATGACTTTCTCCTCTCCGTAGAGGGCCAAAGGGATCAAGCGGAAACCGGACGAACCGTCACCAATCCAAAGATAAAATCCAAGGTACCCCGTATTGATGCCTTAAAGAATAATCCCGGTCTCTTTCTCCTTACCCCCGACAACATTAAAAAAGAATGGGTCAAGGATGCCCTGGCCATCTTAGACGGGGTGCTGCTCAAAGGAAAAAATTAGAGAGATGAGGGACTCGATTCGCGCAGGTGACACCGTAGTCATAGAGCAGCGCGGCGCCCGCCGTCTAGGAAAACGCGAGCTGGCTTTTTTGGCTCTTTAGTTATATTCGTGGTGCGGTTCGTAGGTGAGGGTTGACCGCAGACATTACCAGATTCTTACGGTATGGCTTTGCTGCTCACGCGCCAGGAGATTGAACCGCTGCTCGACCTGCCCAAGGCCATTGAGATCACTGAAGCTGCGTTCAGAGAGCAGGCCGAGGGACAGGTAACAGCGCACGCGCCTTATCACATCGACGTCGGCGGCGGTCAGGCGCTGCGCGTGGTCTCCGGCGCGCTCGTGAGGTCGCGGCGGGTTGGCGTTCGGGTGGGGCCCAATGCCAGCCTCGGTGGAGGGGAGCGGATGTACGCGCTGCTCTTTGATGCAGAAAGCGGGAACCTCCTCTCGATTATGGGCTATCCGTTTGGAACCCTGAGGACCGCGGCAACGATCGCCCTGGCCGCCAGGTATATGGCAAGGAATGATGCTACAAAGGTCGGATTGTTCGGCGTAGGGAGAAATGCGCTCGGACTTCTCAAGGGCATCGCCGCCGTGCGTAAAATATCAAGAGTCGTTGTCTCCAGCCGGGATCCGAAGCGGAGAAAGAACTTCTGCGAAAGGGCGGCGAAGGAGCTTCAGGTAGAGATCGTGCCGACCGGAGAAGCAGAAGCGGCCGTCAAGAAGATGGACCTGATTCTCGCCGCGACCAGCTCGCCAGCGCCGCTCTTTCCCGTCCAGTGGGTCGAGCCCGGTGCGCACATCAGCAGCATGGGAAAGCCGAGCGAGCTTGGCCGGGATGTCTCTCTGAAGGCGGATCGGATCGTGGTCGGAAGCCGCGAGCACGAGCGGAACTATTACGACCGCTCCGGCCCGCTGCCGCTCATCGAGCTGACCGGCGAAGGCAAGCTTTCATGGGATAAGATTCCCGAGCTGGGCGACGTGGTTTGCGGCCGGGCCGCCGGAAGAAAGAGCGAAAAGGAGATAACCGTATTCAAAGAATCGCAGGGAGGATTCGGCGACGTGGCCTTCGCGACGTGGATCTATAAAGAGGCCGTGCGGCGAAAGCTCGGGCGCGAGATGGAGCTGTAGCTGTGAGTGAAAGCACCACCCGCTCTCCGAGCCCGCGCAATAGATGGGTGGTTATTCCCACCTCCCGTAATCGGATGCGCGGGCTCTTCGACCGGGCGGCGGCTTTCACTTCGAGGCCGAGGGGCGCAAGGGAGAGGGCCAAGCCCTTCGGGATTGCAAATGGCAGATCTCAAATTGCAAATCTGAAATCATCTGAGATCTGAAATCTGCGATCTGAGATTCCTCGCAGAGCGAGGATAGCCCTGAGGAATCGCTTTCGGGGGAATCAGAATAAAAAGGAGGATGGAGTTATGGCTCAAGCTACCAACGGGTTTCCTAAGCTGTCCGTTAAAGAGCGCGACCGGAGATATGCCGCCATCCGGGAGCGGCTGCGGGAGAAGGGAGTCGATTGCGCGATCGTTCGCGGCAGCAATCTCTTTTATCTGAGCAATGGTGTCAAAGGCGAGCTTTTTGGAATTCTTCCCGCCGACGATAGGCCGCTGGCGGTCGTCGTCAACCGGCGCCACCTCATCGACATCTCGCCGCGCGTGCTGCTCGATTCGCAGGAATGGGTGACCGATTTAAAGCCGGGCTTCGACGCATCGGCCGTCGTCGAGAAGCTCAAGGAAATGCACTTGGAGAATGGCACGATCGGACTCGGCGGCGGCCTCGACTATCGCTTTTATAACCGGCTTCAGTCCACGCTCTCCGGCGCGAAGATCGTCGATGTGTCGGATATCTTCACCGACGTGAGGACGATCAAGAGCGATGAAGAAAATGCGATGATCGACCGCGCGAACCGGATTTTCGACGCGGCGATCAAGCGAGTTCACGAAGTGGCGCGGCCGGGCATGACGGGAAAGCAGGTAGTCCAGGAGGGGATCAGGGCGATGTGGGAAGCCGGCGGAGACCTCGAGTCGACTCTGTCGTTCAACTTCGGACCGGTGCCGGCGCAGAATCCCATTCTCGCTGACCTCTGTATGACACGCAAGATCGAAAAGGGCGACATCGGGACGCTCACCGCTCATGCGCATTACTGCGGCTACGCGGGCCACAGCGATCAGGAGATTTCCTTCGGCGCGCCGAAGCCGGTCCATCAAGAGATGTTCCAGGCCGTGATCGCGATCAGAGAGGCGGTGCTCAAGCAGGTCAGGGACGGAGTGACGCAGCGCGACCTCATCGACGCCTACCAGAAGGCATGCGGAGAGAGCGGCTTTAAGTCCTCGCCCCATTCGCAGATCCATCAGTACGGCATCGATGTTCCGGAATTTCCCGGACTCGCCTACAGGATCGCCGACACGAAGCCTGAGGCCGGCGGCTTGGGCGGCGCGGGCAACTTCACGATCAAGAGCGGCATGATCTACAGCATCTCGCCGACCGTGGTCAGCAAAGATGGCGCCGACACCTTGCTCGGCGGCACCTCGCTGATCGTCACGGAGAGCGGCTATCGGAATCACGGGGACCGAAGAGTGGAAATGCTGGTCGCGGCTTAATACAGCGCGGCTAGCTGCAACCGGAAAGAAAATATAGATTTCACCACGAAGGACACGAAGAGCACGAAGTTTAAAATTATTCATATCCGAAACCTTCGTGGCCTTCGTGCTCTTCGTGGTGAGTAGCGCTTTCAAATGGATCCGGTAGAACGACTGGTGGTTCCGCGTTTCTCGCTTGCCGAGCGTGACAGGCGCTGGCGGCTCGTGCGCCAGATTATGGCCGAAGAGGGGCTGGACGTGATTGTCACGGCGGTCAATACCGGCCACTGGGACCACTTTCAGGCAAACACGCGCTACCTCACGGGCGTGGGCGGCAATTGCGGCGAGGCCTCGGCGGTCTTCCCCTTAAAGGGCGAAGTCACGGCGATTGCGATGGCCATCCCTCCCATTCACTACTGGCTCGGCTTCCAGGACTGGGTCACGGACGTGCGCAACTGCAATCGCTACTTTGGCAGGGGCATCGTCGAGCGCCTGCGCGAACTCAACGTGGACAAGGGGCGCATTGGAATCGCAGGACTATACAACATCAGCCGGGCTCCTGAAGGGGTCATGCCTTACGGCACCATGCGCGCAATCGAGGAGGCCTTTCCCCATGCTACCTTTGTCGACGCCACCGACTTGTTGGAGAGGGCCAGGTACGTTAAGAGCCGCGAGGAGATCGATGCTCTGGTCAAGGCGGTCGAACTGGCTGAGAAAGCGGTCGATGCGATGGCTCAAACCGCGCGCCCGGGCGTGCGCGAGTGCGAAGTTTATGCCGCGATGATCCACGCAATGGTCAAGGAAGGCGGCGAGTTGCCGACGATGCTTCAATGGTCCGCCGGGTCGGAGCCGCACGGCAACAACATCATGCCGACTCTGCGTCCCCTGCAGCACGGCGACATCGTGATGAACGAAATCGAGGCGCGCTGGGCAGGTTACGTCGGCCAGGGCGTGCAGCCGATGTTTTTAGGCCAGGTCGACCGGGTGTGGCACGACATCTTTCGCACCTGTCAAGAAATACTGCAGGCGACCTATGAGATTTTCAGGCCGGGCCTGACGATCGGCGAGTTGAATCAGTTCGTCGTCGATTGGGGAAAGAAGCATACCTCCTTTATGGTCCGGCCGCTGTTTCATGGACGCGGTCTGGGCGATGACGCGCCGGTTTCCGCGCGCGCAACGACCGACGCGCATGCTCGTTGGAAGCTCGAGGAGAACGTCGTCTTCATTCTCAAGCCGACCGTTGCAACGCCGGACGGGAGAAAGCGCCTGTACTGGGGGGACTGCGTGGTTTGCACAGCGCAGGGCGCGCGGCGTCTGGGCAAGCGCCCGATAGGGGTCATCGAGGTTCAGTAGCCACAGAAACGGAGAGTGACATGGCGAAAAAAGGAGCGCTCGTCTTCTTCAGTTTGAGCTTGCTGCTGTGCTCTTTGGAAACCTCTCGCGCGGCGGAATCCGCGCCGAGCCCGCTTTCCAAGCTCATCCAGGGGGCCAAGGCGGAAAAGGAATTGAATCTCCTCGGAGGCGGCGGAACATGGGGAGACGCGGACGCGCAGAAGGTGCTGGAGAACGGTTTCAATAAAAAGTACGGCCTCAACGCCAGAATCAAGTTCGCTCCCGGCCCGTCGATGCCGGACATGGCCCGGCGCATCGCCGACGAATTCAAAGCCGGGCAGAAATCGGCCAGCGACCTCTTTCTCGGCTCCGAGTCCCACTTCGTCGAGCTGACTCGCTCAGATGCGCTCACCCGCTTTCCCTGGCGCGAGGCGTTTCCGAACATCCCCGCGGCGATGGTCGAGATGGACGGGCGGCTTCTGCGCGAGGCCACGCGCTATATCGGGGTCTCGTACAACCAGAAGTTGATTCCTGAAAAGGAGCTGCCGCGGCGCTTGGACGATCTCCTGAAACCAATGTGGAAGGGCAAGATCGCCTCGACGCTCTATGCCGCAAGCTTCGACCGCTTGGCGTCCGTCATCGGCCTCGAGAAGACGCGGGAGTTCCTCAAGCGCTTCACACAGAACGTGGCGGGACTGATTCGCTGCGGAGAAGAGGAGCGGCTGGCGAGCGGCGAATTTGTGCTCCTCGGGCTCAACTGCGGCAACTACGAGGCGGAGAGAGCTCAGCGGCAGGGGATGCCTATTAACGCGCGCGTTCTGGTTGATGTGCCGATCGTCGGCTACTGGTATCTGTCGATCCCGAAAAATTCGGCCCACCTGAATCTGGCCACGCTCTTCGCGGCATTTTTGCTGACCCAAGACGGGCAGAAGATCCGCTACGAGTCGGTCGGGGCGACCGCTCATCTGGTGGAGGGGACGCCGGCCAACAAGCAGTACAAGGAACTTTTGGCTCAGGGAATCCAGCTCAAGGACTTCACGTCGGAGTACGTGATTAAAAACGGCAAGACTCTTGGCGAGCTGCGCGAAGAGTTTCAGAAGATCTTGCAGCAGCGGTAGCATCGTCGCGACGAAGCAATTTCGGGTTGACCACGTAGGGTCACCCTTGACGATGAAAGCCACCACCCGCTCTACGAGCCCGCGCAATGGTTAGGTGCTTATTCCAACCGCTAGTTGTCGGATGCGCGGGCTCTTCGATCGGGCGGCGGCTTTCACTGCGAGGCCGAGGGGCGCGAGGAAGAGGGCCGCGGACGTCCGATGAGGAAGGTTCAACTCATGGTTACTACCTATCGGCCGCGGCCCGAAAACTTGCGCCCTGAGGAATCGCTTTCGGGGAATGGCGGAAAAGCCGTATGCATTTCTTGAAGTCAGCTCCGAGCCGACATCTCTCGAAATCCTTGCCTTGCGGGCGAGGGCCGTTGAGTTGAGATGCGGCGCATGCTGAGCCAGCGGTCGCTCGTCATAGGAATCAGCCTGATTCCCGCCGCCGCCATCGTCGGCCTGCTGCTGATTCCCATATGGATCAGCGTTCGGGTCGAGAGCGAAGCCGGAGTCTCCTTCGGCCTTCGCGCCTACCACGCTCTCTTTTCCGATCCGTTTTCTTATCGCACGCTGTTCAATACTACGATTTTTTCCGGAGTCACGGTGCTGACAGCGCTCTTCTTCGGCGTCCCCGCAGCCTGGATCGTGGAGCGAACAGATCTGCCGCACAAGGGACTGTCGTTTACGCTGATGACCGTCGGCCTACTGATTCCGGGCTTCCTCAGCGCGATGGGCTGGGTATTCCTGCTCCATCCCCGGATCGGGCTGCTGAACGTCGCGCTATCGAGCATTCTCTCCGCGGAGTGGGCGCGGATCAACATCGCCAGCCCGGTAGGAATGGGCTTCGTGCAGGGGCTGGGCCTCGCGCCGCTGGCTTTTATCATGGTGGCCGCGACGTTTCGCTCCACCAATCCGGAGCTGGAGGAAGCCGCCGCGGTCCATGGCATCAGACTCATCCGCTCGCTCGTCCGCGTCACGCTGCCGCTGGTTTTTCCCGGCATTCTCGCCGCCGGAATTTATATCCTCACCATCGGTCTTGCGGCCTTCGACGTTCCGGCAGTCATCGGTCTCTCCAATCGAGTCTTTACCTTCAGCACCTTCCTCTATACGCAGGTCCATCCTCAGGAAGGCGCGCCGCGCTACGACCTCGCCGCCGCCTTCGGCGTTTTTATGATGGCGGTCGCCGGCCTGCTGAGCTGGGGATATTTTCGCGTGCTCAGCCACGGCTACCGTTACGCGGTGGTAACGGGCCGCTCCTACCGGCCGAAGCAGGTGGAATTGACGCGGGGCGGCGTCTGGCTGGCCTGGGGCTTTCTCGGATTTTACTTTGTGCTGGGACAGCTCCTGCCGCTTCTCACCTTGTTGTGGAACTCGTTCTTGCGCTACTTCCAGCTTCCGTCAGCCGCGGCTTTGGCAAATCTATCACTCGTTAATTACCGCGGGCTGCCCTGGCCGCACCTGCTCGACGGCCTGTGGAACACGGCGCTGCTGATGATCTCCGTCTCAACGCTCGTGCTGCTCTTGAGCCTGGCGATTTCGTGGATCGTCGTGCGCTCGAGAGCGCGGGGAAGATTTTTGCTCGACGCCGTCGCGTTTCTGCCGCATGCTGTCCCAGGTATTATCTTCGCCCTGAGCGCGTCCTATGTCGCTCTGTTTTTGCTCCGCGACCTCGTGCCGATCTATGGAACTGTTTTTCTTCTCATGGCTGTGTACGTTCTGGAGCGGACGAGCTTTGGGACGCGCATGTTGAACAACGCTCTGGCGCAAATCCATCCGGAGCTGGAGGAGGCCGGGCAGGTCATGGGAATATCCCTGCTCCGGAGAATGGCGACGATTCTCGTCCCGCTTTTGCTCCCCGCGCTCGTCAACGGCTGGCTCTGGATCGCCCTGCTGACTTATCGCGAGCTGACGATCGCTTCGCTCCTGGTCACTCCGGCAAACGTGACCCTGCCGATGGTGATTTGGGGTCTCTGGCAGACCGGATCTTTCTCTCGCGCAGCGGCGGCGGCGACCATGGGTCTCATCTTCATGTTGCCTTTTATCTTCTGCTACTGGTTTTTCGGCCGGCGGCTCGCGCCCGGAGGTTGGCAGACGTGATTCGTATCGAGAAGCTCAATAAATCTTTTTCCAGCAAGTCCGGTGTGGTTCAGGCGCTGAGCGAGATCGATCTGGCGGTCGAGCGGGGAGAATTTTTCGTCCTGCTCGGCCCGAGCGGCTCAGGCAAGACAACGTTGCTCCGCTGCGTGGCCGGGCTGGAACGGCCGGATTCCGGCGAGATCGCGCTCGGGACGCGCATCGCATTTTCTTCGAAGCAGCGTCTGTTCATACCGGCGGAGGAGAGAGAAATCGGCATGGTCTTTCAGTCCTACGCGATCTGGCCGCATTTGACCGTCTTCGAGAACGTCGCCCTCCCTCTGACGCAAGGCAGGAGAAAGCCTCCCAAGGCTCAGGTGCGGGAGCGCGTGCGAGAGGCGCTGCGCCTCGTCGAGATGGACGATTACGCCGACAGACCGGCGCCGCTCTTGAGCGGCGGCCAGCAGCAGCGCGTCGCCCTGGCCAGGGCGCTGGCGGTCGATCCCAAGGTATTGCTTATGGACGAGCCGTTGAGCAATCTCGATGCCCGGCTGCGCGAAGAGGTGCGCGTGAAGATGAAGGCGCTCGCGCGCGGCCTCGGCATCACGGTTCTCTACGTAACGCACGATCAGGTGGAGGCGATGATGCTGGCGGACCGGATCGCGGTGATGGCACAGGGAAAAATTCTTCAGGCGGGCGCCCCGGGCGAGCTTTACCGCTCGCCGGTGAGTCCGCGCGTGGCGGAATTTTTCGGCTCGATGAACTGGATTGGCGGAGAAGTGCTCGATGGCGGGCGCGTGAGGACAGAGATAGGGACCTTCGAGCTGAATTCTCATACTCAACAGAGCGGGCGGGTCGTGCTCGGCATCAGGCCGGAGGATGTGAGACTGGGGTCCGCTTCCACTCATGAAGCCAACGAGCTGGTTGGAGAGGTTCGCTCCGCGGCCTTTCTCGGCGACCAGCTCATCTACGAGATCAGCGTCCAGGGCAAGCTCTTGCTTGCCAGGACAATGTCGGATAGTGATGCGCTGAGAGGCAGGGTTTTCGTTCATTTTCTCAGGGCGAGGATAGCGCTCTTTCCTGAAGCGGCGTCTCTCCCTGGAGCGGTTCGGAGTTAGGAGCAACACAGGGAGGGCGTGGGCGATGCATCCAAAACTGAACAGCGTTATAGATCAATCGATCAAGATCGGCAGCGGATTTTCGGGCTCTCTCTCGATGACGCGGACGATCGGCCGCATTCTATCTGAGCGCGTCCTAAAGCGGCCGGTGACCGTGGTGCTTCCGGCCAGCAGCCGCTTCGATTGGATCGCCGAAGGTGCGTTGGATATGGGCTGGGCGGTTCCGCGCGTGGTCGCCCGCTGGGCGTACGACGGCCTCGGCCAGTGGCGCGGCAAGGCGCTGAAGAATCTGCGCGCCGTGGCCCGAGTTCCGCAGGACGACCGGCAGATGATCACGCTGGCCCCCTACGCCAAGCTGGAGAGCCTGGAGCAGATCGCGCGCGAGAAACGTCCGCTCCGCGTCGCCGTGCGGGAGAATCCTCGCTTCGGCCCCGACGCGGAAGAATGGGGGCGGGTGGCGAACGCGATTTTTCGCCAATACGGCTTTTCGCTGAAGGATATCGAGAGCTGGGGTGGAAGGGTGTGGGCGGTGCCGACCGACTTCACCGCCGTCGATGAGGAGATCAAAAAGAAAGAGGTTGACGTCGTCATCGGCGAGGCATCCACGCAGCCGATCTGGAAGAACGTGGCCGGCCACGGTTTTAGATTTCTCTCTTTGAGCGAGGCTGCGATGGCGGGGTTGGAGAAGGAGGGCTACGAGCGCAACATGACCCCCGCCGGATTTTTGCCCGGCATCGCTCAGCCGCTTTTGGCGGTGGATGAATCGGACTTTCTCCTGATGACGCGCGAAGAGGCAGACGACGAACTTGTTTACGCCGTGGCGAAGATCATCGATCAAAACCGCAGACGGATCGAAGAGGGCGCGGTCGTGGTGCAGTATGTGTATACCCGGCCCATCCCCATTCCTGAGCTCGTCACGCGCTCGCCTTTGACCGGACCGCTCAGCGAGCACTGGAAAACCGGCGGCGTGCCGCTCCACCGGGCAGCGGAGCGGTATTACCGGGAGGTGGGCTATCTCAGGTAAAGGCGGGGTCTGGATTTGTCCGTTATTTTCCGCTATATAAAGCGCACATTTTTAGTCACAGAAGGAGGAAGTTCTCATGGCAGAAGCGATACCATTTATTGTAGCGGCCAATGATCCGAGTCTGACCTCGGAGATGGTCCAGTACACGGGAAAGGCAGGGAACGTAAAGGCCTATCTTTCCCGCCCCAAGAATGGCAGCAAACTGGGAGCAGTCATTGTCATTCACGAGAACAGAGGGCTCGTTGACCATATTAAGGATGTGACGCGCAGGTTTGCCAAGGATGGTTTTGCTGCCCTCGCAGTCGACCTGCTCTCTCGTATCGGAGGGAGCGATCAATTCAAGACCGGGGAAGAGGCGATCGAGGCGATAAAAAAGATAACCGGGGGCATGGTAGTAGAGGATCTTACCAGCGCCGTGGCCTATTTGAAAAAGCAGAGCTTCGTTAATGGCAAGGTCGGAGTGGTCGGCTACTGCTGGGGTGGGGGACAATCGTTAAATTGCGCCACTAAGTGCAAGGAGCTTAACGCTGCGGTTGTCTATTACGGTCGTAACCCCGATCCCCTCGATTCGGTGCAGAATATTCCCTGTCCTCTGCTCGGAAACTACGGCGGGGACGATCCCAACATCATGCCGGGTGTTGAACCGTTGAAAGCGGCATTGACAAAGTGCGGTAAAGGCTTCGACATCAAGGTCTATCCCGGAGCCAAGCATGCGTTCAACAACAACACGAACCCAGACCGCTACCATCCGGAGGCGGCCAAGGATGCCTGGACGCGAACGGTCAACTTCTTTAAGAAAAATTTGGTTTAGTTTAAGTTGAATGTCAGCAAAGTGGGCTAATGGCATGCAGCGTAGTCGAGCGAATTCGAGCGCTGTGTGCCGCCGCCTATTTTTGGTTTAGCTCTGGTCTGTTTCCAACTGCTGTTCGTGCCACTTCTGGGGTGATGAGGTATGGTCCCTGGGTGGTATCCTGCCAGATCTGCTGAGTCAGTTCCGCGTTTCCCCCTGAAACGACAAAAGAGACCGCCCCTGCGGTTACTCCCATGACGACGGAGATGGCCTTGATGGGTACAAACCACATGTTTCCTGCGGTGAGGCCGACAGCGATGCCGGCCGCTTCATTGGGATCCGCCGCAGAAACTGGAAGGGGAGACAACAGTGTTGTTACCAGGAGTGCGATACCCAGAGAGCTGAGCTTCATTCGCTTGGACATTGTACATTATCCTTTCAGGGAGAGGAATTTCGAGCGTAGTACGTTGATCCCATGGGAAGGATTCCAATAACGGCGCACGCCGAAATAGTAACAGCACCGCTCGCTGTCCATGTCGTTATCGAAGACTCGTAGCTGCCCGTCCTGGAAGCGGATTCGCGCCAGGCAGGTCCCACCTGGAACAGTGGAGGTCATTACCTCCACCACGACGCCGATGCCCCACTGCTGGTAACCATCATGGGAAACCTCGTCGCCTACGCGTAAAAAGAGCCTCTTTCTCTCTACGTCTCTCACTGGAGCCTTCGCCTTTTGGCCCGACCATAACAGGCTTCGCTAGTCCGGTCAATGTCTTAGAAACTCAAGGACCACCTCAGACAAACCCTCAGGGTTGTCTTGATGGACCATGTGGCCGGCAGCGGCGATTTCAACCGAAGTCCGATGGGCTATAGCCTCTAACCTCTGTTGCATATCGGGCCGTGGGCTTTGGTGGCTCTCTTTTCCCTGGACGAGCAGAACCGGACATTCAATACGGCGGAAGAATTCCAGGGCCTGGCCCGTGTAGAAGGGTTGAGGCGCGGTCGTACGATGGAGGGGATCGAATTTCCACACCCATTTACCATTGTCCGTCTGCTTCATTCCCCACTGAGCCAGATGGAGCGCAAGCTCCGGCCTCAGGCGCGGATTTGTTCTCCGCAGTCTCTGGGCGGCGTCTTCAAGCGAGGAATACTCCGGAGTTCTCCTCTGCTCCAATGCCTTTACCCCTGAGATCCATTTTTCCATACGATGAGGGGCGTCGGAAAAGACCATTCCTAATGGTCCGATCCCCTCGACTAGAACGAGCTTCCTTACACGTTTTGGGAAAGTCCCCGAGTAGAGGAATGAGATGGTCCCGCCCATGGAATGACCCATCAGGGTCACGGAAGAGGTGCCTAGGGTATGAATCAGGGAGTCCAGGTCGAGGAGATAGTCGGGAAAGTGGTAATAGCCCCCGGTCCCGACCCATCCGCTCTCTCCGTGTCCGCGGCAATCTGGGGCGATTATCCACAAGGACTTCGGGGATTTATTTTTCAGGCAGACGATGAAAGGCTCCCAACTTCGGGCATGGTCCAAGAAACCGTGAACCAGAATCAAGGGCTTTCCCGCTGGATTTCCCCACTCCAGATAGTGGATCTTGAGGCCGCGGACATGGATGGTGTGCTCGCTAGGCTGCTTCATGCCGATCAGATTTTTTGCAGAGGGATCTCGACGAAATCTGGTATTTTCCAGGCGTAGGCACGTATTTCTTTGATGGCCCGGTTGTAGATCGAGATGACAATCTGGGCGGCCTCGGGGTAGGGAGGCTCTGCAAGCGCGATGATAGCGGCCTTGTCTTCATCAGAGAAGTAGGCCTCGTGGTTGGGATGGGAGTGGTAGAACGCTTTAATCTTTGCCCCGGCCGCTTCGGCTTTGTCGATGATCGCTCCCAGCTCTCTGAAGTCCGTAGCGTAGGCAATGGTCGCATCTCGTGGATAACTTTTCGGGTCCAGGGCGTGCAATTTGTTTTGTATGTTTGTAAGTCGTCGGACTTCGTCATGGCCGCGATAATCGAGAATAACGCCGCAGCACTCTTCAGGAAAGGCATCGACGGCATGGCGGGAAATCTCCGCCCAGGCGGTCTCGGTTAGCGTCAGCTCCAGCGGCCCTGTCATGTGAACCTCCGCGAATGACCGTTGGTCATTCCTTTACCACAGGTTGACTCTCCCATGCCATGAGTTAATCTGTCTCCCGTGGAGGCCAAGACTGTTCTGCGGAAGTTGCTGCTCCTTCCCTACCAGCTTTTCGTCATCCTCTCCTTTTTCCTGCTGGCGGTTTTTTGGGGAGGGGGAAGCTGCTTGGCGAGTTTGCTGGACGCCAGCGGTGATAAGGCCCATCGGTGCCTGACCTATTGGGCCAAGACTAATCTTACCCTGGCCGGGCTCCGAGTTAAAATTGAGGGCTTGGAATCCCTGGATCCGAAACAGACCTACATTTTTATGCCTAACCACGCCAGTTTTCTCGATATTTTGTTAGCCTTCGCTTATATTCCTTATAATTTTCGCATCATCACCAAAGAAGAGATTTTTTCCATCCCTCTTATGGGTTGGGTGCTCAAGCGGTCCCGCCAAATCCCTATGAATCGCGCCAATCCAAGGAAGGGACTGGCAACCCTGAGGCAGGCGTTTAACCTGCTGCAGGAGGAAATTTCGATCGTTGTCTTTCCCGAGGGGACCCGTACTCCTGATGGCCGCATCCAGGACTTTAAAGCGACTCTTTTTATCTTGCCGATTCGTAGTGGAATTTCCGTGGTCCCAGTCCGGATTGATGGAACTTTCGAGGCACTGAAACGGGGCAGCATCCTCCTCCATCCGGTTCCCCTAAAGGTTACCTTTCACCGACCCATTCGGGTGGAATCCTCCAACGATCGGGACCGTTGGCTTTATGCAAAGAAGGTCCAGGAGGTTCTGGTTTCTTCTCCCTCCCAACATTAAGCGCGTCATAGTCTCGTTGTAGGGGGTAGGAATACTCAACGGCTTTCCGTAACGCCAAATCTGTCCGTTGAGCGAATTAATTTCCGTGGGACGTCCCCGCTGCAAATCTTGCAACATGGAGCTCTGATGGTCGTATGTCGCCGGCAGGAGTTTCCCATAAAAGAGCTCCTGGTATTCGCTGGCTGAATTCCACAGGAGCCTAACGTCCTTCCTTTCAGCCACCTGATAGGCCTCGTCGATAATTCGATCCATAATCGCCCTCAGCTCTGCTTCTTCGCCCAATGCCCCATAATAGTGGACTTGCAGTAGGGCTCCTAGCGGGTTCAGCGGGGCGTTATAGAAGACTTTTGCCCAGATATGGGGATTGTAACTTGGAACCGGCTTACGTTTCTAGGGGAGTTTGATGCTTTAGCGACTGTCCTTGCGATAGCTATGGTAGGTAGAGAGGACTTTCATGGCATAGTCTAATGGTAATCCTTCGTCCTCTTCCAGTCTGTTTCTAACCTCGGTGGGCCCCCAATTATAAGCAGTCAAGGCAAGTTTTAAATCTCTGAAATTTTTCTTGAGGGAGTGTAGGTAGAAGACGCCGAGCTTTATATTGAGTATGGGGTCATCTAGATCTAAAGGATGAAAGCTGGAGGGGTCCAGGGAATCCTCTATTGCCACATTGATTCCTTTGTCAATTGAGATCAGCTCTCTTACTACAGCATTGGCAGCGATGGGGCGGATTTGCATCAGGCCTCTTGCTCCCTCGGAGGAGACGGCTCCATTTTGAAAGCCGCTCTCCACGTTAATGACGGCAAGCACCAGCAGGGGATCGAGGCTATATCTTCTGCTTTCCTCTAGAATGGTATTCGATATATCCCAGACCCAGCTATCCCATAAGTCCGCCATTTGCGACTTAACTACTGAATAAATCTTAAGTAATTCTGGTGCCTGTTTAGAATCGGTAAAGCCTATACGCTCAATCCAATGGCCATTTTCTCCTTTAAAAGGGTGGGATGGGATTAGGAGAAAGGTGAGAAGGACCAGAGTGGCCAGCCTAGATGACGAGAGTATGCGTCTAAGTATCTTAAAATAATAAGATTTTCTATTTCTAACCATAAATAACAGGACTTCAAAAAAGTTCGTTTTATTTATCAGCTCAAGCCCTATTTGTCAATAGCCATAGCCATACGTAATAATACATAGATATTTCAAGGCTGGATTTTCACTCAAAGAAGATATCGACCTTAAGGTGGGCTTTTAGGGCTTTGGGAAGAGAAAGTTTAGGGGGATGAAGGGGAAAACTTAGGCTAAGCCCCTTCTCCCCTTAGTCTCCTTTAGGAGATGGCCCCACTTCTCACGGGTTTGGCACTCAAATTCCGGCGTGAAGGTCATGGATTTACCGAACTGTTGGATCCAGTCCCATGGTTTGCAGGCATTGATCAGGACCCTGCCACAGGTTAGGTCTCCTACTTCCCGCTTCTTCGGGCTAATAAGGGGATCGACACGGGTGCTCACGGTTCCCCGAACTATATCGATCTGTTCTTCAGGTACGCAGCGGGTTGTCATGGCCCAGAGAACATCTTGCAGATTACTCGGGTCGATATCCTCGTCCACCGCCACATAGTAGCGGTAGGCACTGTTCGAGCCGCGTGCTCCCGTGGCAGTTAGCAGGGCCATTTTCGCGTGGCCGGCAAACTCCTGTTTTAGAGAGATGACAATAAAGAGCCCATTGGCATGAGCCCATACACCTTGAATTCCGGGAAGTGCGGTCTTCTCCAAGGCTTCCCAGACGGCGATCGCAGCATGGGTGATTGCTCCCACGCTGATGTTGCGGTTGCAGGCCGGTGGTCCGGTCAAGATGGGATCGTTACGGTGGTAGACAGCTTTTATGCGAATAACCGGCTGGGGTATCGGCTCTTGGCTATAGTATCCGGGCCACTCCCTATAGGGCCCCTCAAATCTTGAATCTACCTCAGGCGGAGGTACCTCCCCTTCGATGGCGATCTCCGCACGGGCAGGAATGGGAAGTCCAGTCAGCTCGCCTTTGATCACCTCGATGGGTTCTTCCTTTAATCCCCCGGCGATATCGAGCTCTGACCTCCCCCAAGGGGCGCTCCCAGTTGATGCCTGAAAGAGCTCTTGTTCCTGACCGTAGCAGGCAACCACGGGACAAGGCTTTCCCTTGGCCCAGTATTTCTTGGCGATGATCATCCCATGATGGTGCGGCTCTACGAAGAAACCTACGGTCTTTTCGTCATGGATCATCTGCCTGTAGGTTCCCATGTTAACCCATCCTTCATCTGGATCCCGGTTGATCACCAGCGTGGCGGTGCCGATGTATCTGCCCCCCTCCAGAGTGCGCCACTTAGGCGTTGGGAATTTAAAAATGTTCACTTTGTCTCTCCGGTCGCAATGTTCTAGGATCGGCCCGCTTTCTACCTCCTTCGGCGGGATATAAGTCGTCTGCTTCCGCTTCTCTTTCATGTGACGGACGATCTCTAGGTAGCTCAGGTCGGTTGGGAGCCCTTGTACCAAAGCCTGTTTTTTTGGACTGTTTTGGTGGTTGGCGAGGACCCTAAAACCTGCAGGATAGCCAGGGATTTTATCAAAAAGAAGAACCGGATTTTCCTCTGTCTCCTGCATCATCTGGGAGATAGCACCGATCTCTAGATCCCAGTGCGCCCCTTCAACGACGCGTAACATCCCCAGCTTGTCCACATGGGCTATAAAATCTCTTAAGTCGCGAAATGGCATAATCCAGCCCCTTTCATCCAATCCCTTTTTGCAGGAGATGACCATCCCGCTGCAATGGTAGGCTGAGAGCGCTCCCTATGGCCTCCACCCGCTTGCTTTCAGTTCCTCGTTTGCCTTACGGACAAAGCTCAAATTGAAGACATCCGTCACCTTGATCTCTCTGTTGACCTTGGTTATTTTTTTCATGTCGTCGATCAGTTCCTGAAGAAGTTTCTCCTGAGTGGATCCATCCTTGAGTAAAAACTTGGAGTCGTAGTCGTAGATGGCTGTAGCCAACTCACGGTCTTGGAGCTTCATGATATCCATCATGTAGTTAATCGACGGCTCCCGCTTGGTTAAAAAGTAGTTTAGTCCCTTAAGGCTGGCGCGGATAAATTTGGCGATCTTCCCAGGATTCTGCTTGATTTTCTCGTCGGTTGTGGCAAGTCCTCCTTGAACGGACCTAACGTATTCGCCAGCCGAGAGCAGCTTTACAAAACCGTCCTTTTGCGCCCTGATACTTGTTGGCGGATTCATAAGGGTGGCCTGGATCGCCTTTCCCTTTAGGGCCATAAACCGGACGTCGTCTCCTCCCATGACCACCAGATTGGCATCTCGCTGCGGATCTATGCCGTTTTTTCGCAGGATCTCTCTGGTTGCCACCGCAAGGGAGCCCTCGGGCGACATTACCCCTATGGTTGTCCCTCTGAGTTGGGCAATGGATTTGATTTGAGGCTGGACGATAAAATCCCATGAGGGTTTGTCTTGAACAACCAAAACGATCTTGACCGGCACTCCCCTGACCGCCGCGGCGAGAGCGCTGCCCGCGTTGGTAAAAAAATCTATCTCTCCGGCCAGCGCTGTTCTTATAGCGATCTCTCCACGGACGCTCAGAATCTCCACATTTAATCCCTCTTCCCTAAAATAGCCCTCTTTCTGAGCTATAATAAAGTAAAAGACCGAAGAAGAGATTGAAGGATAGGCCAGACGGACGTTCTCTAGTGCCCTGGCAGGGGCCGGGAGAAAAAGAAGCAAAAGCAGTGATAGGATAGGCAAAATGGAAGGACAAAAGATCTTTTTAATCATCGGAAACTCCCCCTTTCCTAATCAACAATTCCCTCCTCTACTAAGTCACGGTATTCTTTTTCCGAGAGGCCTAAAAGCTCCTGATAGAAATAGGCGTTGTGCTCACCGAGCAGAGGATCACGCCTGTCAGGACCGGTTGCAGTTTTACTCAGAATGAACGGCGGCCGCTGGTAGTGCATCTTGCCGATCTCCGGATGTTCCAGTTCGACCCACTGGTCGCGGTGCTTAAGTTGCGGGTCGCTGTAAAGATCTCTCATCGTATTGACTATCCCGGCGCGGATGCCGGCGGCCTGGAGCTTTTCCGTAATTTCTCGCGCATTAAAGCCCGCCGTCCAGGCACCGATTTTCTCATCTAGTTCATCTTCATGGTCCTTGCGTGCTTGGAGCGTAGCAAAGCGGCTCTCCTTCGTCCAGACTGGATGACCCATCACTTCGCGGAGAGAGCGCCATTCTGTCTCGGTGAATACGCTGAGTACGCACCAACTATCTTCTCCCTTGCATGGGTAGGCTCCGTGCGGCGCAGCGGCAGGATCACGGTTGCCGTTTCGGTTGGCCACCTGCCCGTTGATTTTATAATCTAACAAGATGGGCGCCAGAAACTGCAGGCCCGTTTCACATTGAGCCGTATCGATGTAATTTCCTTTACCGATCCTCTCTCGATAATCCAAAGCGGCAAGAATGGCAACGGCGCCGTAAGCGACAGCGATGTAATCAATGTAGGGCCCGTAGAGAATTTGCGGCGGCCCGTCGTGGTAGCCGGTGAGGTGGGTGAATCCCGCGAGGGAGGAAAGCTGGGAGCCGAATCCTGCGTGGTTTGCGTGGGGCCCGCTCTGTCCGAGATTAGAGCTGCTCAGCATAATCAGGTCTGGCTTAATTTTTTTTAGGCTTTCATAGTCTAACCCCAGCCGTTTCATTGTCCCGGGACTGAAATTTTCGATCACTACATCGGACCAGGCGACAATCCTTTTGGCCAGATCGGTCGCCTTGGGCGACTTTTTTAGATTCAGGGTGATGTCCAACTTGTCGTTATTGCAGAGGGCAAAGAGGCCCGAGCGGTTGAGTCCGTGAATGTTGTCTTTGTAAGGTGGGTAATGCGCGCGGAAGCCATCCGGACGCGTCATTGACTCGATGTGGACCACCGTAGCGCCGTGATCTGCCAAGTGCTTACCGACTACCGGTCCGGCTGCGTAAGCGGCGAACTCAACGACTTTGATTCCCTTTAATGCCTGCATGATAAAAATAGCTGTCAGCGCTCAGTAATAGAAATTTTTAGTTTTGAGTTTTGAATTATTAGTTAGAATGAACCCAAAATTCAAAATTAAGAATTCAAAATTTTTTGGCTGAGGGCTTTTGTCAGATGACTCCTTCCTGCTTGAGATTCTCCAGCTCTTTTTGCTCCAAGCCCAGCTCTCCGCAGTAGAGCTCGTCGTTGTGTTCCCCGATCAAAGGTGCCCGACGCCAAATTTGGCAAGGGCCCTCGGAAAACCTGGCAAAGCCGCCAGGATAAAGGATGAAGGTTCCCAGTTCAGGATGGTATACCTCCTGCCAGAAATTGCGCGCCTTAAGCTGCGGATCCTGAAAGATCTCTTCTACGGTTGCCACGGGATAGCCGAGCATCTCCCGCTTGATCACTTCCTCGAAAAACTCTTTTTTGCTGACCTGCTGGAAGAACCGGGCGATCGGTTCCTCCATTTGATCGATCTCTTCCTGAGTGACTTCGGCAATGTTGAAGCTCTTCCACTCCTTCATCTTGAGGAATTCGGGCGCCATCCCCTTACTGTCCATCCATTCTACCAGGGCTTGGTTGGTTTTCCTTCCCGCTTCCCCGCCGTAGATGATGAAGTTGAGGTAGCCATCTTTGCACGGCCAAAAGACGCGCATTTTTGCCCCGGTGATACTTCGGCCAGTCATAAACGAGCCCGCCCGTTTCTCAAGGTGGCGGTTGAGATCCCAAAAGGTATGGGCATGGGAAAAGGCCCAGAGCATGCAGGCCTGAGCCGAGACATCCACGTGCTGTCCCTCGCCTGTCCGCTGGCGGTGCAGGTGAGCGACGAGAGTGCCTACGGCCGCGTAGGAAGCTGTCCAATGGTAGGATTGGGGAAAAGTAATCCGTAGGGGAGGACGATCGGGATCGCCGGTAAGCGACATACATCCGCTCATGCCCATGATCTCGATGTCCGAGGCCTTGAAGCGGGAGTAGGGTCCGGTCTGGCCAAAGGGGGTGATCGAGGTATGGACTAAATGGGGGTTGATTCGACTTAGGGACGAATAGCCTAGTCCCAGCTGATCCAGGTAGCCAGGAATGAAAGACTCAATCATAAAATCGGCCCCTGCCACCAGTCGGGTAAACAGTTCTCGGCCTCGGCTGTTCTCGAGGTTTAGTGTGATGCCCCGCTTGTTATTATTGAAAGCGAACCAGTAAAGACTCCTCTCCGGCTGGGATTGCTCGTGAAAGAAAGGGCCGATTTTTCTAGCCGGGTCGCCGCCCGCTCTTTCGATCTTGATGACATCAGCCCCCAGGTCACCCAGGATTTTGCCGCAAAGAAACCCCAGCTCGTCGGTAAGATCCAAGACCCGAAAGGGAGAGAGGAAGCCCTTGTGGTTTTCTCGATCTGCCATCTTCTTAAAAAAAAGGGCAGGGGAGCGATACCCTGCCCTTTTGTCCTTCTTTAAAGAACGACGCTACCTTCCGGTTCGGGCCAGCGAGTGGACCCAACCCTTCATGCGAGATTTGGCGTTTTGGATATCTTTTTCGCTGAAGAAATTTTTCAGATTAACCTTCTCTACCGCATAAACCGGACGCATGAAGTCGCTCTCGTAGCCAAAGGGCACGGTCGCGTCGATGCACATGCCGCCTTCGAAGCGGGTGTTGGATGCCGTCCATTCCTTCTCTCCGGCGGTCATGCGCTCAGCCGGCATAAAGGTCTGGCCGCGGCCTCCCGGAATCGGGTTAAGAATATCGGTGTGCGGGTTGACTCGGGTAGTCAGACACCACATGACATCGTCCATATCGTAGGGATCGGTATCCTCACTGACCGCTATGCAAATGCGCATTCCCTGCGAAGTGGACATCAGGGCTGACATGAAATTGCGCTGCCAGCCTTCATCGATCTTGTTGCGCTTCTTGACCTGGATAATCGCGCCGCCCCAGTCGGTCATGCAATAGGGAATCACCACGTCCTGGATGATGCCCGGCTGGATGCGCTCGCACAGCTCGAACATCGCCGCCTCGCGCACGGTGGTGTCGATGTTGTGGTCGTCCAGCGTATGCACGCCCAGCGCAAAGATGATCGGCTTGGACTCCGGTTTCCGCATGGTCACTGCGGTGACATGGAAGGTCGGCGCCTTATAGGCTTTGCCCATATATCCCGCCCACTCCGGGTGGAAGTGGTAGCGCCCCTGCACGCCTGCTTTCTCGGACTCGGCCGTCTCAAAGCGGCGGTCGCGCGGATTGACGTATCCTTCGAGAACGACTTCGCAATCGGCAAGCGCCATGGCGTTCACGGTGCGCGCCTTCACAAGCCGCACCGGCGCCCCCTGAACGGCGCCTGCGATGGCCACTTCATCACAGCCCTGTGGCAAAATCACATAATCAAAGCCGGCGCCGGCAAGCAGCGTGCATGCCGGCGGCACGCCAAAGCACATGGTAATCGGGATCGGCTTGTTCTCGTTATAATATTTCGTGACCACCTGCCACATATGCGAGCCAGGCGAAATTTGAAAGGTGCCGACATTGCCCCAGCGGAAGTTCATCCGGTTATATCCCAGGTCGGTGCCGCCACCGAAGTGCTCGCCTGAAATCAGGCGGTTGCCGGAACCGACAGTGAGTTCAGGCTCGTACTCGGTATGGCGAATCGGCACCAGATACTCATTGACATCGACCGGCTTCTCAATCACCACTTCCTGGCTGGGCGCCTCCTTCGAGTTAACGATGACGGACGGAATCGGGCGCGAAAGGGCATGAGCCAGTTTTCGCGTCCGCTCCCTGTCATCCTTCCAGCCGAACATCTTGTTAATGATGTTCATGTCGCCGAACAAGTTGGTAACTACCCGATGATTCGGTTTGCCTTTCACGTTGTTGAACAGGATCGGGCAGCCGCCGTCCAGTTGCTTCTGCACTGCTGTGATTTCCAGATCAGGGTTGATTTCCTTGTCAGTCTCGATCAGGTCGCCTGCTGTTTTAAGCCATTCGAAGGTGCCGCGAAGATCTCCGATGACTTCTGCCGGGGCACCAGCAATTTTCGTTACTGCCTTACTCATGTATATCCTCCGATGAGTGGAAATTGGCTGTGTGGTACGAGCTCGTTATCAAGGCTTGGCCAGGAACAAGGATCATCACTCCCTTATCTCACTCGGCAATTTCCCCAGGACAGGGCAGAGTGAAAAGGAGGAGAAAATGAGCCGGCCCTGAATAATTTGATTGCAAAACTTTTATACGATATTGCGCCAAAAGTCAAACTGCGGAAAAGCATTCATGAGGGCGATGGAGTCTCTTTTGAGCGCGTTGACACAAGATTACCAGCGGAAGTAGGATGAGCGTGCATTCCAGCTTGGCGGATATGTCCAAGGAAGCTAGGAAACTTTAATGGATAGTTCTCGAGATTGAACTCTAATGGCGCAGCAAGAAAAAGTGGTGCTGTCTGTTCAGGGAGCGACCGAAGCGGCTGCCGGTGAAAGTGCAGCGCTTCCTGCGCGGACTGGGAGAGGGCGCGTCAGTGAAGCGCTCAGGGACATCGGGCTCAGGGTCGGCTCGATTGTGACCCTGGTGTTTCTCTGGTGGCTCGTGAGCCTGTTTTTTCCGCCCACTCTGATACCGAAGCCCTGGGATACCTTTGCGGAGGTAGCTACGATCATCAGCACGGGGAATTTCTTTGTGGAAATGGGAAACACATTGCGCCGGGTCCTGGTGGGATTCGGCATCGCCATGGTGGTTAGCGTGCCCCTGGGGATTCTCATGGGGACACTGAGGAATCTGGAAAGCTTTTTTGAGCCGCCGGTCATTCTCGGACTGACCATGCCAGGGCTCATCTGGGCGGTCCTCATGATTATGTTTTTCGGTCTGACGGAGACCAGTGCCTATGCGGCGGTGGCCGTCACCATCTTTCCCATGCTGACCATCAGCATCTGGCAGGGTACCAAGGCCATCGATAAAGACCTCATCGATATGAGCGAGGTCTTCCACGCGAGCCCTTGGTCGAAGATTGTGGACGTGATTCTCCCTCAGCTCGTGTCGCACATTTTGGCAGCGATCCGTTATGGTCTGGGTTTGGCCTGGAAGGTGGTCGTGGTGGTTGAGATGTTCGGCTTCAGCAACGGAGTCGGCTATCAGGTTGTGCGAGGTTTTAACATTTTCTCCATGAAAACCGTGCTTGCTTGGGCCATTACCTTCCTGGTGGTCATGATCGTCATCGAATTCGGCATCATCGGCTGGCTGGAACGGAGCGTGACGCGCTGGCGTCCGCGGGTCGAGGCGTGGAGGCGGTAGATGGCTTATGTTCAAGTCGAACAGGCCGTCAAGTCCTTCCTTCGGGAAGACGGCACCACCATGCTTGTCCTGGATGGCGTTTCCTTCGACACCAAGGAGCACGGCATTACCTGCCTGTTGGGCCCGTCGGGCTGCGGGAAATCTACCTTGCTCAATGTGATCGCAAAGCTGGAGCGGTTGGATCGAGGGCGCGTGGAGGTCGTGTCGAATCACGGCGAGCTGGGCGAGAAGCCGCCTCGTCTGGGGTATGTATTTCAGGATCCCCGCTTGCTCCCTTGGAAAAGGGTGGAGGACAACCTGACCTTTGCTTTGAAGGGAATGAAGGTGCCTCAAATAGAATGGAGGGAGCGGATTCACAAATATCTTGGATTCGTAGGCCTGCATGAGTTCCGCAAACAGTATCCACTTTATCTGTCCGGTGGGATGCGCCAAAGGGTGGGGCTCGCCCGTGCGCTCGTTATCGAGCCCGAAGTCCTCCTTATGGATGAGCCCTACAGCAAACTCGATCAATTGACCGCCCGGAAATTACGCGAGGATAGCCTCGCGATCTGTGCCCGGCTCAAACAGACTGCTCTCCTGGTTACCCACGACGTAGAGGAGGCTGCTTACATGGGGGATCGGATCGTTATCTTTTCAGCCCGGCCGGCCCATATCGTGGAAGTCTTGGATAATCCGTTTCCCCCCTTGGAAAGGGATTTCGACGATGTGCGCTTTATCCAATTAAAAAAGAGGCTCCTGCAAACCGTGCTCAATCTTATTAAAGAGAAAGAGGAGGTGTGACGATGCATAGGGACTGGATCCGTACAATGGCACTGGCGGCTATGATAGCACTCGGCCTTGCGGCTTTTTTCTCGCTGCACGGCTTAGAAGCGGCAGAGCTTCCCACGTTGGAGGTCGGTTTTCCCGAAGATGGAGTCTTCGGATTGGGTGGGCAGTATATCATCGACAAACAGCTCGATCGCAAAAATGGCTTTATCGTGAAACCGCGTTGGGCGGGAGTCCCTGAGATTCAGCGTCTGATGGGCATTGGGGCTATCCAGCTAGGGCTGGCGGTTTCCGAGGTATCGCTCAGGGCAAATCTTGGCGGCACGCCGATTCGGTTGGTCCAGCCTTATCAGGTGCCTCATATTTTTGTGCTGGTTCCGAAGGATTCGCCCTATAAAGATGTTCTTGACCTCAAGGGAAAAGCTATTGCGTTGACCGGAGAGACAACCTCACTTTACAACATGTTTGACTACATTATGAAAAAGCGTGGGGTCAACATTGAAAGCGACTATAAGCTCAAAAAACTAGGTGCCCCGGTGATCATCGCTGTTTTAGAGAAAGGCGAAGTGGACGGAGCGGTCTTGTGGGAGGCCCATGTCTCCCGGCTGTTGGTCTCGGGAAAGTACAGGACCATTCTGGGGTTTCGCGAAGAGATGGAAAAACTCTTGAAGGGGGAGGTTGTGTTTTTAAACTATGTTGGGGCGGTGGAGTCGTGGATAAAACAAAACCCGGAGATGATTTCCAAAATACGGGCTACTTGGGCTGCGGCTTCGCGGGGAGTTCAGGAAGATGAGGCCCACTTTCAAAAATACGCCAAGCGATTCTTTGGTCTGGAGAACCCGGATGAAATCAGTCTCGCCTGGAAGCGAACTCGGCCCACCTTGGCGCCGGCAGACTTAAAGTGGCCGAATCCCTCCGGCCTTGAGGCGCAGAGGAAATATCTGAGAGAAGCAACGGACCTTGGTATTTTCCCGAAGGAAGCCAAGGAAATCGTTGACAAATTATTTGTGCCCTAGTTACGGGAGAAAGTCTTCCAGCCGCACTGTCTGCCAGCCCATGGGCTTGAGGCGCTCGAAGGGCTTGCGGGCTCCTTCACCGGCACAGAGCGGCGGCTTGGTGGCGTCGATGATGACCTTGCCGCCGATACGATGCCAGAACGGTCCGCCCGGAGGGAAAGGCTCGTGGCCCGTCGGATCCATCGGGTGGATTCGAGTCCCGGGGATGACCACCATGTCTTCTTCCGGATTGCAGCGCGTGTTGATCGCCCAGAGAACTTCCCAATAGTTAAAGATGTTCACGTCCTCGTCCACCGCGATCGCGATCTTTGGATGGAGAATAGGGCTCGACAGAACGCCCATGAGGACCTGCTTCGCCTCGCCGTAGAAGCGCGGTGTCATCTGCACGACGATGCCGAATAGTCCGGGCAGCACCAGGAGATTGTGCAGGTTAACGTAGCCGCCGATGTTTTTGATGTGGTTGTAAACCGCGACCCCAAAAGGCACTTTGTGAAAGACGCACCCTTCGACCTCGGAACCATTCTGGATGGCTTTGAAAATGGCGTCGTGGCGCATGGTGATGCAATCGATCTGAACTACGGGATTCTTACCCATGCCGGCGACATAGTAATCGTGGAACTCTGAGAAAGGTCCCTCGTCCTCGCGCACGTTCGGGAGAATATGACCCTCGAGGACAATCTCGGCGTCGTAGGGCACCTCTAGGTCGTTGGTCTCACACTTCACGAGTTTGACGGGCTCGCCAATCAGTCCGCCTGCGAGCTCCAACTCGTCCATTTCGAAAGGCCCGGTGCTGGCGGCAGCCATGTAATAGAGAGGATGGTGTCCGAGGTAGATGGCCACGGGCATCGGTTGGTTCCGGCTTTCGTACTTGTTCAAGATGTCGCGCGTGTGGCGCGGTACGATCAAGGCTCCTGTCTTGCGAGGTCCCTTGATCTGGAGACGGTGGAAGGCGACGTTGCGGATTCCACTATCGGGATCGCGGGCAATCATCAACCCCGATGCGATATAGGGTGTTTCCTCGCTGCCGGCGATGTGGGCGGGAAGCTTGGTGAGGTCGACTTGACCGTCTTTGAGGATCACCTCCTTGACCGGTCCCGTCGGGACGATCTCCGTAGGTTGCCGCCTGAGGGCCCATTCCGCTGCTGTGGGGATTAGCTTCTCAACCGTGGTCCCGTAGGCGAGAGCGGCATGACGGAGGTTGGCGGGGGCCATACCCAGGCTCTTCCACCCCGGGAAGCCGTCTACGTTCTCGAAGAGCAGGGCCTTTTCCCTCGATTGATATAAGAGGGCTCCCATCTGAGTGTGCGGGTGGACTGGCTTGGTGATGCGCACAAGCTCGCCTGCTTCCTCCAGTTCCCGGATCCAGGTACGCATGTCTTTCGGCATATGGTTTTGTCCTTAGCTTATGGTTTTAGCTCGCCTCCGTATAGTTTCTTAACAAAAGAGGAGGCTTCAATCTTTTCTAAAAAAGAGTGGTCGATGAATTCTTCAGCCCTGTGAGTTTTGGCCTCCGCTGAAGGAGAGAAATTAAGTACTCCTTGAACGGAGTCGGGGAGTACGTACGGCACCCTTTGACGAAAGGCTGGCAGGAAAGTCTCGTAGGTGGCTTTTAAAGCCTCGGAATCTTTAATCCCTGTGTATTTCGCAATCGCCATTTTGGCTGTTTCTGGCTCTTCCTGCATGATCTTAATCGCCTCTATATATGCCTTAAGAAAAGCCTCTACCATTTCAGGGTTGCTCTTGGCAAAGGCCTGATTTACCCCAATGGCGGCATGAATATAGGGAAGTTTGAGAGCGCCTATATTGATCAACTCCTTTAATCCCAAGGCCTTAGCTTTGAGAGTCGTGGGGGCGGAAAGTGTAGCGGCATCAACGACCCTTTTTTCTAAGACACCCAGTTGCGCCACAGGTCCACCGAGATAGATGGCATTAACGTCCTTCCCAAGGGTGAGTCCAAACTGTTTTAGCGCAACTACGGTTGCCAGTTCAATAGAACCGCCTTTAGCGTCAACCGCTACAGTCTTTCCTTTGAGCTCTTCTGGCCGGCCAATCTCGGGACGTGAATAAAGAGAGAAAATGAGGTGGTTTGACATGCTAGCGATATACACTAACTCGCCGCCACGGATTGCTGCCTCCACGAGTGCGCCACCCAACGCAGCGATAGGTGCGCTACCAGAGACCAACATTTGCGCCGCTGCTGGTCCGGTTCCCCGAAGGAGAAGTAACTCTTTAACACCTAAACCGTACTTTCTAAAGAGACTCTGCTCTTGGGCAATATAGAGGGGAGTAAAGACGCCACTGGGAGATGAATAACCGATAGTGATTTCATCTTTTTTTAAGGTCTGCCCAGAGGATTGTGTCATCGGGATATGTAGTAAAAGTGGCAACGCCAAAAGGAAACCAAGTAAGTGAATTGGCTTGTAGCACATAGCTCCTCCTTAATTTCATAGATTAGAATCGGACACTCGTCTTAAGACCTCGTTGCGCAAGGCCTCCTTATCAGTTTTGTCTCCACGTAGGGGAATATCTTTAAGCACCTCAAGCCGCTCGGGCCACTTGTAGGGCGCCACGTGCTGCTCCTTAAGGAAATCGACCATCTCCTCAAAGGAGAAGGACTGGCCTGATCGAGGAAGGACACAAGCGCAAACCCTTTCATCCATTACTAGGTCAGGCAACCCTATCACCGCTGCCTTGAGAACTTTTGGGTGCGTCATGAGGAGATCCTCGATTTCCTTTGGAACAATCGTCCGAGCACCCCGGCGAATGATCTCTCTCTTTCGCCCTACGATGATTAGGTTTCCGTGGGCATCCCAACGGCCCAGGTCCCCCGTTCGAAACCAGCCATCGTTGGTCCATTTTTCCCGGCTGGTTTTCCCGTCCTTGAAGTAGCCTAAAGCACAGCAGGGTCCTCTACCCCAGATTTCTCCAATCTCACCGGGAGGAATGTCCTGACCTTGCTCATCTACCAACCGGATTTGCGTGTCGCCCCGAGGTCGACCCACAGTTTGATGGCGGATCTCCGCGGGGTCATCGAGAGAAGGTGCAGTCCAGCCGCCAAAATCCATTCCTCCATAGCCAGAGAGTACTACTGCGCCGGTCTCTTTCTCGATTTTTTCCGCCAGCGCCTGGAGCATGGGCGCCCCAGTCGTGTACCACAAGCGAACGCTGCGGCAGTGCTGTGCCTTCCAGGCCGAATGGTAGGCCAAAGTAGCAAGTTGGGCAGGTACGGCGCAGACAATGGTGACTTTTTCCTTTTGCAGTAGAGCGAAGATCTCCTCAACCTCAAGCCGGCTGGCGAGGACAACACCACTGCCCGCGACCGGAGCGGCAAACAGCGGTGGGATGCTCGGCCCAATCCCTTCTGCCATGGCGAGAAAAAGATCCTCAGGTTGGAGGCGGAAAAGCTCAGCCTGGAAGCGACCTCGGAGCAGCCAGGAAGAGGCAGAGAAGTAGGCAAACTTTGGAACTCCGGTAGAACCGGAGGTCGGAAGGATAAGTGGCCCAGGTTTTTTTGGCCGAGGAAAGTCCTTCCCCTCTTCGGAAAGCAGCTTTTCCCATGAGAGGAGATCCCCTTTTTCCTCTGTCCGTACTCCTATAAGAACCTTCAAGTGAGGAAGCTGGGACCGCATCTGCCGGATCGCCTCGGCGTAGTTCATCCGATGCCATCTTCCAGCAACAAAAAGTGCCCGTGCCTCCACACGCTCTAGGATTGGTTTTACCTCGTGCTCCCGCAGACTCGCTGGGATTGGCAACCATGCTAGGCCCGCGCGTTCACAGGCGATGTGAAGAATGTATGATTCAGCCCAATTGGGCAGCCAGGAGGCCACCACCACCCCTGGTTTAAGACCGAGGGCTAGAAGAGCCCTGGAGAGACATCGCGCTGTCCGTGCCGCCCGTTCCCAGGTTAGTCGATGGCAACCATCGAATAGAGCAAGCTTGTGGGGCCACCTAAGGGCATTACGATCCCACCAGGAGGCAAAGTCGGCGATCAGTTCGCTCTCTTTGTTAGCCTCTCTCATGAGGTTTAGACTGTGCAGCTCTGATAGCTTTGTAAGCATCCTGATAAGGGGTACCTGGGAGTTCTATGGGGAGTTCGCGAATAATTTTTAGTCCCCAGGGTTCAGGAAGGAGTTTGCCTACTACGGTGCGCACCCAAAGGGCTTCTTTGACGTTCTCAGTTCTCCGGCTGAGGATTCCGATTACGTGACGGAGTGCATACTTTTTTGGTCCCGGCGTGAGATCCCTGATGATTAGAGGGATCTCCGTTCCCTCTCGCAGATCTTCTGGCCTGCGGACGAAGGTTTCCCATCCTTGGTCATGCATTCCTGTCTCAAGGCTTTTAGTCTGCTTGATGATTTTCTTCTGTAGCGGTTCCGGGAAGATAGTGTCGAAAGTTGCCTTGACTGGAACCTCCCACTCGCTGGACCATTCCTTTGGCCAGGTGCAGTCAAAGGCGACAGTAGCTCCTTGCTGCCTGATCCGTTCCTCCTGGCTGTAACATGGGGTGAGGGTATTGGCCCGTCCTTCGTAGCGGACTACATGAATTCCCTTGCCGGGATGACACTTGGTGGCGAAGGCGTGGAGAACCATTTCCATATCGAAGGGATCAACATCGCTGTCAACGACAAAGATCTTCGAGAGAAGCGCTCGGCGCGAGGTGAGAACTTCAAGGGTCTTTCGTGCGATTTCTCCTCCTCCTTGTCGAACGGCCACGACAGCCGCGTGGACAGCACCCTCAGGAGGAACATAGACATCGACAACGGGAATGCCATGTCTTTCCAGTCGGCGCTTGATGGCTAAGGCGCCACTCATGGAGGTAATCGTCGCGCTGTCGTCCTTATATCCAGTAGCATCCACGGTCAGGATCGGGTGGTGCCGGTGAGTGATTGTGTTGACGCGACAGAGAATGCCGTTTCCCATTTCTCCTGTGCGATAGCCGGGATATTCTCCGTAGGGACCTTCGAGTCCTACGCGATCCGGTAAGACCTCAGCTTCAATCACGATTTCCGCAGTAGCAGGGACCAGCAGATCACTAGTTTCGCAACGAACAATCTCCACGGCCTTGCCGCGCAAGCCTCCGGCCAAAGAGACCTCATCACCACCCAACTGGTACGTGGCTGAGGCAGCAAGATGACACAGGGGGTCCGCTCCAATCACAATGGCGATAGGCATGGGTTTTTTGGACGGGACATAATGATCCAGAAAGACCTTGCCCAAATGGCTTGTGGGTCTGGGGAAGCCTGTCAGATGACGCCGGCCATAGAGCATAAAGCGATAAATGCCCCAGTTGACCCATGTGGTGGTCGGATCGGCCGAGACCACAAGATCCCACGTTCCCAGGTAGCGACCACCGTCACCTTCATGAAGCATGGGGGCAGGCAAACTGAAGAGGTCCACCTCATCGTCACGCTTAACGACCTCCTTGCACGGTCCATCCTGCACCAGCCCTGGCGGGATGAGTTGACCCTCTCGCTTCTCGTATTCTTTATAGATTTCCCTGACCGAGCTTTCCGGAAGAAGTCCCATGGCGATCGCTACGCGTCGCCATGTGGCCAAGGGGTTCATAAATACCGTCCAATCTGGATAATCGGTGATGCGCTTGAACCAAAGCGCTGGGGATCCCCTTTCACAGGCAAGCCTTCCCATCGCGCCCAGCTCAAGATCCCAATGGGTCTCCTCTTCCACGACAGTCAAATCTCCTGACCGTCGGAGCGCTTCTATAAACTCACGCGTGTCTCTCCATTCCACTTTTGTTTAATCCCCCCTTCCCTTTAAGTTGCTTTTACGCAAGGCTTTCATATATTACAAGACAAAGGTTTTGAATAATTTCCATAGGAAATAACCAATGATTACTTTTGGCCAACTTCATACCTTTCTTGCTGTGTCACGCTTGGGAAGTCTGACCGAGGCGGCCCGGGAACTAGGAACGACGCAGCCTACAGTGAGTCTCCAAATCAAAACCCTTAGCAGTGAAGTGCGCGCGCCGCTCCTAGAGAGGCGAGGTCGGGGGGTTCGCCTGACTCCCATTGGAGAGGCCATGTACGCCTATGCCAGGGAGGTTTTAGAGGGCCTGCGCGCGCTCCAACAGGAGGCGTCAGTGTTTCAGGGTGGGCAAGTAGGATCGATATCGGTGGGCGCAAGCGCCACGGTCGGAGGCTATCTTCTGCCGCCGATCCTGAGCCGGTTCCGAGGACAGTTTCCCAAGGTTCAGATATTTCTTCAAGTGGACAGCCCTGAGCACCTCTTCCGGGATCTCCTAGCGAATGAATTGGACCTGGCATTCTCCATTGAGGTCCAACTGCCCCGAGGGCTGAGCGCGGAACCGCTCCGCGACGAAGAGATGGTGATCTTCGTGTCCTCGAAACATCCTCTAGCGCGGAAAAGGAGGGTGGAGGCCAAGGAGATCTCAAGCTTACCTCTGGTGACTTCTCTTAAGAGAGCTCTCTTTCGCGATCTTGTGGAGAGAAAATTGCGGGAAGCTGGGGTGGAGCCTCAAGTAGCTTTTGAGGCGCGTCACCCTGAGGCCATGAAGAATTTGGTAGAGAACAATCTGGGCTACGGGGTTCTGTTCCGGCCGTCGGTTGCTGCCGAGATAAAGGCTGGCCGGCTCGTTCCTCTAAGGCTAAAAGGCCATATTCTGAGAGGCCGCATCGTTATGATCTATCGGAGTCAGCGCCGCCTCTCTCCTTTGGCCAAGAGGCTCGCCGAGTTTGTGGCCACTGGGCTAAACAAGAAGGCTTTCCCGAACTAAAGAGCAGCGCCCTTTACTTTTAGTTCTGAGGTCCCGAGCTATTTCAGCGACCCTTTACAGTTGTCGTAATGCCTGCTATCACTCTCTGAATTATTTTTAGTTAGGAGCCAGCTATGACGGGAAGTTTTGAACGATGGAGAGAAGATGGTCTTCTTTTGGTAGCCCTCATCTGTTTCTTCTTTTCCGGAGCAGCGGGTCTTATCTATGAGGTAGTCTGGACCCGCATGCTGACGCAGATCTTCGGCAACACCACCTACGCCATTGCCACCGTCCTCTCCGCATTTATGGCAGGTCTGGCTTTGGGGAGTTACCTTTTTGGCCGCATCGCGGACAGGGGAAAGAACGATTTTCTTCTCTACGGGATACTTGAGGCAGGGGTGGGCATTTACGGCTTTTTGGTCCCCTGGCTCTTTTCTCTGGGGCAGATAGTTTATATCCCGCTCTACGGCCTCAACAGCTCCTATCCTTTTCTCTTCAACCTGCTGCTCTTTTTTCTTTCCTTTTTTCTTTTGGTTCTACCTACCCTTCTTATGGGGGCGACCCTGCCGGTCCTGAGCCGCTTCTTTGTCCACAGCTTTGCTCAGCTGGGACGCCGGGTGGGAGATCTCTACGCCACCAATACGATGGGGGCTGTATTGGGCTGCGGCTTTGCCGGCTACTATTTGATCCCCACGCTCGGCATGCGCGCGACCGTCTATACGGCGGCTGCGGTGAATCTCTTCATCGCCGCGATGATCCTCATAGTCGATCGTGCCCGGAGCAAAGAGGCGAGAGAGCTTGGCGCCAGCGTGTCGGAGCAAGAGAGAGTCGAGTCGAGCGCGGGATCGGTTCCATCCGGGTTGGGATGGCTCTTGCTTCTTGGCTTCGGCCTCTCCGGCTTTTCCGCCCTGGTCTATGAAAATGCGTGGACCCGCGCCCTGACCCTGGTCATCGGCAGCTCCGTCTACTCGTTTACAACGATGCTGCTCACCTTTCTCGTCGGGCTGGCGCTGGGAGGTTTTCTCTATGCCCGGCTGATGGGGGAGCGTGAGGTGAGGATCAGCACGTTCGGCGGCATCGAGCTTTGGGTCGGGCTCACGGCGTTAGCCACGATCCCGTTATTCGAGAAGCTGCCGCTCCTTTTCTTGAGATTGCTGCAGGCCTTTGGCGATTCCTTCCCATTTTTTCTCTCGATCCAGGTGATGCTCTCAGCCCTGGTGATGTTCCTGCCCACCCTGCTCTTGGGGATGACCTTCCCTCTGGTGGCCCGGCTCTTTACCCAAAGCCTTTACCGAGTGGGGAGCGGTGTAGGAATCTCTTATGCGGCTAATACCTTGGGGGCTATTCTCGGCGCGTTTGCCGGCGGCTTCATCTTCATTCCCCTGATGGGAGTGCAAAACAGCATCCTGTTGGCCGTGATCATCAATCTGGTGATCGGGTGGCTCCTCATCGTTGCGGATCCCCGTTTGTCCAAGGTTCCGCGTTTTGGCCTGGGAGTCGTCGTGCTGATCGCGGTGATCCTGATTCCATTCAAGACGCCGCGCTGGGATCGGTTTGTCCTCACTAGCGGAGTCACGATCTACAACGACCGCTACGAGAGCCTGCCGACAAGTTCTTTGCGGCTGGAAGAGATGCACCGCGACGAGATGATCTACTACCGCGAGGGTTTAACCGCCACGATCAGCGTCCACCGGATCGGCAAGGACTACGTCTACTTCAAGACGAACGGGAAGATCGACGGCTCCCACGGCGATGCCTTGAGCCAGCTCATGACCGGCTATCTCCCGTTTTTATTCCATCCCGGCGGGGAGAGAGCTGCGGTCATTGGTCTGGGCAGCGGGATGACAGCCAGGGCGGTCGGCGCTTTTCCCCTGCGTGAGATCGAGATTCTCGAGATCGAGCCTGCCATGGTCGAGGCTGCCGCTTTCTTCAATGACAAAAACGGCAAGATTCTTGAAGATCCAAGGGTGCGCCTGATTCCTACGGATGGACGGAACTATATCCTGGCCACCCCTAAGCTCTATGACGTGATCACCGCTGAGCCCTCTAACCCTTGGATCGCGGGGATCGCCAACCTCTACACTCGCGAATTCTACGAGGTGGTAAAGTCCAAGCTCAAGGAAGATGGGATCTTTGCCCAATGGTTCCACAACTATTCCATGTCCCCGGATGATTTCCGCATGGTCTTTCGCACCTTCGGAGAGGCCTTTCCCTACGTTTCGGTCTGGGGAATGAAGGAGAGCGATTTTCTCATGCTCGGCAGTAAAAAGGAGCAGCTCTTCCGCTACCCACTGCTCAAGGAGATCTTTTCTAACAATCGGATCCTCAGAGAAGATTTCAAAGAATTGGGACTTTCCGATATCTATGCCGTTCTGGGTTTCTACCGGATGGGCAAAAAGGAAGTGACGGCCTTTAGCGAGGGTGCCAGCCTCAATACGGATGATGGGGCTCAGTTGGAGTTCTCCGCGCCTAAGAATGTCCGCCGCGCGACAGCGGAGCTCAATCGCAAACTGATGGATCCCTTTTTGGTCCAAGCCCCTTGGTTGAAGGCGAATACCGCCGGCGTCCCTGAAGGCATGCGCCACTTTTATTTGGCTCAGGCCTATCAGACCAATGGCTGGAACAGCCGGGCCGTGGAAGAATTGGATCAAGCAATCCGACTGGAGCCATCGAAGGCGGATTTTTACGTCCTTAAAACCAAGATTCTCCTGGAAGAAGAAAAAAGCAGCGAAGCGGCAAAGGCCGCCCTCCTCGCCCTGGAACGCTCCCGTCAGGTGATCGGGGCGATTCTGCGGCTCAGCGAAGATTTTTACCTACCGGAAGCCAAGATGGTTTATTCCAAAACCATTGAGATGGGCACTCAAGAGATCATCCCCTATTTGGGTCTGGGAAACATTGCCCTGCATGCCAGAGACTTCCGGGAGGCGGAGAAGTGGTTTAACCGGGCGAGGCGCATGCGCCCTGACCATCCGGCGGTTCTGCTGGCCTGGGGTCGATTGATGTTGGCCAAGGGAGAAGCAGAGAAGGCAAAGGATTTGCTGGAGCAATCCAAGGAGAAGGGGGAAGACTCAGGTACCCTTTACGGCGCCCTAGGCGAGGCCTATTTCAAGCTAGGACTGTGGGATCAGGCAGCTAAAACCTACGGCCAAGCCGTGAGACTCAGGAGGAAAAATAGCGACTGGCGCCGTTCACTCGGTATCACCTTGGCCAAGCTGGGCAAGGTCAGAGAGGCAGAAGAGAAATTTCGCGAGGTCCTTGCCTTTAGTTCCAGTGACGCCGAGGCATGGCGGGAGCTAAAGAAATTGGGCAAGAGGTATTAGGGAACAGTCAAAAATGAGAATGGCGGAATTGGTATACGCATTGGTCCTGACATCCAGCGATTTTCCATCCCATGCGACTTTAGGAAGCCAAAAGGGTGAGCGTTTACTTATCTCTCCAATCTGAAAACGAAACAGGCTCACATCAATCTCAACGAGCGACCGATTGGATGGTACTGATGAACGATAAACGATGAATATGAAGAAAATTCCACGCCGAGATTTCATCAAGACAGTTATCAGCAGCGCAGCCATAACCTGTGCCTTCCCCGAGTATTTCATCTCGGAGAGTGCAGGCTTTCCCGTTGGCTCCGCCATATCGGACTTGCGGATGACCAGCGAGAGCAACACCCTCTGCCATCGCCTCCGCGATGGCGAAGCGTTTCGCTTCCCGCCGCCGTCGAAGCACTACGAAGCCATCATCGTTGGTGGCGGGCCGAGCGGGTTGGTAGCGGGCTACACGCTACGCAATAAGAATTTCCTCTTGCTGGAAAAAGAGCCGCGCGTGGGCGGCAACGCTATCAGCGAAAAGTGGGAGGACATCTGGTATTCGACTGGGGTAGCCTGGATCAGCAGCCCGCTGCTCGAAGCGTTGTTTCAGGAGATCGGCTTGAAAATTTACCGCATCGACTCGCCGGATGCGGCAATTATCAACGGAAAGTTGGTTCCGGAGTTCTGGGGTGAAGGGATGCACAAAGCGCCGTATCCTGAATCCGTGCGGAAGAGCTTCATCCAGTTCAAGAGAGATATGCTGGCGATAGATGTCGAAGCGAACGAAAAGAAACTCGATCAGATGACCTTCGCCGAGCTGCTTAAACCGTATGCGCCGGAAGTCAAGCGCTGGTTCGATAACTACGGGCCGAACGACTGGGGTGGTGATACAGAAAACACGTCCGCTTATATCGGCGCGGAATCATTGCGTTGGGCCGCTGGCTTGGACCCCAGCCGCTTCACCTTCCCTGGCGGATTGGGTCGGGCTTCGGAGGCGCTGCGCCATAAGATCGAAGTGGCTGGCGACCAACGCATTCTCACTGAAGCGACCGTGCTGCGTGTTGCCAACCAGAGCGGCGGGAAAGTTGAGGTGAGCTATATCTACAAAGGTGAGATCATCACCGTCACGTCGAGCGCCGTGATCGTGGCTGCGCCCAAGTTCATCGCCAGGCACTTGATCAAAGATCTGCCCGATGCTCAAGCGCGGGCGATGGGTCGGATGCGCTACGCGCCTTATCTCGTGGTGAACGTGTGCACGAGCGAGGTGATCTACGACCGATCGTACGACACGGATATTCCGGCGCCGAGCCTCATCGTGGATTTCAATGTGGCTGACTGGGTGATTTACCGCGACGGGGGCGATCCGAAGCGCAAGCACGTGTTGACTTGCTATGTCCCGCTGCCGGAAGCTAAGCGCGCGCTGATTCAGTCGGACGATTACGTGCGCAAGATCGGGCAAAAAGTGGTTGATCAACTCGACGGGTGGTTTCCAGGCGCACGCAAGAAGACGCTCGAAGTCAGGATCTATCGCCGCGGGCATGCGATGCACGTTTCCGCGCCGGGGGTGCTGACGAAGCTGGCGCCGCTGCTCGCACGGCCCTTTGGTCACATCCTCTTTGCCAACACCGACAGCCTTGGAGGCGTCTCGGATTTTGAAAGCGCCGCAGTGGCGGCCCAGAAAGCGGCGAAAGCGGCTGAAGCATTGATTGTGAAAAGTAAGCGGTGAGCTGTGATCAAAAACAAGAGATCACTTTTGAGGCGCTGCTAAACCACTTCCCCACAGAATCTCGGAATATTCCAAGCCTTTTCTGGTATCGTTTCCCATAAAACGCTCATCTTGCCTTTCTTATTGGCTCGTGGGATTCTGCCCCATAATTTGATATTCTGTGACCGGGGTTGCTCCCAGGGGGTAAGCCTTATGCTTAAAGAGAAGATCGGAGTTATCGGGGCGGGGAAGATCGGCTCTGCCATCCTGCGTGGGGTGATCCGGGCAGGTCTGGCGCATAAAGATCAAGTGATGGCGAGTGATTTAAGCAAGAGCCTGAGGCAGTCCATTGCCAAAGGGCTTGGGATCAAAGTCACGCCGAACAACGGCCAAGTGTGTGACTTTGCAGACATCGTGATCCTTGCGGTCAAACCTCAGATCGTCGATCCTGTGGTCAAAGAGATCGCAAAAAAATTGGGCAAAACGAAACTCTTAGTCTCAGTCGCAGCGGGGGTGCCGCTCTCCCGGATTGAGGGCAATTTGGCAAAGGGGGCTCGTGTGGTGCGAGTCATGCCCAATATTCCCTGTGTGGTGGCAGCCGGGGCATCCTGCTATGCCGGTGGGGCACACGCAACTCAGACGGACCTGGAAAGGGTAGGGTTGATTTTAAACAGTTTTGGGATTGCCTTGCCCTTGGAGGAAAAGTATTTGGATGCGGTCACCGGTCTCAGCGGCAGCGGCCCGGCCTACGTTTTTCTCTTTATCGAATCGTTGGCTGATGGAGGTGTTCAGGTGGGTCTCAGCCGGGATGTGGCTCTCAAGCTCGCCCTTCAGACGGTTTACGGCTCTGCCAAGATGGCGCTTGAGAGCGGCAATCATTTGGGACAACTCAGAGATGAGGTGACCTCTCCGGGCGGGACCACGATTGCCGGACTTTACGCTTTAGAAAAGGGAGGAATGCGCGGGACTGTTATGGAGGCGGTCTTACAGGCCACCCATCGCTCCCAGGCTTTGGGAAAGGGGGAGTCATGAAGCCGGAACCAACTCCGTTAGAGTCCGAAAACGAAGTCCAGATCCTTGCCGCGCTCAGCGAACTCATGGGGACTTCGATGTCCTTCGAAGAGGTGACTGCCGCAGCGATGCGCTTCACCTCCGCTATGATGGGTGCGGATGGTTCCTCCCTCCTTCTCGTTAACCGCAAGGAGGGCAACTTGAGTTTTTACATCGCCCTGGGAGAAAAGGCGGATCAACTGAAAAGCATTACGCTGGCTCAGGGGGAGGGGATTGCCGGCTTTGTGGCTCAAACCGGGGTCCCGATGGTTGTCTCCGACGTCACCCGCGAGAAGCGCTTTTCCAAGCGGGTGGATCAGATCACGGGCTTCAAGACCCGTTCCATCGCCTGCGTGCCGCTACGAGTCCGGGATGAGATCAGAGGCGTTATCGAGGTCGTTAGCAAGAAGGTGGGGATCTTTCGTGACAAGGACCTGGACATGTTGACTGCCATTGCAGGCCCGATTGCGATTATGATCGATAATGCCCAGCTGATCGATGAAGCGAAGGGCTTGCATGATAAGTTGGAACGGGCCGGCCGCATTAAGGCAGAATTCCTTGCCACCATGACCCATGAACTCCGCACGCCCATCAACATCGTGATCGGCAATCTTGACCTTCTGCTGGGTGGATATCTGGGTGAGCTCAATGATCGTCAGAGAGAGAGCATGAAGACGGCGTTGCGTAACTCGGGAGAGGCTCTCAGTTTGGTAAGCAGTCTCCTGGACATTTCTCGGATCGAAGCGGGCCAATTTGTGATCCGCGTGGAGGAGTTTCGGCTCGAAGATGTGTGGTCGGAGTTGGAATTGCTGTTTCGCATCGGGCTTAGCGGAAAGGAAGTCGAGCTATCCTGGGAGGTCAAGGCGCCGCTTCCTCCCTTTAAGACGGATAAAATCAAGGTCAAAGAGATCCTCAGCAACATTGTTTTCAATGCCGTTAAATTTACCGATCGCGGCAGGATTCAAGTCTCCGCCTCTCCGGTTTCGGGAGGAGACGAGGCGGAAGTGGTGGTCACGGATACGGGAGTGGGGATTCCGGAAGAGTTTCTGCCTTTTATCTTTGAGCCTTTTCGTCAGGCGGAGGGATCCTTTACCCGGAGTCATGGGGGCGTGGGCTTGGGTCTAAGCATTGCCAGGAGACTGCTCAACCTGCTCCATGGGCGGGTGGAGGTGGAGAGCGAAGTGGGCAAGGGATCCACCTTCCGCATCACCATTCCGACCAAGTATTCGGCCTAAGCTTTTCCACCCTTCGATCAGGAGCCGGTTTCGCTCCGTACCAATTTTTGTAAGATCTCTAACGCTTCCAGATGATCGCGCAGATTATACTTCGCATAGGACTGAGCGACTCCGATCCTGATGGAATAAGCGGTTTCTGGGCAGATTTTAAACAGGTCCTCATCCGTCCAGTCATCGCCCATGGCCATAACAAAGTCGTAGTTTTTTTTTGACATCCAGTGTAAGCCGGCAGTTCCTTTGTTGACTCCTGCGCTTTTGATCTCGAGCACTTTGTGACCCTGGCGCACCTGGATGTCCATGTTTGCGGTAAAACTAATTACGTTGTCCGCTAGTTCTTTAGCCAGCAGAGCAGACTGATCGGGGTCGGCCATGCGATAATGCCACGCAACAGAGAACTCTTTCTCTTCTATAAAAGAGCCGGGGAGCCGGTCTACATACGTCTCCAGCATGGGGCGGATTTGCGCTATCCAGCTATTGGTCAAAGGCTTGATCAGGCTCCATTCTGCACCTTTTTCTTTAATCCATATGCCATGTTCCGCGGCCAAACCGATAGGAAACATAGCGAACCAGCGTTGTAGGGTATCCCTGTCCCGCCCGCTTATAAGGATAACCTCACTTTTGGCATTCTCTGACAAGGCCCGGAGAAGGCTCAAAAGCTCGTCAGTCGGTTTTGCGCCGTGGGGACTCGATGTGAAAGGGGCCAGAGTCCCGTCGTAGTCTAGAAGTATGAGCCGTTTCTCGCTTTTCTGGAAACGGCGAAGGAGTTGCTCCTTCGCGGCGGGGGTCAGCATTCGGGCATAGAATGTTTCTTGGTTTTTTGTGACGCGAAGCATGTCGCTAATGAAGTCTTCAGCCCATCGACTAACATCGTAGCGTCTCAATCGGTTCTGCATGGCTTCGTTGCGCCGTACTTGCTCCTCCGTGGAGAGCCCCAGTGCCTCGTTTAGAGCCTCTGCAATTTCTCGCTTATCGTTGGGGTTGATAATAAGCGCCTCGCCAAGCTCTCTGGCCGCACCCGCCATTTCGCTCAGGATCAGCACCCCTGTTTTGTCAGTTCTCGCCGCGATATACTCTTTCGCGATGAGATTCATGCCATCCCTCAGGGGCGTCACTAGGGCAATGTCGCTGGAGTTGTACAGAGCCACCAGACGGTGGAAGGATAAGGAGGCGTACTGATAGGAGATCGGGACCCAACCAATGCTGCCGAATCTCCCATTGATCCTTCCTACGAGTTCGTCTATCTCCCTTTTTGCCTGCTGGTAATGATCGACTCCTATTCGTGACGGAACAACCACTAAGATGAGGACGACCTTTCGACGCCACTGGGAATTTTTTTCGAGGAAGAGCTCGTAACCCTCCAGGCGATTTATGACCCCCTTGGTGTAGTCCAAGCGGTCTATGGAAAGGATGACTCTATACCCCTCCAGCACGTTCCGGAGCTTGCCTCTTTCCTCTTGTACCTCCCGGCTTCCCGACGCGTCATGAAATCTCTCGAAGTTAATACCCATTGGGAATGTGGCTGCCTTGACGAGATGATCTCCGGTGACGATGATTCCCATATTGTGTTCGAGACCTAAAATGCGGAGCACGCACCTTAAGAAATATTGGGTATAGTCGTGTATGTGAAAACCAACGAGGTTCGCTCCGAGGAGGCCTTCCAAAATCTCCCTGGACCAGGAGCGTGGAAGGAGTCGAAAAAGTTCGAATGATGGAAAAGGGATATGAAGAAAGAAACCTATGGGCAGGTCCGATATTCGCTCGCGCAACAATTTCGGCAGAAGCATCAGGTGGTAGTCATGAACCCACACAAGATCGCCGGGTCTAATGATTGCCACAAGAGCGTCGCAGAAGATGCGGTTAACCGTTTTGTAAGAATGCCAGTCCTCCTCTTTAAATGAGGTCCGCGAAGGGAAGTAATGGAAAAGGGGCCATATCGTTTTGTTGCAGAATCCGTGATAGAAGGAGTCCATATCACTTTCGGGGATGAAAACGGGCAAGCATTGGAATTGGGACAAAATTTCGGACTTCAGCTTTTCCTTAAACGCGCTTATCAATGCTTCTACCACTTTCGGATGGGCGATCTTGCGCAGTCCGTCTTCCACGATTCTTTTCTGTTCCGGACTGCGGTTGGAATCAGCGGTAATC
>Ga0209824_10000104_pt1 | contig 58722 bp, 61 predicted proteins | sample VDWuncwatermetaG_FD_184124 | JGI IMG/M metagenome (GOLD analysis project Ga0209824, IMG submission 184124) | Wastewater microbial communities from Netherlands to study Microbial Dark Matter (Phase II) - VDW unchlorinated drinking water (SPAdes)... ...
GCCCAAGATATTGCTCGATTATCGCGGCATGGCAAAACTCAAATCGACTTACACCGACAAGTTACCGCTGTCGGTGAATCGTGCCACGGGGCGCGTGCATACCAGCTATTCGCAAGCCGTGGCGGTGACGGGACGTTTGGCTTCTAACGACCCTAATCTGCAAAACATTCCGGTGCGTACCGCCGAAGGACGACGCATCCGCGAAGCGTTTATTGCGCCGCAAGGTTCGCACATTGTGTCCGCCGATTATTCGCAAATTGAGCTGCGCATCATGGCGCATTTATCCAGTGATGACGGCCTACTCAAGGCTTTCGCCAACAACGAAGATATTCATCGCGCCACCGCTGCGGAGATTTTTATGACCAGCCGCGAGGAAGTCACCTCTGAGCAACGCCGCTATGCGAAAGTGATTAACTTTGGGTTGATTTACGGTATGTCCGCGTTTGGTTTGGCGAAACAGTTAGGCGTGGAACGCAGTGCCGCCGCCGCCTATATCGAACGCTATTTCGCGCGCTATCCCGGCGTGAAAAATTATATGGACAGCACCCGCGAACTGGCGAAGCAACAGGGTTTTGTCGAGACCGTGTTCGGTCGCCGTTTGTGGTTGCCAAATATCAAATCCAGCAACGCCATGCAACGCCAAGGTGCGGAACGTGCGGCGATTAACGCGCCCATGCAAGGCACCGCAGCTGACCTGATTAAACTCGCCATGATTGCGGTGCAAACGTGGCTCGAAACGGAAAAATTAAGCACGCGTTTAATTATGCAAGTTCACGATGAATTGATCCTCGAAGTGCCCGACGCAGAGCTGGATTTAGTCAAAGCAAAGTTGCCGCAGTTAATGTGCAACGTAACGGAATTAAAAGTACCGCTGCTAGTAGAAATGGGCGTGGGCAAAAATTGGGACGAAGCGCATTAGGCGAATGAGCCTTCCACTACTCTTTTGTTGGCGTTGGCTTGCCGAGCATGAATGCGTAAATCTTTTGTATAGCGGGAATTGGGTAAGCCATCACCAGCATAGCGGTTAGAACAATGCTAACCAATACAACCATATAGGTAACGTCGCGTATGGTTTCGCCGCCGACCACGCCATACTCTAATGGTAAGGCTGCCAATACGGCAGCAGCCAGTCCTTTAGGTGCCATCATCGATGTAACAGAGACATCTCTCAGGGAGTAGTCTTGAGTATTAAAAATGATGCGTGTTAATGCTAGGCGCATTATATAAATGATTATCACCATACTGGTTGCGACAAGTGCAAGCTCTGCCGCGCCAAAATGAATTGAAATGCCGAGATAGACAAAAAAATATGTTTTAAGGAGAAACACGGCTTCACGATAAAACCCCAAATCCATTTCATTTAAGGGAACTAGATTACGATCGATGCTTTGAATTCGATGCAATCCAAATTTTTCAAAGTTAGTGAGCGTAATACCTAGAGTCAGGGATGCAATTGCTCCCGAAAAGCCTAAAAATTCTGTTGCACCGTAGACGATAAAGACAAAAGCCAGCGTGGAAGAGATTGTGTTTGGAAAATCACGAACTTTACCTAACACTAAGAGCCAACCTATACCGCCTATAATCCCAATAACAGCTGCAAAAATTAACGCAGCAAGAACACTACCAATTAGTTTTCCAGGCTCTACGCCGCCGCTTGTATAAATTTGTAATAAAGCAAATACACCGACAATACACAGCACATCGGTGAGTGCGGACTCAAGCACTAAAACTGTCGCGGGTTTTTCAGCTAGACGGAGTGCATTGACCATTGGGATGACAACCGCTGAAGATGTACCCCCCAAAATCACCCCTAGCAAGACCGCAGGAAGGAGGGCGAGATTTAGTACGAGATAAGCGATTACTCCCACAATTAGCGTGGTCAAGATAAAGCAAGCCGTTGCTAAATATCCCGTGGTACCAAGAGATTTTCCCAGCGTGCCTAAATTTAGCGACGTACCACTTTCAAACAAAATAACCACCAAGGCAATGGTGGCGATAAGCGAGCCAATTTTGCCAAAATCGACTGGGCTTACGATACCCAGAACGGGCCCGATTACGATACCGACGAGCATCAGCACCAAGACGTCTGGAATATTCGTTTTACGAAACTGCAAGGACAAAAAATGTGCAAAAAACACCATGAGACCGATGACAAGAATGGTTGTGGACATGCTGTATTCTTTAGTTGAAATGGAGATCAGATTATACCCGTTGATTTTTTAAGCCCTATATTTCTCGGAGAAAATTTTAAGGGTGTTAAAATCAATCGTTCCACGAGGCGTGTATGCGTCAATAAAAATACAAGCAAGCAAGGAATGAGTAAATGATTAAAAAGATTCGTGTTGGATTGGTCGGCTATGGCAAAGCGGGGCAAGCAGTTGCCCAAGTGTTTAGCACTGATGAGCGATTTGAGTTATGTTGGATTGCCCGCCGTACCACCATTAGCCCGTTACATCCTTCCCTTGACGCTTCGGTGACTATTTTTAGTAGTCAGCAATGCTCTTTTGCCGAAATTCTTGCATTACAACCCGTGGATGCCTTGGTCGATTTTTCCTCGCGCCATGCGATTTACGAATACGGTGAAGAGATTCGTAAACGCGGCATTATTTTAATTAGTGCGATTTCAGCCTATACCGAAGAAGATTTAACATACGCCCGCCAATTAGGGCTAGATACCCGAGTGTTGTGTTCTCCTAATATGACATTAGGGATTAACTGGTTGATTATGGCTGCGAAATTGTTACGTAAAATTGCACCCTTTGCAGATGTTGAAATTGTTGAGCAACATTTTAAAGAGAAGCTAGAGGTTTCTGGCACCGCAAATAAAATCGCAGAGATTTTAGAGCTCAGCGGGGAGTGCATTACCTCATTGCGTTTAGGCGGCATCGTTGGACATCATGAAGTGATTTTTGGCTTCCCTCACCAGACGGTTCGCCTAACTCATGAATCTATTCGACGCGAAGCCTTTGGCACAGGCGCAGCATTCGCTTTATTGCAACTAATTGAATGTAAGAATGGTTTTTACTCTTTTGATGATCTACTGTTGCGTCTAGCTAAGGTCGAATTAGCGCAGTTATAAAGCCCATCTAGACTATCCAGATTTTTTGCCTTTCAGCACCGAACGATTTTCCAAGGACTTTGCAATGACACAACACCATCAGACTCGCCCAGCGAATCATAAGGGGCGAATTTATGCGCCTTGGGAGCGCGTATTCAGTCGTATGCTGACGCCGATTGAAGAATTTATTCATCGCCAAACCACGAGCGGCTTACTGTTAATGAGCACCGCAATCATTGCGCTGGTCTTGGCTAACAGCTTGTTTGGCGAGGCTTATCAAAATTTACTGCACATTCCGCTTGCTTTCAGCGTGGGCGATTGGGGCATCAAGATGACTCTGCATCATTGGGTGAATGATGGTTTGATGGCAATGTTTTTTCTCGTGGTCGGTATGGAGTTGAAGCGCGAGATTCTGGTGGGTGAATTAGCCGATTTGCGTCAAGCCGCACTGCCTGTCATTGGTGCTATTGGTGGCATGGCAATGCCAGCTCTGATTTACTTTGCCATTAACTATGATACGGCTGGCGCGCGTGGCTGGGGTATTCCGATGGCGACCGACATTGCTTTTGCAGTGGGTGCGTTGGTGCTACTGGCGCGGCGCGTACCGAAATCTCTTATCACCTTCTTAGTGGCGTTAGCGATCGCAGATGATTTAGGTGCGGTGATGGTCATTGCGTTGTTTTATACCCAGCAGTTGTCGCTGTTGTGGTTGGCAATAGCCGCGCTGTTGACCGCCTTGCTGTTTATGCTGAACTTTGCAGGCGTGCGTAAAGTGCTGCCCTACTTTAGCGTAGCACTATTGTTATGGTACGCATTGTTACAGTCAGGCGTACATGCAACCTTGGCTGGCGTTATCTGCGCGTTCGCTATCCCCGCTCGCCCCAAATATGATCCCGCTTTATTCAGCCAACGCTTAAAAGAGTTAACCCATCGCTTTGATGTGAGCAGTCAGCCTAACAACATTATGACCAACGATGCCTTATATAGCGTCGTTCAAGCACTCGAGCAAAATGTCAGCGCGGTGCAAACACCATTGCAAAAATTAGAACATCGCTGGCATTTACCCGTGGCGTTTATTGTGATTCCCATCTTTGCTTTATTTAACGCAGGCATTCCGTTCGCGCTGGATAAGCTGGGCGAAACCCTGACGCACCCGGTTATGTTGGGCGTATTGTGTGGCTTAGTGTTAGGCAAGTTTTTGGGGATAACAGGTGCATGTTGGCTCGCCTTACGCTTAGGCATTGGGCAGTTGCCCAGTGGCACACGCTTCAGTCAAATTGCTGCTGTTTCGGTATTGGGTGGCATCGGCTTCACCATGTCGATTTTTATTGCCGAACTTGGCTTTGCTGAGCATGAAACGTATTTGCTGATGGCTAAAACTGGCGTGCTGGCAGCATCCCTGTTTGCGGGTGTGCTTGGTTATATTTGGTTATGGTGGTTAGGGCGCAACACCGCTAGTCGCTTAGTTTAGTGGCGATAGCTGTTAGATCAACATTTAACTTAGAATTTTCCGCGCTTGTTTGGTACAGATACTTTTCCGTTATAGTGCGCAACCTTAGATATTTGAAAGCCTGTGATGAATAAAATTGTTGCTCTGTTGTTACTTAGTCTGACTGCCTTTGCACAGGCGGGCGAAGCGGAAATCCGTAAGTCGTTTGAAGCGAAGTTTCCAGATATAGAAAAGCTCGACCACATTGTCAAAACACCCTATTCAGGCCTGTATGAAATTGTCATCAACGGACAAATTATGTACACCGATGAACAAGGCGTTTATCTGTTTGACGGCAGTGTGATTGACTTGGCGACGCGCACTAATCTGACCGAAAAACAAAGCCAAAAATTGTTTGCGATTGATTTTGACAAGTTGCCTTTGAACTTAGCGATTAAAAAAGTGAAGGGCAATGGCAAGCGCAAAATGGCCTATTTCAGCGACCCGAATTGCGGTTTTTGCAAAAAGCTGGAAAAGGAATTGAGCAAAGTAACAGACGTGACGTTGTATATTTTCTTGTATCCGATTTTCCAAGGTTCAGACGTGATGGTGAATAACATTCTGTGTGCGAAAAGCCCTGTGAAAGCCTGGGATGAGCTGATGCAAAACGGCAACCCCGCCCCCGCCGCAACGTGCAAAACGAATACCGATAAAGTGTTGGCACTGGGCAAAAAACTACGCGTCAATGGCACGCCCAATTTGATTTTTGCCAGTGGCGTACAAAGCCCTGGTTACTTAGCGGCAGACGCACTAGAAAAAAATCTGAACGAGGTGAAAGCGAAATAATCATGCTGCCCCATACTGGAATCTCCGCCGCTTTGCTCGCGCAAGCGGTCGATCAATCACTCGATGGCATTACCATCTCGGACGCGCTATCGCCCGACATGCCGTTGATTTATGTGAACGCGGGATTTGAGAAAATGACTGGCTATGCAGCGGCTGAAGTGTTGGGTAAGAATTGCCGTTTTTTGCAAGGTACGCAAACCGCACAGCCCGCAGTGGGCGTGTTGCGCGAGGCAATTAAGCAAGGTGAAGGCTGCATCGTGATTTTGCAAAATTATCGCAAAGACGGCACGCTGTTTTGGAACGAATTTAATATCTCGCCAGTGCGTAATAAGGACAATCTCATCACCCACTTTATCGGTGTGCAAAAAGATGTCACGGGGCGGGTAGAAATGTTGCAGCACTTGCGCCAGTCTAAAAAAGAGCTGCAAGCTGCTAATTTGCAATTGTCGCGCATGGCAATGAGCGATGGGCTGACGGGCATTAGCAATCGCCGCCACTTTGATGAGCAGCTACAAGCCTTGCTGTCTATGGCACAGCGTGGTGGCACGTCTATTTGCGTGCTGATGATGGACTTGGATTTTTTCAAACGCTATAACGATAGATACGGTCATCAAGCAGGTGATGCGTGCCTCACCCAAGTCGCGCAAAGCATTGGCGATGCGTTCAAACGTCCCAGTGAATGTGCGGCGCGTTATGGCGGCGAAGAGTTCGCCGTGGTGGCATTAAATATGAGCGCGCAAGAATTGACGCACTACGCGCAATTGCTGTGCGACAAAGTCCGCGCGCTGAACATTCCGCACCAAGATTCGCCGCATCAATTCAGTACCATCAGCATCGGTGGCATTAGCTTCACTCCTACGCGTGACACCACCCCAGAATCGCTGCTCAAACTCGCCGATGCCGCGCTCTACGCAGCCAAAGCGCAAGGTCGCAACAGCGTGCATATCGTCAGCTAAATGCAAAACATTTTTGTCCACCAACAAGACGAAAAGTTGCTTGTTCGTGTCCTTCGTGGACAAAGTTTTTAGCTTAAGGGGGTCTCTAGAAATTGAAATATCTAAGCGAGGCTAACCCGCAAGGGGCTTCCCCATGAAACATAGTCACATTCGCTCCTTGTTTCGTGTGAAGGCGCGAACAAAAAATTATGACGACGCATAGGTTGCTATGTAAGGAGTAATTTTTTGCGAGTAACAACGCATCGCGACGAGATTTCAGTTTCTAGAGATGCCCGTTAGTTAGGTTCGCCACCCTTGGGAAATAACACCCACAGTTGTCCGCTTTGTTTCATGCGTCCCGCTTGTTGCCCCGCCTCGTCGCCATAGCCCCAGAAAAAATCCGCGCGCACCGCGCCTTTGATTGCGCCGCCCGTGTCTTGCGCCAGCATTAAGCGATTGAGTGGCTCGTTGCTGTTCGGATAAGTGCTGGATAAAAACACTGGGCTGCCGAGCGGAATGCTGCGCGGATCGACGGCGATGCTGTATGCCTCGGTGAGCGGCACGCCCAATGCGCCCAAGGGATTGCTGGCTTGGTCGGGCAGTTCACGAAAGAACACAAAGCTAGGGTTCATCGCCAACAGCGCGGGCAATTTTTCGGGGTGTTGTTCGCCCCATAATTTGATGCCTTGCATCGAGGCCTGCTCTAATTTGAGCTCGCCCATCTCGATTAACTTTTTGCCGATGGAGCTGTAAGGCTGACCGTTTTGTTCCGCGTAGCCGATTTTTACATTGCTGCCGTCAGGCAATTCGATGCGCCCTGATCCTTGGATTTGCAGGAAGAATAATTCCACCGCGTTTTCTACCCAAAATAATTCGCGTCCCGCTAAGTTTGCTTTGCCCGACTCGATGTCAGCCCTGGCAAAATAAGGTACGACGCGCCTGCCCTGCACGCGTCCGCGCAAGCGTAACTCTTTAAGCTGCGGATACACCTCGCTCAAATCTATCGTCAACAAATCATCTGGCACGCCATACACGGGATAGCGAAAGCGCGCGGTTTTAACGCGGCTGCCGCGCAGCTTCGGCTCGTAATAACCAGTGATAAGCCCCTGTGCCGAGCCGTCCGCATTGAGCACTTGGTAAGGCGAAAAATTCGCCTCAAAAAATTGATGCAAGCTGGCATCGTCAGGCTGAAAAAGCTGCGCGGCATTGCTGCAAATAGTTTGCCAAATTACCTTGCTTTTTAAGGCGCGACAACTCATGCCCAAGGCGGCAAAGCTGGCTGACAACTCGGTGTTGTGCCAATCAGGCAAATGCGCCCAATCGCTTGCGGCATAAGGCGCGCTGGGTATCGCCACGCTAGGCGGTGGCACGCTGACGACAGGCGACGCAGGTTTTTTGGGTGTGTTGCACGCAGCTAAAAAAAGCAGGGCGAAGATGGACAGTTTTTTGATTTGCATGAGATTCTTGTAGGAGCGCGATTCATCGCGCGATGGATTTTATGAATGTGCTATCGCGCGATGAATCGCGCTCCCACAACAGCGAGTGATTTCTAGTGCAACACGCGCGGCACACTCAGCACAAACTCATGCACGGGCGCGTCGAACTCTTCGCCATCTTCAGCTTGAAATTGATAGCTGCCGCGCATCGTGCCGACATCAGTCGCCAACACCGTCCCGCTGGTGTATTCAAAACTTTGCTTGGGTTTGAGCAGCGGTTGCTCGCCCACCACGCCTTGCCCGCGCACCTCTTGTACTTGATTATTGCTATCGGTAATTACCCAGTGGCGGCTAAGCAGCTTGGCGGCTTGTGTGCCGATATTGTTGATGGTGATGGTGTAGGCGAACACATAGCGGTGCGCGTCCTCATCGGACTGGTCAGCGAGATAGTTGACTTTGGTTTGCACCATGATTTCATGCGGATTGGGATTTTTCATGCGCAGCATTTGAACCGATTTTGCTATATCTCGCAAGGGTTAAGGCGCGCTTTTATGCTACCCTTCGCGGTCATTTTTTTGCCATCGGCTCTGCTCTACTATGAATAACTATCTTAAAAGAATCCTCAACGCGCGCGTCTATGACGTGGCTATCGAAACGCCTTTGGAGTTCGCGCCGAATTTATCCGCGCGCGTCGGCAACCGAATTTTGTTCAAGCGCGAAGACATGCAGCCCGTGTTTTCATTCAAGTTGCGCGGCGCGTACAACAAAATGGCGCAGCTCGATGCCGCGCAATTAAAGCAAGGCGTGATTGCTGCATCGGCGGGTAATCACGCGCAGGGCGTGGCGATGTCGGCGCAAAAGTTGGGCTGTCAGGCGGTCATCGTGATGCCCACCACCACGCCCAATGTGAAGGTCGATGCGGTCAAGCATTTCGGCGGCAGTAATGTGGACATCGTGCTGCACGGCGATAGCTACAGCGACGCTTATGCGCACGCTTTGCAGCTCGGCAAAGAAAAGTCGCTGACCTTTGTTCATCCTTTTGACGACCCTGATGTGATTGCTGGACAAGGCACGATAGGCATGGAAATTTTGCGTCAGCACCACGCGCCCATCCACGCGATTTTTTGCGCCATCGGCGGCGGCGGCTTGATTGCGGGCGTGGCGGCGTATGTCAAAGCGGTGCGTCCCGACATCAAAATTATCGGCGTACAAACTACCGATTCGGATGCGATGTATCGCTCCTTGCAAGCCAAACAGCGTGTCACTTTGGACGATGTGGGCTTGTTCTCAGACGGCACAGCGGTCAAATATGTCGGCGCAGAAACCTTCCGTTTATGCCAAGAATTGGTCGATGAAATCATCTTGGTGAACACCGACGAAGTGTGCGCCGCCATCAAAGACGTGTTCCAAGACACGCGTTCGATTTTAGAACCGGCGGGTGCGTTAGCGGTGGCGGGCGCGAAGCTGTATGCCAAACGCGAACAACTCAAAAATGCAACGCTGATTCCGATTGCCTGCGGCGCGAATATGAATTTTGACCGTCTGCGTTTCGTTGCCGAGCGCGCTGAAATTGGTGAAAAACGCGAAGCAATTTTGGCGGTGACCATCCCCGAAACAGCGGGCAGCTTTCGCAAGTTTTGCGCGCTGCTAGGCAAGCGCAACATCACCGAATTTAACTATCGCTACGCCGACCCCAAAGCCGCGCAAGTGTTTGTCGGCATCCAAGTTAAAGACCAAAGCGAGACCGCTGAACTGGTGGCAACGCTGCAAAGCAATGATTTGGCTACGCTGGATTTATCCGCCAACGAAATGGCAAAACTGCACGTGCGTCATTTGGTCGGCGGTCACGCGCCTGAAGCAAAAGATGAAATCATGTTCCGCTTCGAGTTCCCCGAACGTCCCGGCGCGCTGATGAACTTTTTGAACAGCATGAGCCACAGCTGGAACATTTCGCTGTTCCACTACCGCAACCACGGCGCAGATTACGGTCGCGTGCTGATTGGGATGCAAGTACCGCACCACGACACCGCCGCCCTGCGCGCCTTCCTCGACAAACTCGGCTACCCGTACTGGGATGAGAGCGACAACCCCGCGTATAAGCTGTTTTTGGGCTAGTTTTGGCGATGAGTGAGTGCGCGAGTCAAAAACAAGCCATTCGTAACACGCTGCTGGCGGCGCGCGCGGCTTTGTCGCCTGCCGAACGTGCGCGTTTGAATGCGCAAATTATTCAGCGCATGGCGGCGATGGATGAATACCAGCACGCCGGCGTGGTGTTGGCGTATATGAATTTTGGCAGCGAGTTTGGCGGGGCGGATTGGGCGGCGCGGGTGTTGGCAGACGGCAAGCAGTTGCTGTTGCCACGAGTGAATCCCGCCAGCAAGGAGCTGGATTTGTATTGGGTAGAAGACTTGAGCGCGCAGTTAGAACAGGGCGCATGGGGCATCGCCGAGCCTGTGCCCGCACGCTGCGAGCGGCTAAACGCGCTAAATGCTGGAATTCGCGACCTTGCCGGGGCTGGGTTTTGCTAAGAATGGCGCAAGACTGGGCTATGGCGGGGGCTTTTACGACAAGTTGTTGGCGCGCATGTTGCCGCATCCTGTGTTGGTCGCCCCCGCCTATGCGCTGCAAGTGGTTAAAGAAATTCCGCAACAAACTACCGATGTGCAAGTGAATTGGTTAGTCACCGAACACGCAGTGATTCAGTGTTCGTAAAAATTCGCGCGCTGTTAGTTCAACCCCACATGTCGTGGGGCTGGCAGTGCGCGATATAAATATCAATGCAATAAGAGAGGAAGCAGCAATGTCAACATTACCTGATTACGATCCGCAAGAAACCCAAGAATGGCTGGACGCGCTGGAGTCGGTGTTTGAGCAAGCGGGCTCAGAACGCGTGCATTTTATTTTGGAACAATTGCTCGATAAAGCGCGCAGTAGCGGTGCAGGCGTGCCATTTAGTGCCACAACTCCTTATTGCAACACCATTCCTGTCGCCGACGAACAACGCTCGACAGGTAATCACGACATGGAACATCGCATCCGCGCCCTGATGCGCTGGAACGCGATGGCATTGGTGTTGAATGCGAATAAAGACTCTTCTGAATTGGGCGGGCATATCGCCAGTTTCGCTTCGGCGGCAACTTTATACGACGTAGGTTTCAACCATTTTTATCATGGCAAAACTGATACGCACGGCGGCGATTTGGTTTATTTCCAAGGGCATTCCTCACCTGGTGTGTATGCGCGCGCCTACCTTGAAGGCCGTATTACCGAAGAACAAATGTATAAATTCCGCCAAGAAGCGGGCGGCGATGGTTTGTCTTCCTATCCACATCCTTGGTTGATGCCTGATTTCTGGCAGTTCCCGACCGTGTCGATGGGCTTGGGCCCGTTGATGGCGATTTATCAAGCGCGTTTCATGCGCTACTTGGAATTGCGCGGCTTGGCAAAAACCGAGGGACGCAAAGTCTGGGCTTACTTGGGCGACGGTGAAACCGATGAACCTGAATCATTGGGCGCGGTGTCGATGGCAGGTCGTGAAAAACTCGACAACTTGATTTTCGTTATCAACTGTAATTTGCAACGCTTGGATGGCCCAGTACGCGGCAATAGCAAAATCATTCAGGAACTCGAAGGCGTATTCCGTGGCGCGGGTTGGAATGTCATCAAAATTGTATGGGGTGGCAAGTGGGATCGCCTGTTCGCTAAAGACAGCAAAGGCTTGTTGCAAAAGCGTATGCAGGAAGTGGTGGACGGCGAATATCAAACCTATAAATCGAAAAATGGCGCGTATGTGCGCGAACATTTTTTTGGCAAATCACCTGAATTGTTGGCGATGGTTGCCGACATGTCGGACGATGAAATTTGGTCATTGAATCGCGGCGGACATGATCCGCATAAAGTGTTTGCGGCGTATGCAGCCGCTTCAAAACACACCGGTCAACCGACCGTCATCTTGGCGAAAACCATTAAAGGTTACGGCATGGGCGAAGCGGGTGAAGCGCAGAACATTACCCATCAGCAAAAGAAAGTGAACAACGAAGCGTTGCTGAAATTCCGCGACCGTTTCCAGATTCCTTTGAACGACGAACAAGTTGCCAGCCTGAATTTTTATCGTCCGCCTGCGGACAGTTTGGAAGCCAAATATCTGAAAGAACGTAGCGCGGTGATGGGTGCAGTACCTGCGCGTAATCCTGTCACCACCGCGCTGGCAATCCCCGAATTGAGCGCGTTTGATGTCTTGTTGCAAAGCACGGGTGAGCGCGAAATTTCCACCACCATGGCGTTTGTGCGCATCTTGGGTGTGTTGCTCAAGGACAAAAATATCGGCAAACAAATCGTGCCGATTGTGCCCGATGAATCACGCACGTTTGGTATGGAAGGCTTGTTCCGCCAACTGGGAATTTTCTCGCAAGTCGGGCAAAACTACACCCCGCAAGATGCTGATCAATTGATGTTCTACAAAGAATCTTCGACTGGTCAAGTGTTGCAAGAAGGCATTAACGAAGCGGGCGGCATGTCCGACTGGATTGCCGCCGCGACCTCTTACGCCAATCACGGCGTAGCGATGTTGCCGTTCTATATTTTCTATTCGATGTTTGGCTTCCAACGTATCGGCGACTTGGCTTGGGCGGCGGGCGACATGCGCGCGCGCGGCTTCTTGTTGGGCGGTACGGCGGGTCGCACCACGCTGAACGGCGAAGGTTTGCAACACGAAGATGGTCATAGCCATTTGATGTCGGCGACGATTCCCAATTGCGTGTCTTACGACCCGACGTTTGGTTACGAATTGGCAGTCATCATTCAAGACGGCTTGCGCCGCATGTATGTTGAGCAAGAAGACGTGTTTTATTACTTGACCGTGATGAACGAAAACTACCTGCATCCTGAGATGCCAAAAGGTGCGGAAGCGGGCATTTTGAAAGGTATGTATTTGTTGAGCGAAGGCGCGCCTTCCGCGAGCAACCTCAAAGTGCAGTTGATGGGTAGCGGCACGATTTTGCGTGAATCTATGGCGGCGGCAGAGTTGTTGGCGAAAGATTTTGGCGTGAGTGCCGATGTGTGGAGCGTCACCAGCTTTACCGAATTGCGTCGCGAAGGACTGGATTGCGAGCGTTGGAATATGTTGCATCCTGAAGCTAAGCCGCGCGCCAGCTACGTTGAGCAATGTATGGTGGAACGCAGCGGTCCGGTGGTGGCTTCGACCGATTACATGCGCTCGTTTGCCGATCAAATTCGCGGCTTTTTGCCACAAAGTTTTACCGTGTTAGGTACGGATGGTTTTGGTCGCTCCGATACGCGTAAACATTTGCGCGAATTCTTTGAAGTGAATTGTCATTACATCGCCGTTGCTGCCTTGAAAGCCTTGGCAGACGAAGGCTCGATTGCCGCATCGGAAGTGACACGTGCGATTAAGTTGTATGGCATTAACCCAGAAAAAGCTAATCCAACCACCGTTTAAGGTCAGGAGAATTATCGTGGCAGAAATGAAAAATGTAGCCGTACCCGACATCGGCGATTACAAAGACGTGAGCATCATCGAAGTGATGGTGAAAGTGGGCGACACCATTGCGGCGGAAGACACGCTGCTGACGCTGGAAACCGACAAGGCAGCGATGGATGTGCCCTCGCCTTTTGCGGGCGTGGTCAAAGAATTGAAAATCAAACTGGGCGATAAAGTCTCGCAAGGTTCAGTGATTTTGGTGTTGGAAAGTAGTGATGCGGCGGCATCTACAGCGGTTGCTGCGCCTGTCGCCGCAGCCATTGCAGCGGTTGCCCCTGCGCCCGTGGTCGCCGCACCTGTTGTTGCGCCCGCGCCTGCCATTGCTGCACCTGTTGCGATTCAAACGGTCGCAACGCCGTCAGGCAAAAAAGCCCACGCCAGTCCTGCCATGCGTCGTTTTGCGCGTGAGTTGGGCGTGGACATCGCGCTCGTGCCAGGCAGTGGCGACAAGCATCGCGTCACCCGCGAAGACATTCAAAACTTCGTCAAAGGCGCGTTGGCAGCACCGCGCGCCACGGCAGCGGCAGGCGGCAATGGCTTGCAAGTATTGGCGAGTCCGGTAATTGATTTTGCCAAATTCGGCGCGGTGGAAGTGAAACCGTTGTCGCGCATCAAAAAGATTTCTGGCGCGAATCTGCATCGCAACTGGGTGACCATTCCGCACGTCACCCAATTTGACGAGGCCGACATCACCGAAATGGAAGCGTTCCGTAAACAGTTGGGCGAGGAATACGCCAAGCAAAATATCAAAATTACCCCGCTGGTATTTATGCTCAAAGCGGTGGTTAAAGCGTTGCAACGCTACCCAGAATTTAATGCTTCGCTCGATGCGAGCGGCGAAAATCTGGTCTATAAAAATTACTTCCATATCGGCGTGGCAGTCGATACGCCAGACGGTTTGATGGTTCCGGTGTTGCGCGACGTGGACACCAAAGGCTTGGTGCAACTGGCAAAAGAGCTGGGCGAAATTTCCGCCAAAGCGCGCGAGAAAAAAATCACCGCAGCCGATATGCAAGGCGGCTGCTTCTCGATTTCCAGCTTGGGAGGCATCGGTGGCACGGCGTTTACGCCCATCATCAACGCGCCCGAAGTAGCGATTCTGGGCGTGTCCAAATCATGCATGAAACCCGTCTATAAAGACGGCGAATTTGTCGCGCGTTTGATGCTGCCGTTGTCGCTGTCCTACGACCACCGCGTCATCGACGGCGCGTTAGCCGCCCGCTTCACCGCGTATCTGGCAAAAGTGCTGTCGGATATACGTTTGTTGGCGGTTTAGTTTTTTAACGCGTAGATGAGAAATTACAACCTTGGCTTTATCAGCAATATCGACTTGTACAACCATGTGCAAGAGACGGTACACAAGTATCGTTTCAAAGTTGATTTGGCGGAGTTCAATAAAAATCTTATTGATCCCATCAAGCTAACTTTTGATGCCAAGGTTTATCACAACACCATATTGGAAGTCATTGAACACGAAGTTGTGCGGCAGGTTGATAAATCGAACACCAATCACATTGGTTATTTTCATCAAAACATTTTTCGTTATATCGGCGAGGGATGGGATGTGCCAGTACAAGGCTATGACATCGTAAATGCGCAGCGTGCTTGTTTTGTTGAAATGAAAAACAAGCACAACACGATGAACTCATCATCTTCACAAAAAACGTATATGCGTATGCAAAATACTTTGTTGCAGAAACCCAAAGCGACGTGTTTGCTGGTGGAAGTGATTGCACCAAAAAGCCAAAATATTCCGTGGGTGGTGAGTTTGGATGGCGTGTCGATGCGCAACGAAAAAATCCGTCGTGTGTCGATAGATAAATTCTACGAGTTGGTCACGAGCAACGCACTTGCGTTCAAACAGTTGTGCGAAAAATTACCCGTGGTGATTGATGATGTAGTGCGCAACAATGGTTTTGAAGCGGAATCCAATTCGGTGGTGAGTGAACTTCAAAAAATAGACCCGAACTTACTAAAGAGTTTGTATCTGTTGTCGTTCAAACAATACGAAGGCTTTGAGGATTTCAATGTCTAAAGGTGAGCGCATTTCCGCCGAGGTGCTTGCGGATATAACGTCAGTCTCTAAATCGACCTTGGAAAAATGGGAGCGAGCTGGAAAATTAACGCTTTTGTATGATGCGGTCAGCGGAAAAAAAGAATATGCCCTTTCTGAGCTGATGCAGTTTGAAGCGGTAAGCAATATGTTTGCTGCCGCCCAACAAGATGAAAATAGCTTTCAGCCGATTAGAAAATTCAATTCAATCGAGTTGTTCGCGGGCGCAGGTGGGCTGGCAATTGGTTTGGAACGCGCGGGATTTAATGCAGTTGCGCTGAATGAGTTTAATAAAGATGCGTGCAATACCTTGCGCATCAATCGCCCCAACTGGAATGTAATTGAAGGAGACATTCAAAAAGTTGATTTCACGGGCTTTACCGATGTTGATTTTGTTGCGGGTGGTTTTCCCTGCCAGGCATTTTCTTACGCGGGTAATCAACGCGGTTTTGAAGATACGCGGGGCACGTTATTTTTTGAATTCGCGAGAGCGATTAAAGAAATGCAGCCCAAGGTTTTTCTCGGTGAAAATGTGCGCGGTTTGCTCGCGCATGATGACGGTAAAACCTTAGCCAGCATTAAAGCGGCGATTGCCGATTTGGGTTATACCTTGATTGAGCCACGCGTTTTGAAAGCGATTTTTTTTCGTGTGCCGCAAAAAAGAGAACGCTTGTTTTTGGTTGGAATACGCAACGATTTGGTGAAGTACGCGCAATTTAATTGGCCCATGCCGCATAAGCGTGTGATGGTGTTACGCGATGCCTTAAAGGCGGGTGAGTTGTATGCGAGCGATGTCGCCGATTCCAAAGGTCAGAGTTATCCAGAACGCAAAAAAGCGATTTTGGATTTAATCCCACCGGGCGGATATTGGCGTGATTTGCCAGATGGTTTGCAGCGCGAATATATGCAGAAAAGTTATTTTTTGGGCGGTGGAAAAACAGGCATGGCGCGCAGGCTTTCGTGGGATGAACCCAGTTTGACATTGACCTGTGCACCCGCGCAAAAGCAGACTGAGCGATGCCATCCTGAAGAAACGCGACCATTGAAAATTAGAGAGTACGCGCGCATCCAAACCTTCCCAGATGACTGGAAATTTGCGGGGTCAGTGACTAGCCAATACAAACAAATTGGCAATGCTGTTCCTGTGAATTTGGCATACGCGATGGGTCGTAGTTTGATTAGCTTGTTGAACAGTATTGAAGCAAAAGTTGCCCAGCCGAAAATGGAGAAAGTGATGCCTGTGATGCCGCGCGCTAAAACAGGGCAGTTGCCTTTGTTTCAGCAGCACAGCCAGTTAGGTATTTAGTATGTTGCAACCCATCGGCATTTTAGGCGGGACGTTTGACCCGATACATTACGGGCATTTGCGGCTGGCGGAAGAGATGTTGGAGCTGGCGAATTTGCAGCAGATACGCTTTATTCCCACGGGGATTCCGTCGCATCGCACCACCCCGCAAGTGTCGGCGCAGCAGCGTAGTGCGATGGTGAAGTTGGCGATTGCCGAGCAGCCTGCGTTTGTGTTGGATGAGCGCGAAGTTAAGCGCACGACTAAGTGTTACACGGTGGATACGCTGCGCGAATTGCGCACTGAAGTGGGCGAGCATCAACCGCTGTGTTTATTGATGGGTGGCGATGCGTTTTTACAATTGCACACTTGGCATGAGTGGGAGTCTTTGTTCGATTTGGCGCACATCGTGGTGGGGTATCGACCCGGTTTTACCATCGAGGAACGCATCGAATCTGCGCCACAAATTTTGCGTGAGCAGTATCAAAATCGCTTATGCGCGGCGAGTCAGTTACAGCAACAAACGCAGGGCGGTATCGCCGTGTTAGGTATCCCAAAATTAGAAATTTCAGCCACCGTAATTCGCTCGCGCGTGGCCGAACAACGCAGCATCCGCTATCTGCTACCCGGTTCGGTGGCGGAATATATTTATGAGAATCATTTGTACCAACATGCTAACTACTGAAGAAAAAATTAAGGCAATTGTCGCAGCATTAGAAGACATCAAAGCCGTCAACATCACCACCATCGACACCAGCAAACTCAGCTCGCTGTTCGAGTGCATGATTATCGCCAGCGCGAATTCGCGTCGCCAAACTAAAGCCCTCGCAGATAACGTCGTCGTCAAGCTCAAAGAGCTAGGCGAAGAAGTGATCGGTCGTGAAGGTGAAGAAAGCGGCGAATGGATTTTGGTCGATTTGGGCGAAGTATTAGTCCACATCATGCAACCCGCGATTCGTGAGTATTACAATCTTGAAGAGCTGTGGAGCAAAGCCCAAGCGGCGCGTCCCAAGTTGGCTGGCTCTCACTAACAATACGGCTTTCACTGTTTGAAAAAACCTCGTAAAACCGTAGCGAGTGGCTTGAGTGCAAGACCGCAAGACCGCAAGATCGCAAGGGTCTTCCCCAGCAAACATAGTCGCTTGAGCTCGTTGTTTGTTGCGAAGGCGCACGGAACGGAGCGACCGAGACATACCGCAAGGTAGGCGAGGAAGCGAGTACCGCGCAACGCCGCAATCGAGTCACGCAGTAGGTTTTACGAGGTTTTTAATATGAAGCTCATCATCGTCTCAGTCGGTCACAAAATGCCTGATTGGATTACGGTCGGGTTCAATGAGTACGCCAAGCGTATGCCGCGCGAGGCGAAGATTGAGCTGCTGGAAATCAAGCCTGAGCCGCGCACCACGGGCAAAACCACCGAGCAAATTATGCAAGCCGAAGCGCAGCGCATTTTGGCGGCGTTGCCGTCGAGTTGTTGGCGCATTGCTTTGGATGAGCGTGGCGCAACACCGACCACCAAACAGCTTGCCGCACACATGCAAGATTGGATGCGCGAGGGTTGCGACGTGGCGCTCATCGTCGGCGGTGCGGATGGTTTACATCCCACGGTTAAGCAATCTGCCAAACAGTTGATGGCACTTTCTGCCTTGACCTTGCCGCACGCTTTTGTGCGCGTGTTACTCGCCGAGCAGTTGTATCGCGCGCACAGTCTGATGCACAACCATCCTTATCACCGAGAGTAACGATGCCCTTCGCGAAAATTTACCTCGCTTCACAAAGTCCGCGCCGCGCCGAATTGCTCAAGCAAATCGGCGTGGCTTTTGAGGTGTTGCATTTGCGCAACGATCGGGCACGCGGCATGGATGTGGATGAAACGCCGTTACCGCAAGAGTTAGCAGAGGCGTATGTGCAGCGTGTGTGTTTGGACAAAGCCCGTGCCGCACACGTGGTACTGCGCTATCGCTCTTTGCCCGATGCGCCTGTGTTGGCGGCGGATACCACGGTGGTGCTGGAGGGCAAAATTTTAGGTAAGCCCGACAGTCCTGCGCACGCGCTGGAGATGTTGCAGTTGTTGTCGGGGCGCGAACATCAGGTGTTGACGGCGGTCGCTTTGGTGCAGGGCGATAAAATCGAAACGGCGTTATCGCGCTCCACAGTGCGCTTCATCGAACTGGACGAAGCGCGCATTCGTCGCTATTTGATGAGTAGCGAAGGGCGCGATAAGGCGGGGGCGTATGCCATACAGGGTTTGGGCGGCGCGTTTGTGGCGCATCTGGCGGGCAGCTATTCGAGTGTGATGGGCTTGCCTTTATGCGAGACCGTCGCACTGTTGCGCAAATTTAATTTACCTACTCCATGAGGATGCTATGAGCGACGAGATTCTCATCAATGTCACCCCGCAAGAAACCCGCGTTGCGGTGATGCAGCAAGGCATTGTGCAAGATTTGCACATCGAGCGCAGCAGCAGTCGCGGCATCGTCAGCAATGTCTATTTAGGCAAAGTGAAGCGTGTGTTGCCGGGGATGCAATCGGCGTTTATCGACATTGGCATGGAGCGTTCCGCGTTTCTACATGTCGCCGATATTTGGGAAAACACCGCCGAGCCTAAGCCCATCGAGCATCGCTTATTTGATGGGCAAAACATTTTGGTGCAAGTGATTAAAGACCCCATCGGCAGCAAAGGCGCGCGCCTCACTACGCAACTGAGTATGGCGGGACGGCTGTTGGTTTTTTTGCCGCAGGAAAGTCATATCGGCGTGTCGCAACGTATCGAAGACGAAGCGCAGCGCGAAGCTTTGCGCGCCAGTTTGCACGCCGCGATTCCTGCCCAACATAAAGGCGGCTACATTATTCGCACTGTTGCCGAAGCGGCCGAGCAGCCTGATTTTGCAGCGGATGTGGCGTATTTGGATAGGCTGTGGGCGGCGTTGCAACTGGCGGCTAAAACTGCCAGTGCGCCGCAATTGTTGTATCAAGAATTGGACATCAGCCTGCGCGTGTTGCGCGACTTTGTGAACCAAGACACCGCGCGCATCCAAATTGATTCGCGCGTGACCTATCAAAAAATGGTGGATTTTGCGCAGGCCTATACGCCCGTCGCTGCTGACAAATTAGAGCATTACCCTGGCGCGCGGCCGCTGTTTGATTTGTATGGGGTGGAAGAAGAAATTGAGCGCGCACTGTCTAAGCGCGTGGACTTGCCGTCGGGTGGCTATCTCATCATCGACCAGACCGAAGCCTTGACTACTGTGGATGTGAATACGGGCGGCTTTGTCGGCTTGCGCAATTTTGATGACACTATTTTTAAGACCAATCTGGAAGCCACGCAAGTTATCGCGCGACAACTGCGTTTGCGTAATTTAGGCGGCATTATCATTTGCGACTTTATCGACATGGATAGTGCCGATCATCAAGCCACCGTGCTCGAAGAGTTAAAAAAAGCATTGGCGCGCGACCATACGCGCATCACCGTGAATGGCTTTTCCGCATTGGGCTTAGTCGAGTTGACGCGTAAGCGTACGCGCGAAAGTCTGGCGCATTTGTTATGCCAAGCCTGTCCGACTTGCCAAGGGCGCGGGCAAGTCAAAACCGCGCAAACCGTGTGCTACCAAATCGTGCGCGAAATCGTGCGCGAAGCACGCCAATTCAACGCGCGCGAATATCGCATCATGGCTTCACAACACGTGATTGATTTATTTTTAGACGAAGAATCGCAAGCCTTGGCGGAGCTGTCCGACTTCATTGCCAAGCCGATTTCTTTGCAGGTTGAAACGGCTTACACCCAAGAGCAATACGATGTCATCTTGATGTAAAAGATTCGATATTACTTTCCGACCACAGCGCAAAAATAACTAGCTATACTGTTGCGCTGCGACCGCTGTGGCAATAATGGCGGCGCACATCTAAATTAACTAAGGCTCAGGGAGAGTGTATGTTTAAGCAAAAAATTGCATCGTTGTTAGTGGCTGTTACTGTTTTTACACCGCTTGTGGCTAGCGCACATGAACACGGCGAAGCGGCGGTAGCGCGTGCCTTTATCAAGGATATTCAACAGGTCGAAAGTTCCTATGCCACGGTGCATGGCGCGACGTTTTTTCAAGAGCTCTCACGCGGTCAGCATCCTCGTGCGACGGTGGTAGCCTGTTCGGATTCACGCGTACAAACCAATATGTTGGATACCCGCCCCGAAGGCGACCTGTTTATGATTCGCGATATTGGTAACCAAATCGCGACTGCTAAAGGCTCAGTGGAATACGGCATCAATCATCTGGGCTCGTCTTTGTTGCTGATTTTGGGACACTCACGTTGTGGAGCGATTGCCGCCGCCAGCAGCGATTACAGCAAGCTAGAAGAGGCGATTAAAAAAGAGCTGGACACGATTAAGGTGGCTAAAGGCGTGGCGAGCATCGACGGCGTACAAACCAACGTGAATAATCAAGTTGTCATTGCGATGGAAGAATATGCCGAAGCCGTTAAAGAAGGTCATTTGCTGATTATCGGTGCGGTGTACGATTTTACTGATGATATGAAACAAGGCGCAGGCAAGCTCAATATCATCAACGTCAATGGCAAAACCGACAGCCAGCAAATCAAACTGCAATTAGAGCCGCAAGATATTGCTGATGAAATGGGACATATTAGCCATAACGACACGCCCGCCACACATCACTAAGTTCATTGTGTTGTGAGCGTAAAAAAACCAGCGCGCGCTGGTTTTTTTACGTCTGTAACAGCCATGCTTTGAGGGCAATTTTGCTGTCCACAGGCTGCACATGCAGGGTGTGCGCGATACTAAGTGGTGCGCATTAGAGCAAATGGAATGCAAAATTTTCGAGTACGGCAAGCGGCACGCGCAGCACGATTTGGCAAATGACCAGCACAAGCAGCGGGGCTAAATCGAGGTTGCCGATGAGCGGCACGACGCGCCGAATCGGCGTTAAAAAACGCTGCGTGATGCTGTGCAACACGGTGGCTAAAGGCGTGTGCGGATTTGTCCATGACAACACTGCTTGTGCAATCAGCGCGCCAATTAAAAAGTACACCGTGAGTGTCAGTAATTTCACTAAGCTGAGCGCAACTAATCCCAACAGCGAAAAAGCAGTAATGCCGCGCAAACTCAATAGCAAAGCGACATACAGCGTCATCACCAACACCGCCAATAGCAAGGTTGCCGTGTCTAATTGGCGCAGCGGCGGCACATAACGGCGCGTGGGCAACACGATGAAGTTAGTCAGCGACATCACCGCTTCGCCGAGCGGGTTGCGCAGCGGGGCGCGCAAGGTTTGCAATAAAAAACGCGCCAACAAGATGCCCGCAAAGCCTTGTACAAAAACGTCTAGCAGCAGTTGCAAGGTGTCGTTAATCATGTTGCGGCGCCCAGTTCGTCGCCCATTTCTGCTGAGCGCGCGGCAGCGGCGTGGGCTGCGCTAATGATATGTTGCTTGACGTGATTGGCTTCTAAACTCAACAGCGCGCGCTCGGTCGTACCATTTTTGGAAGTCACACGCTGGCGCAAAATCGCCACTTCGTCATCGCTGGCAATCGCTAATTTTGCCGCGCCTAAAAAAGTTTCTTGGCTTAACAACCGTGCATCGGCAGCGTTAAACCCCAGCTCCATTGCAGCGGCTTGCATCGCTTCAATGAGGTAAAAAACATAAGCGGGGCCGCTACCCGAAATCGCGGTGACGGCATCGAGCATCGCCTCGTCTTGCAGCCATAAGGTTTTGCCAACCGCAGCCAAAATTTGTTCGGCTTGGCTGCGTTGCGCAGCCGATACATTGCTCAAGGCAAATAAGCCTGTCATGCCCGCTTGAATCAGCGCAGGGGTATTGGGCATGGCGCGCACCACGGCGGAGCTATTTGCCCAACGCGCCAAGTCAGAAGCGCGGATGCCAGCGGCAATAGAAATCAATAATTGCCCGGTCAATCGTGGTGCGAGTAGCACCGCGACTTGGTGTAATTGCTGCGGCTTCACTGCCAACACGATGGTGTCGCAGCCCGTTATGCCATCCGCTAAATCCGCACAGCTACACACACCAAACTGCGCCGTTAAGCGCGCGCGATTGTCGGCGTTAATTTCTACCACGCTGAAATCACTCGCCTTAAATCCCTGTGCCAGCAAGCCGCCGATAAGTGCAGTTGCCATATTGCCGCCGCCGATAAAACAAATTTTCATACTGTTTCCTTAGAGAGTAAATCGTTCTTGTTTGTAAAAACCCAAATATCTAAGCGAGGCTAGGCGCGCACAAAAAATTACGACGCAGCATAGAAACGCTATGTAAGGAGTAATTTTTTGTGCGCAACAACGCATCGCGACGAAATTTGGATTTTTAATTCCGCTTGCCAAATATAGCTGAGCCGATACGAATAATCGTTGCGCCTTCCGCAATGGCAGCGGGAAAGTCGTGCGACATGCCCATCGACAAGGTGTCGAGTTGTAATCCGTGTTGATTTAATGCGTCACGCAATTCACGCAACTTGGCGAAGCCTGCGCGTTGTAGCGCAATGTCGTCGCTGGCAGCAGGCACCGCCATTAAACCGCGTAAGGTTAAATTGGGTAAGCGCGCTAATTGCCTCGCCAAAACCACAGCCTGCTCAGGCGCAACCCCGCTTTTGCTAGCTTCTTCGCTGATATTGACTTGTAAGCAAATTTGCAAGGGCGGTAAAGTTAACGGGCGTTGCGCTGACAATCGTTCGGCAATTTTCAATCTGTCCACGCTATGCACCCACGCAAACTGCTCTGCAATCAAACGGGTTTTATTGCTTTGTATGGGTCCAATAAAATGCCATTCCAGTGGCAAATCGTGCAGCGCGGCGATTTTATCCACGGCTTCTTGCAGGTAATTTTCAGCAAAATATGTTTGCCCTGCGAGGTAAGCTAAGCGCACATCGTCAGCGGAAAAAGTCTTACTCACCGCCAATAATTTAAGCGATGTGCGGGTGCGTTTTGCTTGTGTGACTGCATGGTGAATTTCATCATTCACGGCTTGCAAGTTAGAGGCGATTGTCGTCATAATCCGCGCCTTGTTTGACCTTTACTCACGCGGCTTAGAGCCGCTATAAAAATAGGGAATTATAATGGATATCACCGAGCTGCTCGCCTTTGGCGTGAAGAACAAAGCATCTGACTTACATCTGTCTTCAGGCTTGCCACCGATGATTCGAGTACACGGCGATATGCGTCGTATCAATCTGCCGCCGATGGAACACAAAGAAGTGCACGGCCTGATTTACGACATTATGAATGACGGTCAGCGTAAACATTACGAAGAAAATAAAGAGGTCGATTTTTCCTTTGAGATTCCAGGTCTAGCACGTTTCCGTGTGAATGCTTTTGTGCAGCAACGTGGCGCGGCAGCAGTGTTGCGTACCATCCCCTCTAAAGTTTTAACCTTAGAAGATCTGAAAGCCCCAAAAATTTTCACCGATATTTCTGATACGCCGCGCGGCTTGGTGCTGGTTACAGGGCTTACTGGTTCGGGTAAATCGACTACGCTGGCGGCGATGGTGAATTACATCAATGAAAAAGAAATGGGACATATTTTGACGGTGGAAGACCCGATTGAATTTGTCCATGAAAGCAAAAAGTGTTTGATTAACCAGCGCGAAGTCGGCCCACACACGCTGTCATTTAACAACGCCTTGCGCTCCGCTTTGCGTGAAGATCCTGACGTGATTTTGGTGGGTGAAATGCGCGATTTGGAAACCATCCGTTTGGCAATGACGGCGGCAGAAACGGGGCATTTGGTATTTGGTACGCTGCACACCAGCTCGGCGGCAAAAACTATCGACCGTATCATCGACGTATTCCCCGCCGATGAAAAAGAAATGGTGCGTGCGATGTTGTCCGAATCGTTGCGTGCGGTGATTTCACAGGCGTTGCTCAAAACCAAAGATGGCACAGGTCGTGTTGCCGCGCATGAAATTATGTTGTGCACGCCTGCGATTCGTAACTTAATTCGTGAAGCAAAAGTGCCGCAAATGTATTCTGCGATTCAAACAGGACAAGGCATGGGGATGCAAACGCTAGACCAATGCTTAACCACTTTGGTAAAGAGCGGCGTGATTAGTAACACGGAAGCGCGTGGTAAAGCGATGAATAAAGACGCTTTCCCAGGTGCTTAAAATTTAAGGAGTAGAGCATGGAAAGAGATCAAGCCACTGAGCTAGTACACAATTTATTGCGTGGCATGATTGCGCGTAAAGCCTCCGATTTATTTGTCACCGCAGGCTTCCCGCCCGCGTTCAAAGTCGATGGCAAGATGACTCCCGTCTCCAGTCAAGTGCTGACCCAGCAACACACCCAAGAGCTGGCGCGCAGCATTATGAACGACCGTCAGGCGGCAGAATTTGAAACCAATCACGAATGTAACTTCGCGATTAGTCCGCCTGGCATTGGTCGTTTTCGCGTTAACGTGTTTATGCAGCAACAGCGCGTCGGTATGGTGTTGCGTACTATCACCACCAAGATTCCCGACTTGGATGAGATGAAGATGCCGCCGATTCTCAAAGACATTGTGATGACTAAGCGCGGCTTAGTGATTCTGGTGGGCGCGACGGGTTCAGGTAAATCGACCACGCTGGCGGCAATGCTGGGACACCGTAACCAAAATAGTTATGGTCATATCATCACCATCGAAGACCCCGTTGAATATGTGCACGAACACAAAAACTGCATCATTACGCATCGCGAAGTCGGCGTAGATACCGAAAACTGGGAAGCCGCGCTGAAAAACACCTTGCGCCAAGCCCCAGACGTGATTTTGATTGGTGAAATTCGCGATCGCGAAACCATGGAATATGCCGTGGCATTTGCCGAAACAGGGCATTTGTGTATGGCAACTTTGCACGCCAACAGTGCTAACCAAGCACTTGATCGCATCATCAACTTCTTCCCCGAAGAGCGTCGCGAGCAGTTGTTAATGGACTTGTCTTTGAACATTAAAGCCCTAGTTTCACAACGCTTGATTCCCACCATAGATGGTAAAGGACGTGCCGCTGCGATTGAGATTCTGCTTAATTCACCGTTGATTGCCGATTTGATTTTCAAGGGTGAAGTGAACTCGATTAAAACCGTCATGGCAAAATCGCGTGAGCTGGGCATGGAAACCTTTGATGGCGCGTTATTCAAGTTATATGAAGACGGCAAAATTGCTTATGAAGAAGCCTTGAAAAATGCTGATTCGGTTAATGATTTACGCTTACGTATTAAGTTAGAAAGCAAGATGAATGTTGATCGTGATGTGATGAGCGGCACAGATCATTTGCGCATGACTTAAAAAATAGCGGCATAAAAAAACCTAGCTCAGCTAGGTTTTTTTATGCCCTACTTACCCTGACATTATTTGACTAAAGCCTCTTTGCGATTGCTGCCCGATACCATTTTATATTGCAACAAGCGGCATTCAATCGCGCCATTAAACAGCGGCGTGCGGCGCGACGGTGACAGGCGCATCAACTTCAAAATAGCTTTGTCGGCGGTGAATAAATACGCCGTCCAGCCACCAAAATTCTTCTTCAGCGCGTCGCCTAATTTCGGGTACAACGCCGCCAATTCATCCAGCTCGCCCATGCGCTCACCATAGGGCAAATTTGCCACCAAGGTTCCCGCTGCGGCAGGGGCGGTAATCTCCAAGATGTTGGCTTGATTGAGTTCCACGCATTCGTCCAAGCCCGCATCTTGCAGATTGCGCTGCGCCGTTTTGAGCGCGTCGCCATATAAATCGCTGCCGTAAATTTCTAAAGGATGTGGCGCGATTTGCGCGGCGATAGCGGCTTTACGCATGGCTTGCCATTTGGGTGCGTCAAAATTTTTGAGATTTTCAAACCCAAAACGGCGCGAAATGCCTGGTTGAATGTTGAGCGACATGTGCGCCGCTTCAATCAAAAATGTGCCGCTGCCGCACATCGGATCAAGCAACGGCGTGCCGACTTGCCAGCCACTTAAACGCAAAATTCCCGCCGCTAAATTTTCGCGGATTGGAGCTTCGTTGGTGTGCATACGCACGCCGCGTTTGAACAGCGCGTCACCCGATGTATCGAGATACAACATGATGGTGTCGTCTTCGATAAAGGTGTGGATGCGAATGTCTGGCTCTTGCGTGTTAACACTGGGACGCTCGTTGCAATGGTCGCGGAAGCGATCACATACCGCGTCTTTGATGAGTAGCGTGATGAACTCCAAACTCTTCAACGGGCAGCGGATTGCGGTGACATGCACGCGGATGGTGTGCGACACGTCGAACCAATTTTGCCAGTGCATCTTGTACGCAGCTTGGTAAATATCTTGTTCGCTGGCATATTTAGAGCTGCACACGCGCCACAAAATTCGGCTCGCCACACGGCTCTCTAAATTAGCGCGATAGCATAATTCCCAGTCGCCAAAAAAATGTACGCCACCCTCGGTGGTCTTCACATTCTTCGCGCCCATTGCTTCTAGGTCGGTGTGCAGGAGGGTTTCTAAACCGCGCGGACAAGGGGCAAAAAAATCAGGCATAAGTTTTCTCTTCTAGAACGGTTTAACCACCACCAAAATCACGATGGCGATGAGCATCAGCACGGGCACTTCGTTAAACCAACGATAGAACACATGGCTGCGAGTATTTTTGTCGGCGGCGAATTGTTTGACTAATTTGCCGCAATAGCCGTGATAACCGAACAGGCAAAAAACTAAAAATAATTTCGCGTGTAACCAGCCGCCGCTAAAGCCGAAACCCAGCCACAGCCACACGCCTGAAATCAACACCAGCCATGAAATCGGCGTGACGAAGCGATACAGCTTATGCGCCATTAGTTTTAAGCGCGCGATTTCGGCGGGCTCGGTTGCCATGGCTTGATTGACGAAAATACGCGGCAAATAAAACAAGCCGGCGAACCAACTGACCACCACGATTAAATGAAATGCTTTCAGCCACAACATACGAAATTCCTATTGAGATAAACGACGACGGAACAACACCAGCGCGACATAAAAGCCGCATAGCGCGTAAGCGACTAGCACGGCGATATGCAAGATAATTTGCGGCGGCAGGGTGTTGCTTAACAATGATCGAGCAAGAGTGATCGCGTGCGTCAGCGGTAAAAAAGCCGAGACACTTTGCAGCCAAACGGGTAATTGCGCGACGGGAAAAAACACGCCGCATAATATCACCATAGGCGTAATGACTAAGGTGAAGTAGTACATGAAAAAGTCATAACCTGGGGCTAACGCGGTCATAATTAAGCCCAAGGATGCGAAGCACAGCCCGACCAAAAACGCCAACGGAATAATCCACAGCGACAGCGGCGAATGCGTCAGCCCCATCACCCAAATCACCATCAGCACCGCCAATCCCGACAACAAACTTTTGCTCGCCGCCCACACCATTTCCGAAAATACGATGTCGTCCAGCGTGATGGGCGTGTTGAGGATTGCCTCCCAAGTGCGCTGTTCGTGCATACGTGCGAAGCCCGAATACAAAGCCTCGAAACTCGCCGAATTCATGGTGCTATAACACACCGTTCCTGCCGCCAAAAACGTGATGTAAGGAATGCCGTCGATGTTGGGCAACATACTGCCCAAGCCATAACCCAAGCCCAACATATAAATCACCGGATCGGCGAGATGTCCCAAAATAGACGAGCCCGCCATCTTTTTCCACACCATAAAATTACGTCGCCAAATCGGGATAAAACGGCGGCTAAAGCGCGGCAGGGCGTAGTGATTAGTTTGCATTTTTTTTATCCGACTCTATCGCCGCCATTGCCTCAAGTGGGCTAATGACACCGCAATTTTTTGCATAAACGCAGCCTTTAGAGGTGCCTTGTGCCACCACGCGCGCCTCGCGCATAAACGTGTGCGTCATATAAAAATACTTCTCATCGCTATGGGTAACTTGCAAGCTCACCGTGTAGCGTTGCAGCAGATTCAGCGGGCGTTTATAGGTCATGGTGTGCTCCGCAATCACGGGTATCCAGCCGCGTTTGAACATCGCACCCATCAAGCCAGAACGAATAAATAAATCCACGCGATTCAAATCACAGATAGTCAAATAGCGACCATTATTCATGTGTAGATTGATGTCCAAATCGTTAGGCAACACGCGCAAATTTAATTCACTCACCATATTGTCGGCGTTAATGCGCGGACGGAAACGCGACAACAGGAACACATAAATCATGCGCAAGATAAGGTTCATTGCTGACTCCACAGCGACAGAAAGTCGAACGACAGTTGACGATGATGTTTGATCGCCAGCAAATAAATCACCGCACCGAATTGCGCGTACAACACCATGTAATCGTCCAGCAAATATTCGCGCAATTCACCGTCTTGCAATTGCTTATTCAAACTTGCCAAAGCGTTGCTTACTTCCACCGAACCTACCGGACGATGCAGAAATGGGCGACCCAGCGCGGGGAAATTTTCCAGATTGGGGATGAGTGTTTCGGTGAGTGTGTTCAGTAAATCATCATAGGCAAATGCCGCATTTGCTTCGCTCAAAAATGCATCTATTGCTTCGAGATTACGCTCGAAGTTTACCGTCAGTTTAATGGTGGTTTTCTTTGCCACGGCCTTGAATTACGCGGCGCGTTTACGTTTAATTTTTTGAATGGCAAGTCGGGCATCTTTGACACGTCCCGCCGCCACATCCACTAAGCCTTTAGCGGCTTCGTTTATCAGCAACAAATGAATGCGCTCACGCTCCAAACGGTGGTAATAATCCAACCGATCTGAATCTATCAACGCCACATAGCTTTCGCCGTTCTTAGTGATGATTTTCTCCGCCCCCGCTTTCACCTGCTCCGCCAAATCGGAAAGGTTCGCGCGCGCCTGAGAAAATGCCACCACGTCATGTACCGAAATTCCCATGATGCCCCCGATGATTACAAAATGTTGTGCAATATAACGTGCATTATATAGGTGAAAGGTGAGTCGTGACTCTCGGTTTATCTGCTAAGCCAGCTACACTTATTAGCTGGCTTGAGATGCTTTAAGATTGGCTCGCGCCCTTTGTATCATCTCGCTTACTCTAGCTTGGGCATTGACATCTAATAACTCCATAGTTGGATGTTGAATTGCAAACACTCGAAATACCTCATCTGCAAAAGCCTGTCCAACTGTATCGACATCGCGAAAGTCAAAAATGACAATCTTAAATTTATCAATGCGGGCAAGTAGGCGTTTGGCTTGAGAGCGTGAAACTAAATTGTCATCACCATATTTAGTTAGCTTCACTGGCACGATTGTTTTGTTGAATCCATAGTCCTCTTTATCGGTAAATTGATCGAAAACTTTTTTGCTGGTGCGTGCAGTATGGTTATTTAATTTCATACGCACCTTGGTGCCATTTGATGGTTTTTGGGGTTCTAATATCCAGTCCGCTTTATGACCAAATGCATGTGAAAAATACACGCCACCCGATAATATTTCGTAAGAATCGAACATTCTCGAAGAGAAAAAAATGCCTTCCCCTGAATGGTTTGCGGGGTCAGTTGTTAACTTTCCTTTCGCCAGTTCAAGCACTGAATGACGCTCATCCAATAAACCTAAAGCGGCTTGAATTTTTTTGAAAATTCCGACACCGTCATCACTCAAAATAACTTCGCTACTCGCTGCCGTTTTCTCAAAATGTATTGAGAGATTGCTACCTTCTGAGTGATCGATTGCGTTATTGAACATCTCGGTAAAACCATAATGCCAAATATCCATAACATTTTTGGGCAATGTGCCTAGCAATGGAGATATGAAATCTCTCCATGCTTGGTCTTCTGTAACGCCAGATTTGAGAGAGTAGATTTTTTCCTGTGTCACTAAAGGGCAGAGTTTGTAGCTGCGATTCCGTGTTTGACCGAGTGCAGAGAGTGATTTTTCAATCACCAAATTCTTGATATGGACATTGGCGGCCTGACGCGAAATCGTGAATTTATCTGAAGTTACTTTCGCTATATCAAGTGAATGTGCTTCAACATTATCAATGATGAATTGGCGTATCTTTTCGCCACGAACTCGAATCACACTCATAGGTTGCTTTCTTTAAATAATTATTGTCAATTCATCCGTTATTTATTGTCAATATAAAACACGTTATTGTCAATCCTAAATTCTTAAGTGGCAGGGTGAGCTTGTTTTTATTCCCGCATCTCCCGCCCCGTCAATTTCAAAAACACATCTTCTAAATTCGCGGGGCGGTGCAAATAGCGCAGCTCAGTTTGAGTTTGCAAATGCGCGACTAGCGGCTGCGCATCTTGCACATAACAGAACACCGATTCACCGCTGATTTCAAAACGCTGTGCGTATTGCGTGGCGTGTTGTTCAGCCCATGCCGCTGAGGTTTCGCCGAACACTTCGACGACTTGCGGCTCAATGTTTTTTTCTATCAGTTCGCGCGGTGTGCCTTGTTGGATGAGCTTGCCGTGATCCATCACGGCGAGGCGATGGCACAGGCGTTCAGCTTCTTCCATAAAGTGCGTGGTGAGCAGCAGCGTTTTGCCTTGCGCGGTGAGTTCGCGCAGGCGTTGCCAAATGAGGTGGCGCGCTTGCGGATCGAGTCCGGTGGTGGGTTCGTCGAGAAAAATAATGTCGGGATCGTTCACCAGCGCGCGCGCCAAAGTCAGTCTGCGCTTCATGCCGCCAGACAGCGTCGGCACTTTGGCGTCGCGCTTATTGGTGAGGTTGGCGAACTCTAAAAGTTGCGGAATGCGCGCCTCGATTGCTGCGTCGCTCATGCCGAAATATCGCCCGTACACCAGCAGATTTTCCGCCACGGTAAAGTCAGGATCGAGGTTATCGAATTGCGCCACCACACCCACGCGCAGCCGCGCTGCACGAGCATGTTGTGGGACAGCGTGATTAAGCAAATTTAGCTCGCCAGCATCGGGAGAAATCAAACCCAGCAGCAAACGTAAGGTGGTGGTTTTGCCTGCGCCATTGGGCCCTAGCAAACCAAAACATTCACCGCGTTGAATGGTGAGATTGAGGTCGTTGACGACCAGCGTGTCGCCATAACTTTTGCGCAAGCCGCGCGCTTGAATGACCGCGCTCATGCGCGTTGCGCGGTAACCGCGTGGTGGATAGCGGCGACACGCGCGCGGGTGATGGCTTCTGGAATTTTGGCAGGCGAGTTACAGCTTGCCGCAATCGCACCCGCATCAACGGCGCGCGCCAAAGTCAGCAAGCCCAATAAATACGCGGCTTGCGGGTAGTTGTCGGTTGCGTGTCCCGTGCGTCCGCGTGCATCCGAGGCGCAGGCTTGCAGCAATTCGGCAAAGCGTTCGGGCTTGCGCCAGGCATCCACGCTTTGAAATAATTTGATGACGGTATCGCTGCGCAACTCAAACGCGCGATGAATGTCGCCGTGATAGCGCGCGGTGAGTTGCGCTAAGTCGCGACATTCGGCTGGCACGCGCAAGCGTTCACACAAGGCTTTTACCAAACTCACGCCGCGCGCCTCATGTCCTAAATGACGCGGCAAAATATCGGCGGGTGTGTTGCCTTTGCCCAAATCGTGCATGAGGGCGGCGAAGCGCGTAGCGAGTGAATATTCGTGCCGCGCCGCATCGTCCAGCACCATCAGCACATGAATGCCACAGTCGATTTCAGGGTGATGCAAAGGCGGCTGAGGCACGCCAAATAAGGCATCCAGCTCTGGCATGATTTTTTGTAACGCGCCGCACTCGCGCAGCGTTTCGATAAAACGTGAAGGAGCTTTTTCCATCAGACCGCGTGCCAATTCTTGCCACACGCGTTCCGCCACCAGCGCATCGACCTCGCCGTTGGCGACCATGTCGCGCATCAGTTGCAGCGTTTCAGGTGCGATGGCAAAACCAAAGCGCGCCGCGAAACGTGCGCCGCGCAAAATGCGCACCGGGTCTTCGCTAAACGCCGCGCTCACATGGCGCAACAAGCCCGCTTTGAGATCGCGTAGCCCGCCATATGGGTCGGTGAGCGTGCCGTCAGCGGCGCGTGCGATGGCGTTGATGGTGAAGTCGCGGCGCGATAAATCTTGCTCCAGCGTCACGTCAGATGCGGCATACACCGCGAAACCTTGATAGCCCTTTGCTGTTTTGCGCTCGGTGCGCGCCAAGGCATATTCCTCATGGGTTTGCGGGTGCAGAAATACGGGAAAATCTTTACCGACGGGCAGATAGCCCTGTGCCAACATCGCTTCGGGGCTGCTACCCACCACCACCCAATCATGGTCATGTACAGGCAAACCCAGCAGCGCGTCGCGCACCGCACCACCGACACAATAAATTTTCGGGTTATTTTTCATCAGGAATCGCGCGTTGATTTTCGGGTGTTTTTCCAGCAATCACGCCCATGCGCTCTTTCAAGCTGCGCGTCGGTGCGCCGAATTGTTGGGCGTAATAGTTGGTGTTGCTCATTACTTTTTTAACGTAGTCGCGGGTCTCGTCGAAGGGGATGGTTTCGGCGTAAATCGCGCCTTCTAGGGCTTGTTCGCCGCGCCATTTGCGCGCGCGTCCGGGGCCTGCGTTGTAGGCGGCGGTCGCCATGACGGGGCTTGCCTCTGCCGAATTCAATACGTTCTTCATATAAAACGTGCCGAGCTTTAGGTTGGTATCGAGTTGCGCGATGAGGTGATCGCGATAGCTTTTTAGCCCTAGCTGTTTTGCCACCCAGCGTGCGGTGCTGGGCATGATTTGCATTAAGCCTGCCGCGCCCACAGGTGAGCGCGCGCTGGTGGCGAAGCGACTTTCTTGGCGCATCAAACCGAATACCCACGCTTCTTCCAAGCCGTTTTCAACGATGTGTTCTTTGAGCGCGTCGCGGTACGGAGCCATGTAGCGCAAGCTGAAATCGTGGGTGAACACGGTTTTTTCTGCCGCACCGATGGCGCGATCGAACATCTCGTTGCGCTTGGCAAATTCAGAGGCGGTGAGCAATTCTTGATCGTTAAAGTTGCGCAACAACCAAATCCATTCTAAACGTGCATCGACGCGCAAATCCAAGCGGTATAAGGCGAGTGTGCGTTGCGCGCCTATGCTTTTGGCGAGGCTGTCGAGCTCAGTTTTGCTAGGTTCAAAGCGCGGCTTGCTGGCGGTCAAACTCGGCGAACTGGACAGTTCGGTGTTGGCAAGTTGTCCGTAAAAATTAAATTCGTCACTGAGTGGCGCGAATAATTTCATCGCTTCATTAGGCTTGCCCATGGCTTGTAAGGCGCGCGCTTGCCAATATCGCCAAGCGGGGTCGTGGCGTTGCTCAGGCTGCATGGCTTGTACGCTGCGCAACACTTCCGCCCAATCTAGCTGACGCAACGCCGCGCGCGTGCGCCAGGCTAATTGCGTGTCACTCAGGGTTTGCGCGCCCGCCAGTTTGTACCATTGCATTGCTCTGGGGTCTTGTTGGCGCGCCGCTTCATAGCCTAACGCGGCGTAAAAATACTGGAGTTCAGGCACAGTAAAAAATGCCGCTAAAGGCTTCCATTTGGCCAACGCCAAATCGGGCGATTGCTTGGCCAAGCGTTGCAGCGCGAACAACGCCACCATGCGCTCGCCTTCATTCGCCTTGTCCAGCGCGGCTTTGCTCAAGTAACGGTCGGCATCCGCAGCGGCACGAGTGAGTTGCTCGGAGGTGACTTGATGCCCCTCGGTGAGGCGTTCGTTAATGTCGCGCGCCAACGACACGTTGCCCGCTTCTAGACTCAAACGAAAGCGTTGCCATGCGTCGGCTTCGGTCAATATGCCGCTGGCGAACGCAGCCGCAAAAATATCGCCGCAGCTATCGGGTTGGCTCTTGCCGGTGAGCCATAAAAATTTAACTTCAGCAACGGGCAACGCCCTATCGGGATGGGCTTGCATGGCGTAGCAACTGACTGCCGCATCTTCATTTAGCAAGCGCGGATAGACCAAATTAAACAATTCCCAGCGGTGTTGCCGCCCCAATACTTTGAGCCATTCGCTGCGCATTGCATCTATCAGCGGGCTGTCTTCGGGACGCGCTAAAAATGCCAGCACAGGCTCGGCGGGCGTGGCATCTAAATTGAGTTTTAACTGGTAATAGCTAAGGTAAATTTCCAGCGGATGATTTTTTAACGGCTTGGCGAGCTGCGCCAATTTGGCTGAATTGCCTGCGCGATAGGCATCGCGCGCGGCGAGAAAATCAGCATCTTGATCGGCAAAGGCGACAGCGGAAACACACAAGCAAAAACAAAATAGTAAGCGCATGTGATTTTTATAAGTAACGCAAATAAAGGTAAATGTTTGCGATTACGATTGATAGCAGCATTAAAGGAAATGCAAGTTTTAGAAAGCCCATAAAGCTAATTTGATGTCCTGCTTTTTCGGCAATTCCTGCCACGACTAAATTCGCCGATGCGCCCACCAAAGTGCCGTTGCCGCCCAAACACGCGCCCAATGCTAACGCCCACCACAACGGCAAAATTGCTTGCTCACCGCCCATTGCGGGCGCGAGTGATTTAATCAACGGAATCATCGTGGCGACAAACGGAATGTTATCGACAAAGGCGGAGGCAATCGCCGACCCCCACAAAATTGCAATGGTGGTCGTTGTCATATCGCCTTGTGTGAAGGCGAGTAATTTTTCTGCCATGAGATGAATCAAGCCCGCTTGTTCGATGCCATACACGGCGATAAATAGTCCGATGAAAAAGAACAAAGTAATCCATTCCACTTCCATAAAAGCCTGATGGACGCGATGCGATTGCGCTTCTGCGCTGCGCCCAACATTGTCTAGTAGCAACAGCAAAGCCGCGCCAAACATGGCGATGGTGGCGGGCTCGATATGAATCACGCTGTGCAGCATAAAACCCGCAATCACCAAACTAAACACCACGCCCGCTTGTTTGAGCAACTTTGCGTCAGTAATCGCTTCGCGCTCCTTGAAGCTCATCACGCGCTCGCGATGGTGCGTTTCAGTGCGCATGTCTTTGCGCCAGACCCACCAAATCGGTAGCAAGCTGGCCAGAGCAATCAGCGGAATAATCGGGGCGAGATTGAACAGAAAATCGTTGAAGCTAAGATTGGCTGCTGACCCTATCATAATGTTAGGCGGGTCGCCGATGAGCGTTGCGGTGCCGCCGACATTGGACATGACGATGATGGCAAATAAATACGGATATGGTTTGACCTGCAATTCTTTGGCAATCAGCAGCATCACAGGCGTGACTAACAAAACCGTCGTCACGTTATCGAGCAAGGCAGAAAACAGTGCTGTTACCAACGACATCAACATCAAAATTCCGACGGGATGCGCCTTGGCGCGTTTGGCTATCCAAATCGCGACGTATTGAAATACGCCACTCTTTTTGGTGATGGCAACAATCATCATCATGCCAATCAGCAAGCCCAGCGTATTGAAATCAATGCCGCGTATCGCCGCTTCCTGCGTGAGGATGCCGCACACAATCATCAATGCCGCACCAAGCAAAGCGACGATGGCACGGTTGATTTTCTCGCTGATAATCACCGCATAAGTGGCGATAAAAATGCCGCTGGCGAGCCATAAGGGATTGAGTCCGAACAAAGTCGGCAAAGTGTTTTCGGGCATGATTGTTCCTAACAATTATTTGAGTTGACTACGTTCTAGCGTAATGCCCACCATGCGGCAATTGCGTATCGCTTGCAGTTTTGCCACGCTGATTTTTACCCAAGGTGCGCCAAAATCTTTCAGGATAATTTGCGCAATATGCTCCGCCAAGGTTTCCAGCAAAGAAAAATGTCCTTCGCTCAATACCGTCTGAATATGCTCGGCAACTTTCGCGTAATCTAGCGCGTCATCTATGTCGTCGCTGATACAGGCGCGGCTATTCGGCAAGCCGATGTCGAGGTCGATTTGTAGTGTTTGCGGCACGCGTTTCTCGCGCTCATAAATACCAATGAGTGTGGTGACTTTGAGCTCGCGGATGAAAATAATGTCCATGATTTTTTGCTGGCAGAAGTTTTAGGTGGCGTGCGGTGATTCAAGTAAAATCCGCAATCTCACTATTTTAGGGCATTCCCGATGTTGACCATAGCTTTTGTCATTGCAGCATATCTTTTAGGTTCAATTTCTTTCGCCGTTGTGACCAGTAAAGCCTTCGGCATCGCCGATCCGCGTACCTATGGTTCGGGCAATCCAGGCGCGACCAATGTGTTGCGCAGCGGTAAAAAAGCGGCAGCGGCATTGACCTTATTCGGCGATGCGGCAAAAGGCTGGCTGGCAGTTTTTGTAGCGATTAAATTCGCACCGCACGATCAAAGCGGCTTACTGCTGGTGGCGTTGGTGGCACTTGCAGTATTTTTAGGACATGTCTTTCCGGTGTTCTTAAAATTTCAAGGCGGCAAAGGCGTGGCAACTGCGCTGGGGATTTTGTTGGCGTTAAGCGTGTGGCTGGGGCTGGCGGTGTTGGCGACTTGGCTGTTTATGGCGGTAGTGTTTCGCTACTCATCGTTGTCGGCGTTGGTTGCCGCCATCGCCGCGCCGATTTACGCCATGCTGTTCCAGTTGCGCATCGAGTTAGTCATCGCCACCGCAATTATGTCGCTGCTGTTGCTATGGCGACATAAAAGTAATATTCAAAATCTAATGAGCGGCAAAGAAAGCAAAATCGGCAGCAAATCTAAGTCAGTCTGACAATACCGCTCCACCCATAAAAAGAGACACCCTAGGGTGTCTCTTTTTATGGGTAATGATTGTTATTCGCTGATGGCAGAAGTTCCCATGGCTTGCCTACCGCTGTAAACATCTGCCTTAGAAATCAAAACGATATTCAATTTTTGCCAGCGTGCTAACTTTACTTACGCCTGCGTTAGACAAACGGCAATCAAGGTGCGATTCGATGCGGCTGTTTTTGCTCATAGGGGCAACGTAAGCAAATTCAAACTTCGCTTCGCGTTTTACCAACAACGACAATACTTGAATAAATTTAGTCGTGTCATTGCTAATCGCCGTTTGTGAGACCGTGCCGACCAACGACAGCGCGTTACTCACCGCACGATTAGGCATATTCAAAGTAACCGTGGCGGAATCGTGTGCTAACGCGGTATCAGTAAAGGTATTGGCGAAAATGCGGCTATCAACGTGAAAAATTTTAGCTCGGACATTTTGCTGTTCAACTTCAACCAGTTGTGCGACAGGTTGGCTAGTGCTATCGGCAACAGGCGCGCTGTTCACTTCAACAAATTTGTAAACCACCGAAGAAATACGGGCAACCAGACCAACCGAGCTGGATGCGCTAGCGGCATTGCTGCTGGCTTGGGCTTTAGAAGCGGAGATGAGCGTTGTAATCAACACAATGCCAAGGATAAGAATATGCATGATTTCCTCCTTTAGAGGGTTTCATGGCAGCTCCGCTATCTTTCCGTATGGTTAAGACCGGTGGCTTTGCGTCACCTGATTTCTCAGGTTTTGCCCCATGTTGCTAGCGCGCACATTAACGACAGGCGCACGAAACACCAAGGTGATTGGTCGGTTTTTGGCAGTGGAAATAAACGGTAAGCGGGGCAGATGAGCGGTAAGAAGTTGGGAGTGAGCGGTAGCGGTGTAGGGTGTCAATCAGCGTCACGCATAACACCACATGTTTCATTCGGCGCCATAACGATTGCCCCCTACGCGATCTAGAATAACCACCAAGTAAATATATTGAAAAGTCCCCACGCCCAACAGAGAGGTGCGAACCAAAAATAGAGATTCTGTTGATGCCCATGATAAATGTAGATTTTGCCAATATCCTCAAAGTCGGGGGTTTGTCTAAGTGGAGGCCCTAAAAAAGCACCTGTCTCAGTTACCAGCGACATACTTGTGAGTGGCTGAAACAAAAAAAGAAACGCGACTGCGTAAGCCGACAGTGCTATCGCTACGTATAGTTTCAATCTTCGCTTTGTCATCAACTTCCACATAGCATCTAACGTATCTTCGACGGCAAAATCGTCGTATAACTTGGGTAAGTTTGCCGCATAAGTGGGGCATTGCTCTTACCTATTTGATTGTTAACAGGTTGCAAAACATAGCATTTAGAAAAATCAATACACCGTTAAAGTTTATATCCCCGATGCACCGCCACTACCCCACCCGTCAAATTAAAATATTCAACGCGCGCTAATCCGGCATCGGTCATCATTTGTTTGAGCTCTTCTTGTCCCGGATGCATACGGATGGATTCTGCGAGATAGCGGTAACTATCCGCATCGCCCGCAATCATTTGCCCCATCTTGGGCAGCAGCTTGAAGGAATAAAAGTCGTAGGCTTTTTCTAGCGGCTTGGCGATTTTAGAAAACTCTAAAACAATCACGCGCCCGCCGGGTTTGATAACGCGGTGCATCTCGCGCAGGGCGGCTTCTTTGTGTGTGACGTTGCGTAAGCCAAAGGCGATGCTCACGCAATCAAAATAATTATCGGGAAAAGGCAGATGTTCCGCGTCGCATTGCGTGGTCGGCGTGGCGATACCTTCGTCAAGCAAACGGTCGCGACCGACCCGTAACATGGCGTTGTTAATGTCGGTCAACACCACTTGCCCGCTGCTGCCGACCGCTTTCAAAAATAAGCGCGACAAGTCAGCCGACCCCCCCGCCACGTCCAGCACTTTTTGTCCTGTACGCACGCCGCTGACGCTCACGGCGTAGCGTTTCCATAAGCGATGTAAGCCGACTGACATCAAGTCATTCATCACGTCGTATTTGCTGGCGACGGAAGTGAACACGCCTGCGACTTTTTTGGCTTTTTCGGTTTCATCTACGGTCTCGAAACCGAAGTGGGTGGTTTTGCTCATGATTAAATTCCTTAAAGAATCGTCCACAGATTGCGCCGATTAAATCCGCGTAATCTGCGGATAAATTATTCGTGACCGCAGCCCGTGTGCGCAGCAGGCGCGGCGTGTGTACTCGGTTCGCGGCTGGCATTCGCGATGTGTAATTGACGCAAATAGTCTTGCCATAACGCCGCTTGATGTTTGCCTAAATTGTGCAAATATTCCCAAGTAAACAGTCCGCTATCGTGACCATCGTCAAAGCTGATTTTCAAGGCGTATTGACCGACTGGCGCAAGCTCCAAAATCAGCACATTTTGCTTGCCGACTTGCAGCACTTCTTGACCGGGTCCATGTCCGCGCACTTCAGCGGACGGCGAGTTCACACGCAAAAACTCGTAGGGCAAACGGTAACGCGCTCCGTCGTCGAAGGCGATTTCAAGCTCGCGAGATTTTTGGTGCAGGGTAATTTCGGTCGGAATCATAGTGAGCGGATTTTCTTTAATAAAGCGGTGGTAGAGCGTTCGTGCAAAAACGGAATGCTGTGGACTGTGCCGCCGCGTGCCAATACTTCCGTGCTGCCGACGATATTTTCAGGTCGCCAATCGCCACCTTTTACCAGCACATCGGGCTGACATGCCAGCACCAAATTGAGCGGCGTATCTTCATCAAATTGCATCACCAAATTTACCGCCTCCAACGCGGCTAATACCGCCATGCGATCGGCTTGTGCGTTGATGGGGCGGTCGTCACCTTTGCCTTGGCGTTTTACGGATGCGTCGCTATTTACGCCGACAATCAGTGACGCGCCGAGCGCGCGAGCTTGCGCTAAATAAGTGACATGACCGCGATGCAGTACATCGAAACAGCCGTTGGTAAACACCAGTGGGCGCGGCAGTTTGGCGAGTTGCGCGGCTAAGTTTTCAGCGGTGCAGAACTTGGCTTCAAAGTTGGGCAAGGGATAATTTTTCAAAGAGGCTCTCAAATTTAGAATTTCGGGATGCAGCGCAAGAAGCCGCGCAACGAATGACGAGACATACCGAACAGGTAGGCGAGGAATGAGTGAGCACGCGACACAGCGATGCGCCCGAAAAATAAATTTGAGTGACTCTTGAGCATCATTCGCCTAGCAAGTGATAGTCAATGATGTCGCACAAACCATGCAGACAAACCAAATGCGTTTCTTGGATACGCGCGGTGCTTTTTGCCGCGACGCAAATCAAAATATCGTTGCTGCGCATGGCGTGCGCCATCGCCCCGCCATCGCGCCCCGTCAACACCACTACGCGCATATTGCGTTCGTGTGCCGCTTCAATCGCAGCCACCACGCTAGGCGAATTGCCGCTAGTGGAAATCGCTAACAAGGTGTCACGCGGCAAGCCCAGCGCGCGCACTTGCTTAGAGAAAATTTGCTGATAGTCGTAATCATTGGCGATGGAAGTCAGCACCGAGCTATCGGTGGTGAGCGCGACACACGCCAAACCAGGACGCTCTTTTTCAAAACGATTGATCAGTTCAGCGGCAAAGTGTTGTGCATCTGCCGCTGAACCGCCGTTGCCACACACCAAAATTTTGCCGTCGTTGGCGACGCAATCAAAAAATAGTTGCGCCGCGTCGGCAATTGGCTCGGCTAACTCGTGCATCACTTGCAGCTTGAGTTCCGCGCTGTCTTGGAAGTGTTGGATGATGCGTTTTTGTATGTCTATCATGGCTGAGCTACTCCTTCGTTACTGCTAAAAATTGGTCGCGGATATTAACCGAATCACGCGCTAAACGCATTCTTCAACCAGCGCAAAGCCTTGCCCTGTGAGTCTTCCATCAGCACCGCATCAAAGCGACACGGCGGCAGGTGCGGCAAGCTGGCTAAATAATGTTGCGCCGCGAGGATTAAGCGGCGTTGTTTATGCACATCAATACTGCCTGCCGCGCCGCCAAATTGGGCATTACCGCGCATCCGCACTTCGACAAAAACCAAGCTCTCGCCGTCTTGCATAATCAAATCAATTTCACCCGCGCGAATGCGATAGTTTTGCGTGATGAGCGTTAAGCCCTGTTGCTGCAAATAGCGCGCCGCAAATTGTTCCGCCAGCGCGCCTTGGCTACTCATGGACGAGGCTTGAATTGGTCGGGAAACATCTGCGTGTCGGGTTTTGCCGCAGCTTCTGTCGAAACGGCGCGCCCTTGTTTGAACACGCCGGGCACGGCGCGGCGCAGGAAATTATGTCCTTGCAAACTAACCATGCCGCTCACGCCATTAAGCGGCATATTGGCGGCTTCGTTGTGTCCTATCATCAGGCGGATGAGCTGGTAGGCGTCGATGCCCAGCGCGTACAAGCGTTCTTCGTCAGCCGACAGCGGTGTGGCACTGTGCGGAAAGCCAACCACCGCCGCATGATCGGGCTGCAACAGCCAAGGCATATCAACAAAACGTACGCCGTTCAAATCGTAATTGGTCAGCGTGGCTTCATTGCCAACAAAAATTTGCGAGGTGGAATAAATCGGCAGCCCCGCAGGTAAAAATGGGCGAATGTGGCGTGCGTTTTCAGCGTCGGTCGCGAGAAAAATTAAAGTATCGGGTGTGTTGCTCAAGCCTTTCAAGACGCTGGTATCACCCTTGAAATCAATCTCACTGACGATGCTGCGCCCTGCATTGCTCCACTCTTCTTCAAATGCTAACTGCATCCGATGCGCTAGCGGCGTGTGTCCGGTAATCACAATCACTTTATGTAAATCGCGCTGTATCGCCAGTTGCGCCACGCTGCGCGCTTCGTCATCTAATGACATCCCGAAGAAAAATAAACGCTCAGCGGGATGCGCCTCAACATTGTTCAAAGCCAGTGTGGGTACAGGCACTTGCGTCATTGCCGCCAGCGTCGCCACGCCTTTGCGTGTCAAGGGACCCACCACTGCTTGTGCGCCATTCATCACCGCTTGGCGATACAGCTCGGCAACATTGCGACTCTCATCAAGGCTGTACACCTGTATCGGTAACGCGCTGCTATCTAAACTTGCCGCCGCCATAAAACCTTGCTGCACTGCCGTTGCCGCCGCACTAAAGTTTTTATCATTCAACGGTAACAACAAAGCGAGATGCGCGCGTGCATTGGCATTGATAATCAGCGCGGGTGCTTCGATTAGCGGCTCGACTGAAACAGGTGGCAACAATGGCACTTCCAGCGGGGTAATGACGGGGGCTTCGACAACTGGCGCAACGCTAGGAGCTGACGCGGGAATAGCCACTGGCACAGGCTTTTTCACGGGAGTCGGCGTGCTACAAGCGTATAGTGCGCACGAAATTAAAACCCAGAGGACGCGACGTTGCATACCGATCACCCACAAAAATTAGAGGCGGCATTATATGTAGTTGCCACGCCGATAGGAAACTTGCGTGACATCACCTTGCGCGCCCTAGAAATTCTCGCTCATGCCGACATCGTCGCCGCCGAAGATACCCGCAACACCGCCCATTTATTAAGCCACCACGCCATACGCGCCAAGCAACTCATCGCCGTTCATCAACACAATGAACGCGGCGCGGCCGACAAAATCATCGCGCAATTACAAGCGGGCTTAAGCGTCGCTTTTGTTAGCGATGCGGGCACGCCCGCAGTCAGCGACCCTGGCGCGCTATTGGTACAAGCCGTGCTGGCAGCGGGTTTGCGCGTTATTCCGATTCCGGGTGCTTCTGCCGTCGTGGCAGCGTTATCGGCGGCAGGATTAAACGATGCGCACTTTTTGTTTTATGGATTTTTGCCAAACAAAGCGGCGGCGCGATGCAGCGTGTTGCGCAGCCTGCAAGAACATCCTTACACCTTAGTGTTTTACGAAGCCCCGCATCGCATCGTCGAAAGCGTGGCTGATTTATGCGCAGTGTTGGGCGGTGAGCGGCAAATCGTGTTGGCGCGCGAAATCACCAAGCTGTTCGAGACCATCCATTCTTGCAAATTAAGCGAAGCCGCAGCGTGGTTATTGTCCGACAGCAACCAACAACGCGGCGAATTTGTGCTGCTGATTTCGGGCGCAGTCGCGCAGACTGGCATTGACTTAGACGCACAACGCATCTTGAAATTATTACTCGCTGAATTGCCGCTCAAGCAAGCGGTACAACTCACCACGCAAATCACTGGCGCGAGCCGCAACGAGATTTATCCATTGGCATTGCAATTGAAACAAGACGCGGCAGCGTAGTTTGCGTTTTGCGCGAGCGGTCTTACCAGCGCAACACGCGTTTGCCTAACCACCAACCCACGCTCGCAAAAATCAGCATCGGCAAATAATGCCAATAAATAACATGACTGATGGAGTCGTTGACTTCCTGTAAACGTAACCACAACGCGCTCACACTAAACGCGAACAACACCGCCACACTTCCTGCCATACCGCGCCGTATCACGGCGAAACGACGCATCGCCCACAGTGTCCAGCCGCCAGGAATAATCGCCACCATGACAATCGCCATCGTGCATTGCCAGCTATGTAGCGGCTGCGGCGCGGGCGGATTGTCGGCTGCATAGGCAAGCACTAACAACACCACGAACACCGCTAACAAAGCTAATGGCCATAACGTCCAGCGTGGTTTTTGGTAGGCATCTGGAAAGGCTAATAACGCCGCGCTGATGCTGCTTGCCAACACTAAAGTGAGTAGCACAACAATCTCCGCGACGAACTCGACATTATGCAAACGTGCCGCCAAATCTGGGCGCGTGCCACTCACCCACAGTCCAATTAAGCAATATGCCAAGGCATAGCCTAGCCATGTTGAGGCAATTAACAAGGGATGAGATGCCGCCGCGCGCGGCGCGTTGTCTTGTGCTAGTTGCGCGATTAAATGATCAAGGTTTTTCATGGCATCAGCTTTGTTTTTAAGACTTTATAGGCGCGGTGTGCGGCGACTTTTACCGCCGATTCGTTCATGCCGATTAAGCTCGCTACCTCTTTCGCGGTATGACCTTGCTCGTGCATCAGTTGCAAAATTATCGCTTGTTTGGCAGGGAGTTTTTCCACCTCGGCACGGATAGATTCGTAACTAAAGGCGGTTTCGGTTACAGTTTCAGGCAATAAATTTTCCCAGTCGGCAATATCGCTGGCGTGCTTCAAATCATCCGCATAATGTTCACGCAAATAATCGCTCAAGCGAAACCGCGCAATCGCATACAGCCAAGGCAGATAAGGTCGCCCGCCGTCGTAGGTATGGCGAGCTTTGTGCACCGACAGCAAAATTTCCTGCAACACGTCATCCACATCATTGGCAAACAACAAGCGTTTAGCCAAATAGGGGCGCAGTAATTGCGCTGTTTTTTGCAGCAACTCGCTGTACGCGCGGTTATCTCCATTGAGCGCGCGCTGCATTAAATTGGTAAAAGAATCGAGATTTTCAGACATGTAACTTTTTGCGGGAATGATACGAATAGAGCGGCAAGGGCAATAATCATAAACGGCTTTAGAGATTAGGAGAGCAAAAATGCAGCGCAGAAATTTTTTATTGGCTTTATCGGGACTCGCATTGTTAGGCGCGACACGGTCATGGGCAGCGGCAGTGAAAAGCGTCAGCGTGATGCAATTTTCTGACGCAGGCAAAGCCTTAGGGCGCGCCACCTTAGCCCGTGTGAGCAAGCTCGCCGAATGGAAAAAAACACTCTCGCCTTTAGCGTTCCATGTCACGCGTGAACAAGGCACCGAGCGGGCTTTTTCGCAGCCAGGCTACGACCGCCACGAGCCAGGAATTTATCGCTGCGTGTGTTGCGATAACGCTTTGTTTGATGCGCAAACTAAATTCGATTCGGGCACGGGCTGGCCAAGTTTTTGGCAGCCGATTGCAGCAGAAAATGTGCGCAATATCGACGATAGCGCATGGGGCATAACGCGCATCGAAGTGCAATGCGCCTTGTGTGACGCGCATCTGGGGCATGTGTTTAATGATGGTCCAAAACCGACGGGGCTGCGCTATTGCATGAATACGGTGGCGATGCGCTTTATCGCCTACGCAAAAAACTAGGAGCATTCCATGTTGATTTTTCTCTTAGCTTATCTTGGCGGTTTGCTGACCATTTTCAGTCCCTGTGTGTTGCCAGTTTTGCCGTTTATTTTCGCGCGTTCAGGGCAATCGTTTCGTAGCAACGGCTTGCCGATTTTGCTCGGCATGGCGGCGACTTTTACTGTGCTGGCGAGCCTCGCGGCGGTGGGCGGCGCGTGGCTGGTGGCGGTGAATCAATATGGTCGCTACGCCGCGATGGGCTTGCTGTTGCTGCTCGGACTGGCACTGATTTTTCCAGCGTTGTCGGATAGATTGATGCGTCCGTTTGTCGCGTTCGGCAGCCGTTTACAAGCGCGTGCCGATGCGCAATCCAGCGTGAAAAGCTCGTTATTATTAGGCGTGGCGGTGGGCTTTTTATGGGCTCCGTGTGCTGGGCCAATTTTGGGCTTGGTGTTGGCGGGCGCGGCGTTGCAAGGCGCGAATTTGTATAGCGCGCTGTTGCTGTTGGTGTTCGCGGCGGGCGCGGCAACGTCATTAGGCTTGGCGTTGCTGGCAGGCGGTCGCGTGTTCGCCATGATGAAGCGCGGACTGGGCGCGGAAGAGTGGTTGCGACGCGGCTTGGGTGTGTTGGTGGTGGTCGGTGTAATCGTCATTGCCTTGGGTTGGGACACAAAATTCCTTGCGCAATTTTCGTTTTTGAACACGGCAAAAACCGAGCAACAATTGATAGGCAAACTCGCGCAATCTTCATCCAATCAAGAGCTGCGCAGCGCACCAGAATTACAAGGTGCGACGCAATGGCTAAACTCGCCAGCCCTTAATTTATCTGACTTGCGTGGCAAAGTAGTGTTGGTGGATTTTTGGACATATTCTTGCATCAACTGCTTACGCACCCTGCCGTATCTCAAAGCGTGGGATGAAAAATATCGCTCGCAAGGTTTGGTGATTATCGGCGTGCACGCGCCAGAATTTGCCTTTGAAAAATCGACCGAAAATGTACAACGCGCGATACGCGAATACGACATCCAATATCCAGTGGCGATGGATAACGATTTCAAAATTTGGAATGCGTATCGGAACGAGTATTGGCCCGCACATTATTTAATCGACGCGCACGGCGTGATACGTCAGCAACATTTTGGCGAAGGCGCGTATGCGGAAACCGAGCAAATGATTCAGGCTTTGCTGCAAGAAGCGCGTCCTGAATTTAACCCATCAACGCTTGCCAGCATTAGCGTTAATGGCGTTGCCGTGGCGGCGCAAACCACCCGTGCACAGCGTTCACCCGAAACCTATTTAGGGGCTGCCAAGCAAAAAAATTTCGTCTCACCTGAAGCGGTTTTGCATGAAGCAACCCAGCATTTTTCTGTGCCGAAAAATCTCGCGCGGCATCACTGGGGTTTGCAGGGTGATTGGCGCATCGACGCGGAATCTGCCGTGTTGCAAGGTGCGCAGGGCGCACTGGCAATCAAGTTTTACGGACGTGATGTGAATCTGGTGATGGGCAATGCGCAGGGAAAAACAGCGCGCTACCGCATTACGCTAGATGGAAAATCGCCAAATGCCGCGCACGGTTTAGACAGCGATGCGCAAGGCGTGGGCGTGATTAAGGAACAACGTTTGTATCAACTGCTGCGCTTGCCTGTTGCGGGCGAACATGAATTACGTATCGAATTTTTAGACAGTGGCGCAACCGTTTTTGCGTTTACTTTTGGTTAATCGGAGAGCAACTATGAAAAAATCATTATTGAATTTAAGCGTGTTATGGGCTTTAAGCGTTGCCCCTTTAGCTCATGCTGCACCACAAACTGCGGTGTTCGCAGGCGGCTGTTTTTGGGGCGTGGATGCAGTGTTCAAACATGTACGCGGCGTGACCGAAGTCGTGTCAGGTTACGCAGGCGGCACGGCGACAACGGCGCGTTATGAGTTGGTTAGCAACGGCGACACAGGACATGCCGAGGCGGTGAAAATTAGCTTTGATGATGCGCGCATTTCTTACCCACAATTACTGCAAGTGTTTTTTAGCGTGACACACAACCCCACCGAATTAAATCGTCAAGGTAACGATGTCGGCACGCAATATCGCTCCGCGATTTTTTACACCCACGCGATGCAACAGCAGCAAGCCAAAAACAGTGTTGCGGCGTTAACTAAGGCGAAAATTTTTAACGCGCCCATCGTCACTGAAATCGTGCCGCTCAAACAATTTTTTCCTGCCGAGGACTATCACCAAAACTATCTTGCGCTGCATCTAAGCCAGCCTTACATCGTGTATCACGACCTACCCAAACTCAGCGCGCTGCAAAAAACTTTTCCGCAGCTTTATCAATAATTTTTTTGTTATATGTAACCTTTTGTGATGTCACCACGAATCAAGTTATGCCAGTGCACAGCAGCGCTGGCGCGTAACACTCACTGGATCTATTAACTTTTTAAGGAGTTTCAAAATGAAAAACCAACAACTTTTATCAGTCGCTATCGGCAGTTTGTTAGCTTTGGGTTTGGTCGGTAACGCAGCGGCAGCGGATAGCAAAATGGAAAAATGCTATGGCGTAGCCAAAGCAGGCGCGAACGATTGCGGCAGCAAAAAAGCGGGGCATTCGTGCGCAGGACAAGCCACTAAAAACAGTGATGCAAATGATTTCGTCGCGTTGCCTAAAGGTACCTGCGACAAGCTGGCTGGCGGCAGCACCGCTGAAGCGGGCGATGCAATGAAGAAAGCAATGTAATGAGCTCGCCCGCGCACTTGCCGTGTGTTGCTGGCATTGGGCTGCGGGCGACGCATTACCAACAAGTCTTGGACACTCAGCCTGATTTAGGCTGGGTTGAAGTCCATAGCGAGAATTTTTTTGGCGGCGGTGCACCTTTGCACACGCTGCTACAAGTACGCAAAAACTATGCGGTGAGTTTGCATGGCGTAGGTATGGGCTTGGCATCGCCTGACGCGCTAGATGCGCAGCATCTCAACAGCCTGCGGCGTTTGTGCGACATCGTGCAACCGGCTCTCGTCTCGGAACATCTCTCTTGGAATACGGTGAATGGGCAGGTCATCAATGACCTGTTGCCGTTTCCCTATACGCTGCAAGCCTTGGCGCATGTCGCCACGCGCGTGCAGCAGGTGCAAGCAACCTTGGGGCGGCAACTGCTGATTGAGAATTTGTCTAGCTATGTGAGCTTTGCGCAAAGCGAGATGAGCGAAGGCGAATTTCTAGCCGAGCTGGTGCAAAAAACAGGCTGCGGGATTTTGTTTGATGTCGAAAATCTGTATGTGAATGCACAAAATTTAGGCGTGGACGCGCATGAGTTTATGCGCACAATTCCTGCGCACGCGGTGCAGGAATATCATTTGGCGGGATTTAGCAATCACGATGGTTGTTTGGTTGATACACATGATCATGCGGTTGCTGATGCGGTGTGGGATTTTTATCAAACCGCCTTGCAGCACATCGGTGCGCGCCCGACTTTGCTTGAGTGGGATAGCAACATTCCTGCTTTGAGTGTGTTGCAAAACGAGGCAGCAAAAGCGCAGCGATTGATGGAGCAAACGCATGTCAGACGCGCCTAAAATTTACGCAGAATTTGCCGCCGTCATTAGCCAAGGCGCGACCGCGCTAAGCGGTGTTCAGGCGGCGGGTCGCTATCCAGTAAGCACGGGTTTAGAGGTGTACCGCAACAACTATCGCGGCAATTTGCATGATGCGTTGGTGGGGGCTTATCCCGTTATTTTGCAATTAGTCGGTGCGCAATTTTTCCGTCGTTTAGCGCGTGATTTCATCACGGCTTACCCTTCGCGCAGCGCAAATTTGTTTGATTACGGCGCGCCGCTCGGCGAATTTTTGCGCCGTTATGCGGCGACTCAAACACTCGCTTATTTGCCCGATGTCGCGGCATTGGAATGGGCGTGTCATCGCGCTTATTTAGCCGCTGATGCAGCTACTTTGGATTTGACCGCGCTAGCGGCTGTTCATCCTGATGACTATGCGCGCCTGCATTTACAACTGCACCCTAGCTGTTATTTGATTAACTCGGTCTATCCCGTCGCGGCAATTTGGCAGGCGCATCAAAGCGAGTTGGCGGCGGACTTTTCACTCGATTTAACACCGTGTGATGGAGTGGCTTTAGTGGTCAGACAGCACAATTTTGTGTACGTAGAACAGCTTGCCGCAGCAGAGGCGCAATGGCTACATGCGATATTAGCGGGGAAAAGTTTAGGTGCAGCAAGCGAACATACTTTGGCGCATCACGCTGAGTTTAATTTACCCGCTGTGCTGCTGAAATTAGCTCAGCTAGATGTGTTGACTGGATTTTATTTGGGAGAAAAATCGTGAAAATTTTATGGTGTGGACTGCGTTACTACTATACCGCTGCGCGTTGGCCCGAAATCGTCGCGCCTTTATTAGAGCTAGGCTTGCGGCTGATGTTAGCTAGCGTATTTTTCAAATCAGGTTTAACCAAAATTAAAAACTGGGACAGCACACTGTATTTATTTAGCGAGGTCTATCAAGTCCCGCTGCTCAATAGTGAGTTTGCTGCCTACCTCGCTACGGGCGCGGAGCTGGCATTGCCTGTGTTGCTGGTGTTAGGTTTGTTTGGACGATTTGCCGCCGCAGGCTTGTTTATTTTGAATGCTGTTGCCGTCATTGCTTATTACAGCGAATTGTCCGAAGCGGGGCTTGCTCAGCATATTTACTGGGCTTGGTTGCTAGCGGTATTGCTTGTTCTAAGCAAAGGGCGTTGGACAATAGATAATTTTTTGCAAAAGTGCTTAAAAAGCGGAGCTATTGCCGCGCACCAGCAGCGATAACGCGCAGAGGTTTCGCTTACGTATTGAATAGTTTTAGCGATGGTTCTAAGAATAAAAAATGAACATGCAACGCAAGCATATCGAAACCGCATAAATTCCGAAGTAACCGATTAACTTGCTGAAGTTTATAAGTGCGTTAGACGGAATCCCTCATGGTGCAACTTTTTATCAGCCGTAAGCCGTAAAAATTTTTACCGCGCTGTCCCAAACGAGTTGCGCACCACATACTTGCAAATAGCCATTTCAATAAGCTCACATTCCAACGTAAGCTCTGTTACACTTTTACACCTTCTCCTTTGCTAAAATTTTCGCTATGACGATCCTGACTAAAAATTGGCTGGTATTTTGCGTCGTGCTTTTGGCGGCGTGTGGTGAAAAACCTGCCGCAACTATGCCAGCGGGAGCAACCCCGCCGCCTGCGGAAGTTGAGGTGATGACGGTGGTGGCGGGTGATGCCACGCTGACGCAAGATTTGCCAGGCCGCTTGCAGGCGTATCGCAGTGCGCAAGTGCGCGCGCGTGGATGGCGTGATTGAGCAACGCTTGTTCCGCGAAGGCAGTGAGGTCAAGGCAGGACAGTCGTTGTATCGCATTGATGCGCGCACTAATCGCGCCGCTCGCGATGCAGCGCGCGCCGATTTGGAAGCAGCGTTGATGACGGTGACGCGTTATCAAGCGTTGTTAGAAATTAAGGCGGTGACTCAGCAGGATTTTGATTTGATGAAGGCCCGCGCCAAGCAAGCGCAGGCGGCGATGATACGCGCCGAAGAAGATCTCAATAATGCCCAAGTCCCTGCTGCGATTGCGGGGCATATCGGGCGCGCATTGGTCAGCGAAGGGGCGTATGTGAGCCGCACCGATGCCACGCCGCTGGCGGTGATTGAACAACTTGATCCTATCTATGTGAATTTCACTCAACCCAGTGCCGATGTATTGCGCTTGCAGCAAGCAATTAAGGCGGGCAAGTTGAAAGCGAATACTTCAGTGCAAGTGGAATTGCTGCTCGAAGACGGCAGGGCGTATCAACACAAAGGCAAAATTTCCTTCAGCGATTTGAGTATCGACCCCAGCACGGGTGCGATTGCGATGCGCGCCGAAGTTGCGAATCCTCAACATGAGCTGCTGTCAGGGCAGTTTGTGCGCATCCGTTTCCCGCAAGCCGTGGCGGAAAACACCTTTTTAGTGCCGCAACGCGCGGTGCAATCAGGGGCGCAAGGTCAATTCGTCAGCGTGGTCGGCGCGGACAATAAAGTCGCGCCACTGCCCGTCAAAACTGGCGGGATGTCAGGCACTGATTTCATCATTAGCGAAGGTCTAAAAGGCGGCGAACAAGTGGTAGTGAACGGCTTGCAAAAAGCTCGTCCGGGTTCGGTTGTGAAGCCTGTACCCGTCGGTGGCGCGCCGATTACTGCTAATGATAAGAAATAGTCGAACCTCTCAAAATTCAGAATTTTGGGATGAAGCGCAAGGAGCCGCGCAGCGAATGACGCAGGCATATCAGATTGATAGACAAGGAATGAGCGAGCACGCGACACAGCGGTTCGCCCAAAAAATGAATTTTCAGAGGTTCGCCCGCCATGTTCGCTAAATTTTTTATTGATAGACCGATTTTCGCGTGGGTTATCGCGCTGATTATTTTGCTCGGTGGCGCGTTGGCGTTGCAGAACCTGCCCGTGTCGCAATACCCCTCGGTTGCCCCGCCGGCCTTATCGGTGAGCGTTACTTATCCTGGCGCGGCAGCGCAGGTGATAGAAGAAACCACTGTCGCTTTGCTCGAACAAGAAATGAACGGCATCGAGCATTTGCTTTATATGGAATCGGCCTCTGAGCTAGGGAATGGCAGCATTACGCTGACTTTTGAAGCGGGCACGAACCTCGATTTAGCCTCGGTGGAAACGCAAAATCGCATCAAGCGCGTCGAGGCGCGTTTGCCTGAAGATGTGCGACGGTTAGGCATTACCGTGGCGAAGGCAGCGCGTAATTATGTGATGTTTGTCGCGCTGTTTTCACCCGATAAAAGCATGGACGATGTGGCACTCGGCAGCTATGCCACTGCCAATGTGTTGGACGGCATCCGGCGCGTGCCGGGCGTGGGCGAAGCACTGTTGTTCGGCACGGAATACTCGATGCGTTTGTGGCTGGACAGTGACAAATTACAGCATTACAAACTCTCCCCCGCCGACATTTCCAAAGCGGTGCGTGCGCAAAATTCACAACTGGCAGTGGGCGAATTAGGTCAAGTGCCCGCTGTGTCAGGACAACAAATCAACGCGGTTATCGTGACCCAAAGCCGTCTTTCTACCCCAGAAGAATTCGGCAACATCATCGTGCGCACCAACTCCGACGGCTCATCGTTGCGGGTCAAAGACGTGGCGCGTGTGGAACTCGGCGCGCAGGATTATTCGCGCAGTGCGCGCATCGACGGGCAGCCCACCGCCGCGATTGCGATTCGTTTGTCGCCGGGGGCAAATGCGCTGAGTACCGTGCGCGACGTGAATGCCAAGATGGCCGAGCTGGCGAAATTTTTCCCTAACGCCCGCGCCGCGACGAATGAAACGCTGGCTGTGCCGCAAGTTAAAAGTCTGGACTGGGTTGTGCCTTACGACACCTCAAAATTTATCGACATCTCCATCAAAGAAGTGTTGAAGAGTCTCGCCGAAGCCTTGCTGCTGGTAGTGTTGGTGATGTATCTGTTTTTGGAAAATTGGCGTGCCACGCTGATTCCCGCCATCGTCATTCCAATCGCTTTAATCGGCGCGCTGGTTGGGCTGTATTTGCTGGGTTATTCCATCAACGTGCTGACGCTATTTGCGATGGTGCTAGCGATTGGTATCGTGGTGGACGATGCCATTGTGGTGGTGGAAAACGTCGAGCGCATTATGAGCAGCGAGGGCTTGTCGCCGCGCGACGCGACGCGCAAAGCGATGGATCAAATTGTCGGCGCGATTATCGCTATCACGCTGGTGCTAATGGCGGTGTTTATTCCGATGGCGTTTTTCCCCGGCTCGACGGGTGCAATCTATCGCCAGTTTGCCGTCACCTTGGTGTTGACCATGATGTTCTCTGCCTTGATGGCATTGACGCTTACGCCCGCCCTGTGCGCGACCTTGCTCAAACACAAGAAGACAAATTTGGGCGCGCACAACCTCGCCCAAACGCGCGGATTTTTCGGCTGGTTTAATCGGCTGTTCTCGCGCAGCACCAACGGCTATGTGAACCGTGTAACCAAAATCGCCAAAAAACCAGCGCGCTATTTGCTGATTTACGCGGCGATATTCATCGCAATGGGTTGGCTGTTTACCAAGCTGCCAGGCAGCTTTTTACCCGAAGAAGACCAAGGCTATTTCATCAACGTGATTCAGTTGCCAGCGGGGGCAACCAAACAACGCACGCTGGAAGTATTGACTCAAGTCGAACAGTTTTACCTCAAGCAAAACGAGGTGGAGCACGTCATCGGCGTGGCGGGATTTTCGTTCTTCGGGCGCGGTCAGAATATGGCGATTGCCTTTGTGCGCCTCAAAGGTTGGGACGAACGCCCCGCTGCCGAGAGCAGCTCGGTCGCGTTGGTGCGCCGTGCCAATATGGCTTTATTTCGCATCAAACAGGCGATGATATTCGCCATCAATCCGCCGCCGATTCCTGAGCTCGCGGCATCGGGCGGCTTCGATTTCCGCTTGCAAGATCGGGGTGGGTTGGGGCGCGAAAAATTGCTGGAAGCTCGCAATATGGCACTCGGCATGGCGGCGCAAAATGCAGTGTTAGCGGGTGTGCGTCCTGAAGGACAAGAAGCGGGTCCGCAATTATTTTTAGACATAGACCGCGTTAAAGCGGAAGCCTTGGGCGTGTCCATCACCGATTTGAACGACACTCTGCAAGCCACACTGGGCGTGGCATACATCAATGATTTCACGCGTCAGGGACGCATTTTGCGCGTACAAATGCAAGCCGAGGCAGAGCTACGCAGCAGCCCCGCCGAGCTGCTGAAACTGACGATACGCAACAATCGTGGCGGCATGGTGTCGCTGTCTGAAATTGCCACGCCGCGCTGGATAGTCGGCGCGCCAAAACTGGATCGTTATAACGGCTTGGCGGCGATGAAAATTTCTGGTGCGCCAGCAGCGGGTCGCAGCTCTGGTGAAGCGGTTGCCGCAATGGAACAAATCGCCGCGAAGTTGCCGCCTGGCATCGGTTATGAATGGTCAGGAACATCTTTTGAAGAACGTATGTCGGGTCAGCAAGCTCCGCTGCTGTTCGCCATCTCGCTGTTCGTGGTGTTCCTCTGTCTATCGGCGTTATATGAGAGTTGGTCGATTCCGTTTGCGGTGTTATTGGTTGTGCCGCTAGGGATTTTTGGCGCGGTGTTGGCGGTGACGTTGCGCGGCTTGCCGAACGATGTGTATTTCAAAGTAGGTTTGATTGCCATCATCGGTTTGTCATCCAAAAATGCGATTTTGATTATTGAATTTGCGCGCAAATTACAGGACGAAGGCATGAGTTTAATTGACGCGACACTGGAAGCGTGTCGCTTGCGCTTCCGCCCGATTTTGATGACTTCCATCGCGTTCATCGTCGGCGTGTTGCCCTTGGCAATCTCCACTGGTGCGGGCGCGCAAAGTCGCCACGCCATCGGCACTGGCGTGATGGGCGGGATGATTGCGGCGACCGTGCTGGCGGTGTTTTTAGTCCCCGCTTTCTTCGTTGTGGTGCGCAAAATTTTCCCTGGCCATGCGCGTAGTCACAAAGAGGACGCTCACCATGAATAACAACACGCTAATCCGCAGATTCAGCAGATTTTTTGCGCCAAAAAGTCTTTACTCGGTGTCAATCCGGGTTATCTGCGGATGAAGGTTTGACGTGCTGCGAGGCAGGGTGTGCTTAGGTTTTGCGTACAAAAACTTTGGATTTACGCTGATAGTTGTACAGCGATTTTTTCTGCGCAGGTAAGGCGGTAACCTCGGCTTCGACAAAGCCGCGTTCAACAAACCAATGGGCGGTGCGAGTGGTGAGGACAAATAATTTTTTGAGTTGTTGGGCTTTTGCTAGCTCCGCCATGTAGTTCAAAATCGCTTCACCATAGCCTCGGTCGCGACATGATTCATCCACCGCGAGGCAAGCTAATTCGGCAGCGGCTTCGTCTGGGAAAGGATAGAGCGCGGCGCAGCCGACGATGCGATGGTCGTGTTCCAGCACCGCAAATCGGGCGATTTCACGCTCTAATAATTCTCGCGAACGGCGCACCAAAATGCCTTGTTCTTCGAGCGGACGCAGCAGTTGCAACACACCGCCCACGTCGTCGATATTGGCGGCGCGCAAGGTGTTCAGGGTGCTTTCCACCACCATCGTGCCGATGCCTTCATCGCTAAATAATTCTTGCAACACCGCGCCGTCGGTGTGGCGACTAATCAAATGTGTCCGTGCCACGCCAGCTTCGCAGGCACGAATCGCACAGGGCAAAAACACGTTCACATCGTCAGGCAGCTTGTGTTTGCTCGCCAACACCGCTTGTGCTTGGCTGACGGTAAGCTCTTTGAGTAACTCGCCTTGCGCGTTTTGCACGCCGTCGGTGTCCATCAAAAATAATAATTTGTCGGCATCCAAGGCTATCGCAGTCGAGGTGGCGATGTCTTCTAAAGTGAGGTTGAATACCTCGCCAGTCGGCGAAAATCCCAGTGGCGAGAGCAGCACCACTTCGCCAAACTCCATGCGGTCGTTAAGCGCGGCGACATCGACTTTGCGTACGCAACCGGTGTGTTGCAAATCCACACCGTTAATTACGCCAATCGGACGTGCGGTGATGAAATTGCCGCCCGCCACGCGAATGTCGGCGTTCGCCATTGGCGAATTCGCCAAGCCCATCGACAGCAACGCTTCAATCTCCAAGCGCACCCGACCCACCGCTTCTTTAACGCATTGTAAGGTTTGCGCATCGGTCATGCGGATGCCTTGGTGATAGGTATCGCCGAGATTATTTTTAGCTAAATGTGCCTCGATTTGTGGGCGCGCGCCATGCACCAACACCAAGCGCACGCCTAGGCTGGCGAGCAAATTAAAATCGTGCGTCAGCTCGACAAATTTGCCATCCGCGACTACTTCGCCGCCAAACGCAATGACAAAAGTCTTGCCGCGAAAGGCGTTGATGTAAGGCGCGACCGAGCGAAACCAAGCAACGAAAGCAGCGGGAGAAGTTTTAATAGGCATGATGGTTGAACCTGTAAGTAGTGAGTGGGCGGTACTGCGTGCCGAGTAGTAAGTGGGCTGACGCACCTAAGTGGAAAGTGGGAAACCCTCGTGCATCGCTTTTTCCACTGACGACTTTAGGCGCAACGCGCCGCCCCACTCACCACGTTCATAAAAAATCGCCCCACTGCATTTGCAAGGCGGTCAGTCCTGCCAGCGCGGCTGTTTCAGTGCGCAACACGCGCGCGCCTAGGCGGATGGGGGTGAAGCCGCAGCTCAACGCGCTGTCACTCTCGGCTTGAGTAAAGCCGCCTTCCGCACCGATTAGCAGCACTGCTTTCTCAATAGGGCGAGCTTGGGTGTGCAGCGATTGCGCGCCTTCTGGCAGCAAGATGAAACGGCTGTAAGGCTGGCTGCGTATAGTTTGTAGCCAGACCAAAATATCTAGCGGCGCATGAATGACGGGCAGTGTGTTGCGCCCGCATTGTTCGCACGCGGCGATTGCCACTTGCTGCCAATGCGCCATGCGTTTTTCGGCACGCTCGGCGGACAGACGGGCGACGCTGCGTTCGGTGTCGAGTGGCTGAATTTCGTTTACGCCCAACTCGGTGGCTTTTTGGATAATCCAATCCATTTTTTCACTGCTGCATAACGCCTGCCCCAACACGCTGTGCAGCGGCGATTCGCGCATCGCATCGACCACTTGCAGCTCAGCCAACACCACGCGCTTACCGGTTAAATCAGCAATCACGCCGTGGCATTCCATGCCTTGCCCATCAAAAATTTGCACCGCATCGCCGACGCGTAAGCGCAACACGCGCGCGGCGTGATGTGCGGCATCAGCGGGCAAATCAAAGTTGCCAGAATGCGGGATAGGGGCGGGACAATAAAAGCGCGGCATGGTGTTTAGTCGTTATTGGTTAGCTGAAGCGAATGATTGAAGTAAGGCTGTTTTAACGAGTTACTATGGGCTTCTGACGGCCTTCAACTCGCTAGCCCGTGATAATATCGCGCCTCAAAAAAAACAGCAGTAATTTTTTAGGAGTGGGTGTCATGGTTAGTTTACAGCCGCCATTATGCAATTTTGGCTGGAAAGCCCCAGATTTTGATTTGCTTGGCGTGGATGGCGTGCGCTACAACCTCGCTAATGCAGCGGGCAAAAATGGCTTGCTAGTGATGTTTATTTGCAACCACTGCCCTTATGTGAAATCTATCCGCGACCGCATCGTGCGCGACACGCTGGAATTGAAAGCGCATGGCATCAACAGCATCGCGATTATGTCTAACGACCCCGCTGATTATGAGGAAGATTCGTTCGACAATATGCGCAGTGTCGCGCAGCAATATCACTATCCTTTTCCGTACGTTATCGACGCGACACAGCAAGTTGCGAAAAGTTATGATGCTGTTTGTACGCCTGATTTTTTTGGCTTTAATGCCAAACTGGAATTGCAATATCGCGGTCGCTTAGACGCATCACGCAAAGAAGCCGTAGTAGATGCACCGCGTGATTTATTTAACGCCATGTTAAAAGTGGCACAAACCGCAACAGGCCCTGCTGAACAAATCGCCAGCATGGGCTGCTCAATCAAATGGAAGTCACAATGAATCATCACACCAATCCGCCTAAAGGCATGAGTGCCGTTCTCAAAGCCGTGGTCGCCGCCGTTAAATTAGTCGCTGCCGAAGAAGTCATGCCGCGTTATCACAAAGTGACGCGCCAGCATAAAAGTGATGGCAGCTTATGCACCGAAGCCGACACCGCTGCGCAAGCCGCGCTGATTAAAAAATTACAAGCCATCGTCAATGTGCCTGTGTTGGGCGAAGAAATGTCGGAAGCTGAACAACACGCTATCTGGGATGCGGGCTTTGACGGCTTGTGGTGTATCGACCCGATAGACGGCACCTCTAACTTTGTGCGCGGCGTGCCCTATTTTGCGATTTCCGTCGCGTTACTACGCGAACATAAATCTGTCATGGGGGTGGTGTATAACCCCGTCTCCGACGAATTGTTTGCCGCTGAAGCGGGCAAAGGGGCCTTCTTAAATGGCGAAAAATTAGTCGGCCGAGAGTCAGCCAGCAGCCTGTCAGCGTCTTTAGCAAGTGTCGATTTGAAACGTTTATCGCCCGCGCTGTTAAAGAAATTTAACGCCAAACCGCCCTACGCTTCACAACGTAATTTTGGTGCGAGTGCTTTGGACTGGTGCTACACCGCAACGGGTCGTTACGACGTGTATTTACATGGTGGACAAAAGCTCTGGGATTACGCGGCAGGTGCGTTAATCGGCGAAGAATCAGGTTCGTATGCCTGCTGCATCGAACAAGATGAATTCGCGCAAGGTGATGTGTGGCAACGCTCGGTGGTCGCGGCGCGTGATGCGAACGTGTTTGAAGAATGGAAAAATTGGATACGCCACACTTAAAAATGGCGGATTCAAATCTGAAGTGCAACTTTTGTAATCGAATTTAAGTGGCGAGCTGCGTTAACATCGAGCCACTTAAACGACAAAGTAAAAGGAACACAGATGAAGCACTATAAGCAGC
>Ga0209824_10000105_pt1 | contig 58332 bp, 20 predicted proteins | sample VDWuncwatermetaG_FD_184124 | JGI IMG/M metagenome (GOLD analysis project Ga0209824, IMG submission 184124) | Wastewater microbial communities from Netherlands to study Microbial Dark Matter (Phase II) - VDW unchlorinated drinking water (SPAdes)... ...
CCGCCCCGCTTTGCCCCGCCCCAAGGGCCACATCACCTTCGATGAGCTGATCAAGCTCCACAACGACGACCTCGCGAAGCGCTAGCGGAAATTCTTGAACTGCAGGTCGAGGTCGAACTTTCCGGCCTTGAGCACGTTCATGGTGGCCTGAAGCTCGTCCTTCGACTTGCTCGTCACGCGCAGCTGGCCGTCCTGGATCTGGGCGTTGACCTTGAGCTTGTTCTCCTTGATCGCGGCCTGCATCAGCTTGGCCTTATCGGTCGGAATGCCGCTCTGGATGGAAACGTCGATGCGCGAGGTCTGCCCGAGCGCCGCCTCGGGCTTGCTCTTGGTCAGGTTCTTGATCGGCAGGCCGCGCTTGGCCAGGCGGGTGAGCAAGACGTCGTAGACCTGCTCGACCTTGAACTCATCGATGGCCCGGATGATCATCTTTTTGTCCTTCACGACGAGCTCGATCGTCGCATTGGCGGCCTTTAAATCGAAACGATTTTGGATTTCTTTGATCGCGACAGCGATCACCTCGGACACCAGGTTGAGATCCACGTCGGATACGCAGTCGAAGGAATAGTCGCTGGCCATGATTACCTCGCCATCGGAAGTTTGAGAGATTTATGTTTGCGCGCGAACGCCTTCGCCTGCGGGTAGCCCGCGTCGAAATGACGCACGACCCCGAGCCCCGGGTCGTTCGTCAACACGCGCTCGAGCCGCTCGCCCATCGCCTTCGTGCCGTCGGCGACGGTGACCTGGCCCGCGTGCAGGGAGTAGCCCATCCCGACGCCGCCGCCGTGGTGAAAGCTCACCCACGAGGCGCCGGAGGCGGTGTTGAGCAGGGCGTTGAGGATCGGCCAGTCGGCGACCGCGTCCGAACCGTCGCGCATGGCCTCCGTTTCGCGGTTGGGCGAGGCGACCGAGCCGCAATCGAGGTGGTCGCGGCCGATCACGATGGGGGCCGAGACCTTCTTCTTCTTGACGAGCCAGTTCAGGCGCGCGCCCATCTCGGCGCGCGCGCCGTAGCCCAGCCAGCAGATGCGCGCCGGCAGGCCCTGGAAGGCCACCTTCCGCCCGGCCAGCTCGATCCAGCGCCTGAGCGCCTCGTCCTTCGGGAAAGCGGCCAAAACCTCGCGGTCGGTGGTCCGTATGTCCTCGGGATCGCCGGACAGCGCCGCCCAGCGAAACGGGCCTTTCCCCTCGCAGAACAGCGGCCTGATGTACTCCGGCACGAAGCCGGGGATATTGAAGGCATTCTTAACGCCCGCCTCGACCGCGCGCGCGCGGATGTTGTTGCCGTAATCAAAAGTGACGGCGCCCTGCTTCTGCAAAGCCAGCATGGCTTCGACGTGGCGGCCCATGGAAGCGATTGATTTTTTGACGTAAAGGTCCGGATTGGTCTTTCTCAGACGGGAGGCCGTGCTGACATCGTATCCACGCGGTATATAGCCGTACAGAGGATCGTGCGCGGATGTTTGGTCGGTCAAAATATCGACGGGAAACCGCCGCCGAGCCAACTCCGGGATGACGTCGGCGGCGTTGCCCAGCAAGCCGACCGACAGCGCCTCTCCTCTTTCCTTGGCCCGCGACACGCGCTCGAGCGCGGCATCGAGATTCTCCTCCACGACGTCGAGATATCTGGTCTTCAGCCGGAATCTCAACCTCGTCGGATCCACCTCGACGCCGAGGAACACGCCGCCGTTCATCGTCGCCGCCAGCGGCTGCGCCCCGCCCATCCCGCCCAGGCCCGCCGTCACGACAAGCTTTCCCGCGAGGCTGCCGCCGAAGTGCTTCCGGCCCGCCTCCGCGAAGGTCTCGTAGGTGCCCTGAAGAATGCCCTGCGTGCCGATGTAGATCCACGAGCCGGCCGTCATCTGGCCGTACATCATGAGCCCTTTCTTGTCGAGCTCGTCGAAATGGTCCCAGTTCGCCCACTTGCCGACCAGGTTCGAGTTCGCGATCAGCACGCGCGGCGCTTGATCGTGGGTCTTGAACACCGCGACCGGCTTGCCGGACTGCACGAGCAAGGTCTCGTCGTTCTCGAGAACCCTCAGCGAGGCGACGATCTGGTCGTAGCAAGCCCAGTTCCTGGCCGCCTTCCCCCGTCCGCCGTAGACGACGAGGTCCTGCGGCCGCTCCGCCACCTCGGGATCGAGGTTGTTCATAAGCATGCGCAGGGCCGCCTCCTGCTGCCAGCCCTTGCAGGTCAACTTGCTGCCGCGCGCCGCTCGAATGGTTCTCATGAATTCAACGAATCAGGATGCCTGCCACCGAAATCAGTCGAAGGCGCCGGAGAGGACGAGTTCGCGGGCCGTCTCCAGCTTGCCGGAGAGGACTTCGTCTCCCTTCGACGCCTTCACCTTGGAGCGCAGGACGGCCAGCCCCGCCTCGACGGCTTTACCGGATTTCAGGGGACGGTGGAACTCGATGGCCTGGGCGGCGCAGACGAGCTCGATGGCGACCACCTGGGCGGCGTTCCAGACGACCTTCTTGAGCTTGAGGGCGGACCACATGCCCATCGAAACGAAGTCCTCCTTGTTCGCGGAGGTCGGAATGGAGTCGGCCGAGGCGGGATGAGCGAGGGTCTTGTTCTCGGAGGCGAGCGCCGCGGCGGCGTACTGCGCGATCATGTGGCCGGACTCCACGCCCGGGTCCTTCGCAAGGAAGGGCTTCAGGCGCGGAGCGGCGCCGGCGGTGACCTGGAAGGTGCGCCGCTCGGAGATGTTGGCGAGGGCGGCGAGGGCGCCGGCGGCGGAGTCGAAGGCGAAGGAGAGCGCCTGGCCATGGAAGTTGCCGCCGGAGATGACCTTGCCGCCGGCGACGAGAGGATTATCGGTGACCGAGCCGAGCTCTATCTCCACGACGCGCCTAGCTTCCGTAAGACGATCCAGAACGGCTCCGTGGACCTGGGGTGCGCAGCGCAGGGAGTAGGAGTCCTGGACACGGGGATCGTCGACGACGTGAGACTTCCGTATCTCGGAGCCGGCCAAAAGCAGACGCAAAGAACGCGCGGCTGATATTTGACCGGGATGAGGCTTCAACCGCTGGATCGCCTCGTCATACGGAGACGGGGTGCCGGTCAAGGCGTCCAACGACGCCGCACAGGCGAGATTGGAGGCGCGGTACACGCGCCCGGCGGCCAACAGAGCGAGGCCGCCGACGGACTGCATGGCCTGCGTGCCGTTGAGGAGAGCCAGGCCTTCTTTCGCGGACAGAACGAAAGGCTTCAGACCGGCGGACTTCAAGGCCTTCGCGGCGGGAACGATACGACCACGGTAGAGGACCGAGCCCTCGCCGATGACGGCCAAGGCCATGTGCGCCTGCGGCGCCAAATCCCCGCTGGCGCCGACGGAGCCGCGGCTGGGGATCAACGGCAAAATATCTTTATCCAACATCCGAGCCAAATGCCTGACCAAGGCGGGGCGCACTCCCGAGAAGCCCCGAGAAAGCTCGTTGACGCGCAGGAACAGAATCGCACGAGCCTCCAACGGATCCAGCGGCGCGCCGACGCCGCAGGCGTGCGACAGCACGAGATTGCGTTGAACTTGCGCGAGCCTTTCCGTCGAAATTCGTGTCGACGCCAATTCACCAAAACCGGTGTTGACGCCGTAGATCGTGCCGCCGGAGGCCATCGCCGCTTCGAGAACTCGGCGCGAGGCCGCGACGCGGCGCAAGGCCGACGACGGCAGAACCGCGCGGCGACCGCCGACGGCGACCGCGGCAAGCCCCTCGAGCGTGAGGGGCGAGCCGAGCTTAAACGAGCTCAAGGGCGACCGCCACGGCCTCTCCGCCGCCGAGGCAGATGCCGGCGACCCCGCGCTTGCCGCCGCGGGTCTTGAGAGCGTGCACCAAGGTCGCGAGAATACGCGCACCCGAAGCGCCGAGCGGATGGCCGAGCGCGACCGCGCCGCCGTGAACGTTGATCTTTTCGTGAGGCAGATTGCCAAGCTTGGCGACCGCCAGGGTCACCACCGCGAATGCCTCGTTGACCTCGAACAGATCGACCTGGTCGACGGTCCAGCCGACCTTCTTCAGGAGCTTCTCGACCGCGCCGGCCGGCGCGGTGGTAAACCATTTCGGCTCCTGGGAATGCGTAGCCCAGCCGACGATCCGGGCGAGCGGCGTCTTGCCCGCCGCGCCCTTGGCCGACGACAGCACGAGGGCCGCGGCGCCGTCGTTGAGCTTGGAGGCGTTGGCGGCGGTAATGGTTCCGTCCTTCTGGAAAGCGGGGCGAAGCTTGCCGATCTTATCCAGTTTCGCGCGGCCCGGCTCTTCGTCGAGCTCGATGCCGTCGATTCCGACGATTTCGTTCTTGAACCAGCCCTTGGCGACGGCTTGCGCCGCGGCCTCATAGGAGCGGACGGCCCATGCATCCTGCATCTCGCGCGTGAAGCCGTGCTCCTTGGCGCACAGCTCGCCGCAGTCCCCCATGTGCACGCCGTCGTATGGGTCCATGAGGCCGTCGCGCAGAACCGCGTCGAGAAGCTTCGCGTCGCCGTAGCGGTAGCCGGAGCGGGCTTTGTCGAGCAGGTAGGGCGCCTTCGACATGGACTCCATGCCCCCGGCGAGCGCGTAATCATGCTCGCCGAGCGCGATGCCCTGCGCGACCATCATGACGGCCTTCATTCCCGAGCCGCAGACCTTGTTGACCGTGGTGGCGCCCACCGAAACCGGGATGCCGGCGCCGATCGCGGCCATGCGCGCGGGCGCCTGGCCGATGCCGGCGGGGATCACGCAGCCGAGAACGACTTCGCCGAGCTGCTCTCCCTTCACGCCGGACTTGGCGAGCGCGTCGGCGGCGGCCTTGGCGGCGAGCTGCGGCGCGGTGTAGTTGGCCAGCGCGCCGTTGATCGAGCCGATGGGGGTGCGGGAGGCGGAGAGGACGAGGATTTCGTTCATGGGAGTTTCCTTACGAGTAGTAGACGACGCGGGCGGCCAGGCCGCAAATCACCGAGATGGCCGCGCCCGCGTAGAAGGTGAAGGCGGTCAGGTCGAACAGGCGTCGGCGGCGCAGGAAGAACATCACGCCGAGCCAGACCGCCGCGAGCGCGCCCGCGCCGAGCGCGGTCGGGACCAGGAAGCAGAGCGCCAGCACGAGCCGCTCAGCCATGGCGAGGTGCTTTTCCTCGTTGCCCGGGTAGTCAGCGCCGTGCAGATCCTTCTCGACGAAATAGATCAGCACCGTGCAGGCGTGCGTGATAAGAACGAACAGGCAGCCGAGCACCGGCCATTTTTCCGGGAAGTACCCGGCGGCCGCCGTGGTGGTGACGGCGAGCGGCGCCACGGAGAAGATCACCGCGTAATGGATGATCTGGTCCCAGGCGAAGAACATCGTGTTGTCGGGCATGCCGTACTTGAAGATCGTGAACACGCGCCACCAGTCCTCGAGGTAGTGCGTGATGAAGATGATCCCGATGCAGGACCAGCCGTTGAGCCTGAAGAAGGCGTTCTCGATCCAGAAATCACCGAGAAAGGGCCAGGTCAGGATCAGGTAGGCGACCGGGTGCATGGCGCAATGCGCCAGCAGGCCCCACTGCGACGTGCGCTTCCAGCGGTTGATGAAGTTCGTCTGCAGCGTGAAGTCGCAGAGCATGTGACCGAACATCAGCCGCCAGAAGATATTCATGCTTTATTTCGCCGTGAGGTTGAAGACCTGATCCCAGTCGTCGGGCGGCAGGGCCGCGTAGTCCCGGGAGATGTTGAGGTACAGCTCGCCGGGGCCGTCCTCGGGCATCAGCTTGGAGAACTCCGTGAAGATCTCGTGGGCCTCCTGATACTGCTTGTCGTAGAAGGTCTTGATGCCCTTCTCCCAGACCGGCAAGGCCTTCGCCCAGGCCGGCTCGAGCTTGCCCTTCTCGGCCAAAGGCTCGTACACCGGCACCGGCGTCGCCTTGCCGACGACGCGCGCGCGGCCCAGGTAGCGCGCCTCGCACGCGTCCTTGGCGCCCTCGTAGGTGGAGGCGCTGATCATGATCTTCGAGCCGAAGAACTTATTCGCGCCCTCGAGACGGGAGGCGAGGTTGACCTCGTCGCCGATCGCGGTGTACTGGATCTTGCGCTGGGTGCCGGTCAGCGCCACGGTCGCGATGCCGGAGTTGATGCCGATGCGCACCATGGGGACCTCGGGGACGCCCGGGTCGAGCGTCTTATTGAGCTCCTTGATGATGCGCTGGCAGGCGAGCGCCGTGAGCACGGCGTCCTTGCGGTGGTCCTTATCGAGGACCGGCGCGTTCCAGAAGGCCATGATGCAGTCGCCGATGAACTTGTCGATCGTGCCGTGGCTCTCGAGGATGGGATCGCTGAGCGCGGTCAGATAGCGGTTGAGGAAGTGGATCAGCTGCTCGGGATCCATCTTCTCGGAAATGTTCGTGAAGTGCGCGATGTCGAGAAAGAAGATCGTCAGGTCGCGCTTCTCGCCGCCGAGCTTGACCTTCGAGGGGTCGTTGGCGAGCTGGTTGACGACCTCGGGTGCCACGAACTGTCCGAACAGAGCCTTGATCGCCTTCTTCTCCGCGCCCTCGGTGAGCACGCGATAGACGGTGATGCCGAGGAAGCTGGCGAGCATCGTCAGGCCCGGGGCCACCGGGTAGATCAGCTCGCCGCGGGACATGAGCGCCAGGGCGCCGTACTGCATCACGACGAGCAGCAGCGCCATGATGACGGAGCCGACGACGGGAGTAAAGGCGAGAAGGAAATACGGAACCCAGGCCATGAGGAAAACCAGCAGGATGCCGTAAAGGACGTTCGGCGAGGGCAGGGGGTCGTTGTTGAGAATGTTGTCGATGACGTTGAGGTGGTACTCGGCCCCGGGAGCCTGGGAGGTGAACGGGGTCGGGTAATGGTCGTAGTAGCCGGTCGTCGTCGAGCCGATGATCAAAAGGCCGCCTTTGATCGCCTTCTTCTGCTCGGGGGTCAGCTTTCCCTTGATGAAATTCATGAGCGGAATATGCACGTACGGCGAAGTGTAGATATCCACGCCGGTCGAGTCCTTCTGCATCGGCCAGACGCGAGGGCGGCGGTAATTCACCATGAGAAACGCCCAGTCTTCGATCGGGAAGGCTTCTTCCAGCGCCTCGAGGCTGCGGCCGGTGAACAGGGAGAGCGCCGCGGCGGCCACGGAGGTCACGGGGTGCGAGCCGCCCCGGATCGGATCGGTGATCTCCGGGTTGAACAGGGCCATCGAGCGGATGTGACCGTCCTTGTCGAGGTGGCGGTCGATGACCGGGCTACCCAGGCCTTTCGAGGCCTTTTCGATCGGGGGCACAGGCCGTCGAAGGTCGATCTTTCCCTTCGACGCCGCGGTGATGCTGGCGGTAAAGAGATTGACGACTCCGCCGTGACGCCGCATCGCCGCGGCCAGCTCCGCATCCCCTTCGCGCGGCTCGAGGAATAAGACGTCGAAGATCACAACCTTGGCGCCCATGCGCGTCATTTCATCGAGCGCCTGGCCATAATACCGGCGCGGGAGCGGGAATCCGAGCTCGCGAACCGTCTCATCGTCGACCGCCACCACGATGAGCCGTTCGTCGCCGGCGGGAAGCTTCGCGGCCCGCTGATTGAAGGACGCGTGATGCCACATGCGCTCGAGCGGGGAGAACAGGCCCACGGTCGCGGGGATATAGAGAATGACCCCCAAAAGCGCGATAGCCAGGCATATGCGTCGCGGAATCGTCTTCGCGTTCTTCAATGAGTCTCCTTGGTCGCCGGAGCATTCTTCGGCTTAGCCGGCTTGGAGGGAACCTTAGCCGGAATCTTGACGGGCGATTTTTTAGCGGGCGCGGGAACGGCGGCCGGATCGTTTTCGGGAAGCCCGAGCCTGGCGCGCAGCTGGCCCCGCGCGAAATCCATCATGCCCCGCGCGTTGGCGTCCTTCTCGGCGAGGCGCGCGGCCTCGAGCGCTGCGAGGCCTTTCGCGTCGCCGACGAGGCCCACCGTCGCGGCCGCCTGCTGGCGCGTCGCCGCGTCGGGGCTTTTGAGCGCGGCGTAGGCGGCGGCAAGCCCCGACCGGTCGCCGGACTTGGCGAGCGCCGCCGCGGCCTGCACGCGCACGCCCGCATCGGCGTCCTTCAGCGCCGAGGTCAAGGCCGGGCCGGCGCTTGGCTCGGAGATGAGCCCGAGCGATTTGGCCGCCTCCGCACGAACTCCGGCGTCCGCGTCGGACAGGGCGGACGACAGGGCGGGAACGGCCTCTTTCGCGCCGATCTCGCCGAGAGCGGAGGCCGCGACCTTGCGGGCGGAGGCATCGGGATCGGAAAGAACGGCGGCAAGCGCGCCGACGGCGCCGGCGGCGCGGAGCTTGCCGAGGGCGCGCATCGCCGCGTGGCGAACCGGGGCGGCGCCGTCCTTCAAAGCGCCGATGAGCGGCCCCGTCGCGGCGGCGTCGCCGATGTAGACGAAGGCGATGGCCGCGGCCTGGCGCACGCGCGGGTCGGCGTCGCCCGTCAGCACCGTCGACAGCTTGGGCACCGAGGCGCGCGACCGCTGGATGCCGAGGCCTTCGCAGGCCGCCGCGCGCACGAAAGGGTGGGCGTCGGCGAGGAGCGCCTCGAGGGCCGGCACGGCCGCGGGATTACGCGATTGTCCGAGGTCCTCCGCCGCCTGACGGCGGGCCATCGGCTCGGAGGACTTGGCCGCCGCGATCGCGGCCTTAAGGGCATCGGGGGCCTGCGCATGGCAGACCGGCGCTACTAAGAGGAAGGCGGCCGCGAGCAGCGGACGAAGGATCACGATTGGATAATAGCGAGTCGCCCCCCCCTCCTTCAAGAGGAATCGGCGCTCAGCTCAAGTCCGGGTCGGCGAACGGGCTTGCGGGTGGAATCCGTCCATCCCAAGGCGTCGTAAATCCCGAAACGGATCCGTCGTATGCGGCCGCCACCTAGTCTTCACCGGCGCTCAGCGCCGGGACGAGCCGGCAGGGATAGCTCATCGGCATGTCCCCGCCGCCGTCCCCCACGACGACGCCGAAGCGCTCCGGCCGCTGGAACACGGGCGTGTCGGGAAAGAGGGCGAAGAAATTCAGCTTGAACGTCGCGCTGCGCAGGCCGCGGCGTTAGTGGATGACGCCGATCTTACGGATGACGGTGGCGCTGCCGCCGGCCGCCTTGACCTTGATCCTGGCCGTGTAGCCGCCCTTCGAGACGGCCACGCCCGCGTCGTTGCGGCCGGTCCAGGGGACGAAGTTCTGGCCGAGCTTGCCGCCCTCGGAGCCGGGGGCGCAGGAGATGGTCTTGACCAGGTAGCCGAGCGCGTCGTAGATCGTGATCGTCACGTCGGAGTCGCCGTTGAGGATGTAGGTGATCTTCGTGGTGCCGAGCTCGCCGCCTTTGCGCGAGTCGAAGGGGTTAGGGTAGTTGCTGACGCCGACGATGATCGAGGAGTTGATGCCCGTGCCCGCGCTCGCCGCCAGCGGCGACCAGTTCGAGGTCACGCCGGCGCCGCTGATGGCGCGCACGCGGTAGCTGTAGAACTGGCTCGCCTTGCGCGGGCTTTCGCCCGGGTAGTTCGGGTCACCGACGTTGTAAGTGGTCAGGCGCGAGGGAATGACGTTGATCGTCCGCCAGATGACCGTCTCGGAGAGGCTCTTCGGGTCGCCGCCGCGCTCCTGGACCTCGTAGGCGGAGACGCCGGAGACGAACTGCGTCGACGCGGCCCATTTGACGGCATAGGTCGGCTTGCCCTGCTCGAGCGGGACGGCCGCGCCGGGAATCGTGGGCGCGGAGGGATCGACGCGGTAGACCCACATCGGCTGGGCCGGCGAGACCGCGCCCGAGGCGGAGATGAACTGGGCGAAGAGGATCGCGCCGGCGTCCGACACGAGCTCGCCGGCCGTGTGGATGATGGGCGCTGAGCCGCGCAGGCCGCGGCCGTTGAACGGAGGCGGGTCGTCATCCTGGGTGATGACCTCGAAGGTGTTGGAGGTCGGCCCGCGCTTGACGCGCATGATCTCCGAGCCGACATAGATCAGGCCCGTGCCGTCGGTCTTGCTCAGGATCGCGGTGTTGCTCACGACGGTGAAGAAGGTCGTCTCCTGGGTCAGGGTCTGGGTCAGGCGCGTGATGTTCGGAATCTCGAGCACCAGGTTCGTCAGCGTGGTGCCGGTGATCGGGATGCTGCCCGCCAGCACGCCGTAGGAGGCGGCGGACAGGCCGGCGACGTTCATGCTCGTGACCGACGACCACTTGTGCGTGATGCCGATCGGGTCGTCGTAGAATTGGCCGGCGGCGACCTGGTAATAGCCCGACGTGCCCGTGATCGGCAGGTTGAAGGACAGCGAGCCGGCGCTCTTCGCCCAGGCCGAGGGCGACAGGCCCTGGCCCGGGTCGGGCGCCGTCTTGGACAGGTTGCCCTGGTCGGCGATGTCGAGGCCGATGCGGAACGAGGGCTTGTTCGAGCCAGGCGCGAAGATCACCAGGTCGACGATGCCGTCCTTGTTGATGTCCACATCGAGGATGCCGGTGCCGGTCAGATCGGTCGTGGGGTTCCCATCGCCTAAGAGAGAAATCTGCGTCGGCCGGGTGCTCTCGCCGATCTTGAAGTTGTCGGGCGAGCCGTCGCCGTTGACGTCGATGAGCGGGGACGCGCCGGCGCAGTTCAGCGGCCAGGCGAGTCCGTTGGGGCACATCCACTTGGACTGGTCGGGCAGGGGGTTGGCGTTGCTGTCGTAGCAGATGTTGTTGCGCGGATTGACCGGATCCTTGCCGTTGTTGCAGTTCATCGTATCCATGAGCGCGTAGGCCGGGAAGCCGATGGCCGCGCCCGGCACGCCCGTGCCGCCGCGCGTGACGATGATCGGCGGCACGGCGGAGCTCATCGACACGCCCGGCACCGTCAGCAGCGCGATCAGGAAGTCCTTCGACGCCAGCGGCGGGCTGCGCAGCGGATCCGCGGCCGCGGTCAGCGGCGCGCCGCTGGGATCGATGAGATCCGTGAACTCGGCCAGCTCGAAGCCGGCCGTCTGGTTGAGCGTCGAATTGCCCGCGCGGTCGGTGAAGCCCACGTCGGCGCTGACGAACAGGATCGCGGTCTTGGTCGACACGCGCAGGTAGGGGATCGAGTTGACGGTGAACGGGACCAACGCCACGCCGTTGGAGAACGGGCCGGCGGTCGAAACCGCCAGGTCGCCGATCAGCGCGTCGGTGTTCGGCGTGTAGACCCGGTCGCCGTTGTCGAGCCAGAACTTGATCCGCGACACGGCCCCGTCTCCGGTCAGCGCGACCGTCGAGGTGCGGATCGTGCCGGTCTGCTTGACGCGGATCGCCGCCACGTTGACGAAGTCCGAGCTCGTCTGCATGTTCAGCTGGGCGATCGGCACGTTCGTGTCGCCCTGGCCGGCGCCCGCCGGCGCCAGCGAGATGCCGTCGACGGCCAACGTGATCGGGCTGATCGGAACGTTGCCGCCGACGAACGGATAGGCGGTGGTGCCCGTGCCGAGCGGGTTGATGCGGGTGATGCCGGTCAGCATGGAGGCGTCCGCGTTGTCGCCGCGGGGCAGGCCGATCCACGAGGGGTCCCGGATCGTCACGTTGACCAGGTCGTTCTGAATGGCCGAATCGCCGATGTCGTAGGCCACGAAGAACGCCTGCGCGGTCGGCCCGACGAACTGGTCGCCGTTGAGAGTGATGAGCGTCTGCACATTGGCGTCGGCGTTCTGGTCGAACAGGTCGACCTTCTTAACCGCGGTGCCGACCGACATGGTGAGGCGCGGCGTCAGGGCCTGCCCCAGCGAGTCGCCGCGAGAGGTCACGCGCACGCAGGGCTTGCCCGTGGCGTTGTCCGTGCCGGGCACGACCGCGCCCGCGCAGCCCGGGCCGGAGTAGGTCATCAGCTCGGCGTTGTTGAGCCAGAGCCGGCCGCCGCTCATCACGTTCGAGTTGTCGATCGGGAAGCCCTTGGTCGACACCACGACCAGGTCGAACGGCGCCGCGGTCGTGCTCGACACCGAGACCGCGAGCGTGGTGTTGGCCTCGGAGATATTCACGTCGTTGGCGCCGAGCAAGTCGTCCTGGTTAATATCCTTGTAGAGGCGCACGAACTTGACGTCGGTGTTGCGGCCGAGCGGCTTGGCGGTGTCCTGAGAGCCGCCGCCGCGTTCGACGCGCAGGGAGCGCCACGGCGCCAGGGCGATGTCCGTCGTCATGCTGAAGCGCAGCATCCCCACGTTGGTCTGGGCCTGCGTGACGCCGCGGATCGACGACGCGACGTCGTTGACTCCGAGCGTCACCCGGGACAGGACCTTGGTGACGAGCATCAACGGGTTCGAAGCGAAGGTCGTCTGCGGGAGGTTGACCGTATTGGGGACCTGGACGGTGAAATGGGTCTGGTCGACCATCGCGACGCCGAGGCCGTTGCCCTCGGCGGCGAACTGCGAGATGTCGTAGGTCAGGAAGAAGTCGGCCGGGGTCGTGCTCACGACGATCGGCTGCTTGAGCGTGATGTTGACCGTCCCGGAGCTGAAGGTTTCATTGCCGAAGGAGAGCAGATACGGGCGGTCGCCCAGGGAGTTGGTCGTCGAGTCCGACGCATCGAAGACGCCGTTGGCGTTCGAGTCGGCCCACACCTTGAGGATGGTGACGTCGCTGTCGAGCGAGCCCGCCGAGCCGGTCCGGTTGAAGCGCAGCTTCTGGATGAGGGCCGTGTTGCGGTCGGTGCGCATGTTCAGGCGCAGCATCGGCACGTTCTTGTCGTTCTGCTTGGCCGTGTTGCCCGAGATCTGGTCGAAGGTGACCGTGACCTGGTTGACGGTGGGGCCGAGCACGAAGGTCGGGCTCGCGACCGCGGCGGTGCCGGTGATAACCGTGCTGTGGCCGGCGAGCGCGGGGGTCAGGATGAAGCGCGACGGGTCGAGCACCGCGACGCCGACGACCTCGTTGGGAGGCGACAGGGTCGGATGGGAGAACTTCGCCGCGGGCGAGACGTCGAGGGCGACGAAGACCGTCGTCGGCGTCGAGTTGATGATCATGTACCCGGGGGAGCCGATGTTCGGGTCGCTGATCTTGATCGACGAGCGGCCGGTGGTGTCGGGCGGCGTGCCGAACTTGGCCTCGCCGAGCGGGATGTCGCCGGCGTTGATGCCGGTGGCCGGGTCGCGCTTGAAGATGCCGTCGATGCTCTTGAAGACGCGGATGGCGCCGACGTCGGGGTCGTCCCCGTTCAGGCCGGTCGGCAGGCTGCGGTTGAAGCGGATCTCCGAGAGCTGGACCTGGAAGGCCCCGGTCCACAGGTCGAGCCGCACGGCCGCCACGTTGTTGTCGCCCTGCTTGATCGTGGGCGACACGACCGCACCGGTCGAGTGCGCGGCCGGCACGGTGTTCAGCGAGCCGCGCTCGACGTTCAGGATCGCGGGCACGGCCGCGTTGAAGGCGGTGTAGCCGACGATCTCGCCGTCGACCAGCGCGTAGGCGGTGGCACCCGGCAGCGGCACGGGCAGGCCGGCGGTCGAGGTCAGGATCCACGAGGACTCGACCGTGCCCGCGGGCAGGCTCAGGACGGGGCTCGTCAGCAGCGGCGCGGGGAAGGTCCCGCTCGAGCTGCTGAAGTACGGCGTCGCCCGGACGAACATCGTCTGAGGGGCCGCGATGATCGGCCGCAGCTTCGAGTAGAACGGCGTCGGCGAGGTCGGGTCGAAGCGATTGGGGAGAGCGAACGCGTTCTGAAAGACGTTGTCGTTGACCGGGTCGTTGGTCGGCAGGGACGACGCCAGGATGCCCACGCCCAGCGAGCGCGGGGCCTGCGTGAGCGGATCCGTCGGGAGGGCCCCGGCCGCGATGCGGTAGGCCACGAAGTAGCGCTGGGGCTGCGTCGCGAAAAGGGCGGTCACGATCTTGCGCGCCGGGAACAGGTTGATCTGGGAGAGCAGCGGCAGGCCCTGATAATTGCCGAACGTGCCGGTTCCGACGAGGATGTCGCCGCTCGGCGGGTTGAAGAGGCCGTCGTTGTTCGTGTCAAACCACAGCTGCGTCTCATCGACATCGCCGGCCACCGAGCCGAGCGAGGTCGCGGTCCCCGTCGCGTACACGATGATCCAGCGCCAGGACGCATCGGCGACGTCGGCCGAAAGAAGAAGCGACGCGACGGCAACCGTGCTCAGCTGCTGCGCGAACGGACCAATGGGGCCGTCGAAGGTATCGGACGAGTTGACCTTGACGAAGTCCGCGTACTCGGAGACGTTCGAGATGAAGGACGCCGAGCGGCCGCCCGCCGACGGCAGAGCCACGTTGAGCGCCGAGATGGTCTTGGGGTCGCGGATCTGGATGTAGGAGGTGTTCGGGATCGCCAGGCCGATGTTCGCCTGAGTGGACACGGTCGCCAACGGATGCATGTCGAAGGTCACGAAGTAGTCGAGCTTCACGGTCTCGACCACCTGGCCGCCGCCGCCGACCAGGGCCTGGATCGGGATGCGCGCGGGGCCCGACAGCACCGTGCCCGTGGAGTAGGCCTTGGCCGTCGTGCCTTCCTGTCCGCGCAGGCAGTTCGTGTAGATGCCGTTGGTTTGATCGAGGCCGAGGCACAAGACGACCTCCTTGGCCTGCTCGGCGGTCTGGTCGTCGTTGAGCACCAGGCGGCTGACCTGGTCGTTGGGGAACGGGTTGTCGGCCGGGAACATCAGCCCGATCGCGCTGACGTAGATGGACGTGTCGCCGGGTGCGACCGCCGTCGAGATGACCGCGGTGGGGAAGACGTGGAGCGTCGAGTTCTGCGGGCTGACCTGGGTGTCGGTGGAGGTCTGCAGAAGGCCGTCGCCGTTGCGGTCGAGCCAGACCTTGATGTTGGCCACGTCGGACGCCTTGTTCGCCGAGATGTTGTTGTTGTTGACCCCCGAGGGCAGCCAACGGTCGAGCTTCAGGCCCGTCCATTCCGCCGCGCCGGAGTTGACGCGCAGGGTCATCTTGGCGACGGGCTGATTCTTGTCGTTCTGGCCGACCTTCGACGGGATCGCGTCGGTCTGGGTGCTGCCCACCACGCCCTGGCGGTTCCAGTCGGTCAGCACGACCTGGTCCGGGGTCGCGACGATCGGCACGTCGGTCGAGGTGAATTGCGAGAAGGACGTGTTGATGATGCCGTTGCCCGACAGCGGGACGATCTGGGAGTTCGTGAACTTGAGGCCGTGGCGCTGACCGGGCGCAGCCGCCGCGGCGATGTCGTAGGCGAGCCAGTAGGTCTTCGTCGAGGTGAGGATCGTCCCGTTGAGCCCCGTCGGATCGTTGATCGTCAGCGAGACCTGCCCCGTCTCGCCGGCCGGGAAATCCCCCTCGGCGACCTGCTTGTCGATCGAGAAGTTGAAGAGGCCGTCGCCGGGCACCGTGACCTGGTTGGGCTGGGTGTCGAGGTACAGGCGGACCTTGCTGATGTGCTGGTCGAGGCCGCCGCCCAGGTGCGACAGGGTAAGCTTGGAGAGCACGCCGGCGAAGGCGTCGGTCCACAGGTCGATGCGCGCGACGCCGACGTTGGTCACGCCCTGATTGATGTAGCTGTAGGACGAAAGCGCCAGGGACGGCGGCTGCCACCACGCGTTGATGTCGGAGGCCAGGACGTTGATGCGCGCCGGCTGACGCTCGACCGAGGAGGTCGCCGTCTGGATGGCGAAATTGTCGGCCGCGATGCGGACCTGCTGGCCCGCGGCGAGCGTGATGTTCGACGGGTCCTGGATGCGCAGGCCGAAGCTCCTGGGCAGTTCGTTGGCGCCGTAGCCGGCGGTCGCGAGGCGCACGGTGAAGAAGAAGTTGCGGTTCGTGTTGTTGATCACCGTGTTGATGGGATCGACCACCTCGAGCGCGGTCTGGCCGAAGGCGGGGCTGCCGAAGAACCACTCGCCCGTGACCAAGGAGTCGTAGGTCGCGGTCGCGAGGAGAATGTCTCCCGAGGGAGGAGGATCGAAGCGGCCGTTGGCGTTGGCGTCGTACCACAGCCCGAGCTCGGTCACCTTCAACGGATCGAAGTTGCTCGCCGCGTGCTTCTGCACGCGCAGCGAGCTCAGGCTCGAGGTCAGGGCGGAGGCCTGCGTCGCGGCGACCTGCATCGACAGGCGCAGCATCGCGATCGGATCCGGCGAGTCGACCGGGTCGTTGCCGTCGCCCTGGTTCAGGGTCTTCTTGGTCACGCCCGCGGCGATCTTATCCCCCGGGATGGGGCCGGCCGGAGGCGGGTTCGACTCGGGCGCGATGTCCTTGGGCGTGACGACGATGCCGACGAGCTCGACGTCCGGGTCGGAGCGCAGCGCGAGGTTCGTGGGCAATCCCGTGCGCGCGCCGTCATCGGTAAAGCCGAGAATGGCCTGGTCGTAGTAGTCGCTCGCGCGGACCTTGAGGACCTCCTGCACGAGGTCGGAGACGCTGAGGTTGGTGAAGACGCCCTGCTCGGCCGGCGTGAAGATGTGGTAGGTCGCGTTCGCGATCGGGTCGCGCAAAGTCACCGTCGCCGTCGAGCCGGAGCTGCCGAAGTTGATGAGACCGGTGTAGTAGTTGCCGTTCTGCGCGTCGCCGGTCGCGATGTTGCCGAACCGGTCGCGCGCCTTGAGGGCCAGCGTGCCGGTGTTGGTGACCGGCAGGGGGGCCGACTGGGTGAACGGATGGTGAAGGGTCAGGTAGGACGCGCGGGCCGGGGTGACCACGTGGGCCTGGGTGATCGGAGCGAACACCGGGGTGACGCCGTCGGCCTGCATGGCCTGGGCCTGGATGGTCGTGCCGCCGGCGATCGTGTCCCAGATGTACATCGGCGCCTGCGTGAGCAGCGCGCCGCCCGGGATGTCCACGATGCGGCCGAGGGGGTTGAGGATGGACCAGCCGACCGGCGCCGAGGTGATGATGACGGCGGTCGGGTCCACGCCGCCGTAGGTCGTGAAGCGGCCGGGGCTCGTGTAGAAGACCTTGTATGTCGCCGTCGAGGAGGTCGGGTTGCCGTATTTGTCGCGCAGCTCGGCGGCGACGACGGTGTTGATCGGCAGCCCGGCCTGAAGCTCGACGGTCGTGCCGGCGATGAGGCGCCGGGCGGGGTTGAACCAGCCGATCTGCGAAGGCTCGCCGGGGACGACCGTGTAGCTGGCGCGGCCAATATTCCAGAAAGGGTAGGTGATGCCCCTGGCGGTGATCTCATGCGTGGTGCCCGCGGTCAGCAAGGTGTCGATCAGATAGAAGCTCGTCGCCGCCTGGTTGACGGGGAGGTAAGCCACGGCCGAGGTGCTGGTGAAATTTCCGACGGACGGGGTCGAGAACAGGATTTGGCCCGCGGAGTCGGACTCCAGGCGCACCTGGATGTAGCCCAGGCCGAGGTCCTGGCCGGGCCGCACCGGCGAGGGGTTGCCGTAGTAATCGCGCGCCTCGAGCGAGAACAGCTGGGACGTGGCGCCGGCGGGCAAAGTCTGACCGGCGCCGGTCGACACCGCGAGGCCGTCGATGCTGTCGGGCGAGACGATCACCGACTGATCCGAGCTCAGCAGGCCCGGCGCGGAGACCCGGATGGTCGGAGAGCCCGGCAGCGCGTAGCCGTTGGACGCGGTCGTGTCCATGTAATAGAAGGTGGCCTGATAGGCGCCGAGCGGGATGTCGACGGTGGTCGTCGTCGCGGCGAACGAAGGCGCGGAGATGCGCGAGCCCGGGAACGAGTCGCTCGAGCGCGAGAAAGCAATGTAGTTATTGAGGTAGGAGTCGCGTCGCGTCACGGTCGACAAGGTCACGACCACGTTGCCGGCCGAGACGGCGGGATTGGCGAACTGGTCTTGGAGCTGGGGGCGGAAGATGGCCAAGTTGTTCGAGAAATCGGTGACCCGGCCGGCGACCATGGTGCTGATCGCGTTGCCGAAGGATACCGACTTGATCACGTCGGGGTCCATGCGCAGGGTATGAGTCGTCTTCACGACCGCGCCGACGAGCACCTGGACCGTCCACAGCCCGGGCCTCCCCCCTTCCGCGGTGTTCGACGACGGGTTCGGGCCCGAGTAGGAGCTCATCCGGTCATGATAGCGGAACGGAGATTCGGCGCCGGTGAAGCCGGGGTTGATGTCGAAGCTGTTAAAGAAATTCGCGTTGCCCCCGTCGCGGAAGCCGTAGTCGCCGATATTAAGGAAAAGCCCCAGCGAGTAGCCGCGCGCGGTGTGCGGCGCGACCTCGGCGACGGAGAGCGTGATCGGGGTCGTGCCGAAGCGGGTGATGTTGCCGAAGTCGTCGAGGCGCTGAATCGTATACGGGGCGCCTGCGCCGGCCACCTCGTTGATGCCGACCACCGCCGAGGTGGGCGTCGAGACGAAGACGATCTGGCTGGCCGGACCGCCCACGGTCACGATCGCCCCCGAGATGTCCTTGGCCGCCGCGATGTAGGGGGCCAGCGCCGTGGGCGCGGTCATGGTGCCGATCCAGATGCGGGCCGAGTCGCCCGCATTCGAGGAAACGAAATAGCGGATCGCGGTGCTGACGCCGACGAGGCCCAGCGCGTCGCTGGCGACCGTCGTCGAGACGCCGACGTTCACCCCGCCGAGCGTGAGGTAGCCCGCGGAACCGACCGTCGAGACGACCTGGACGAAAACGGTCTGCGTCGAGGTAATCGGGTTGTCGAACGCGTCGGTGAGCTGTCCGGTGATCGCCAGCGCGCCGGGCGCGCTCGGCACCAAGGTCCCGGCGTCCTGCGTCGTGTCGGCCGTCGGCGTGACCTTGATCGAGTCCGGCGAGGAGGGCGAGACGGCGATGACCGGCTGGACGGAGTCGCCGCCCAATTCGCTGGTCAGCGCCGCATTGGTCGTCTCATGGGCTTTGACCCAGCGATTGCCCGCCTTCTTCAGCGCGAGGAAGCCCGGCAGGGACTTGGAGCCGAGGTCGGTCACCGTGGAGAAGACCACGGTCGACGAAGAGAAGGTCGGATTCTGGTTGTTGTTGGCGAACAGCTCGGCCGTGAAGGTGACGCTCTTGCCGTAGATGTAGGGGCCGGTCGACAGGACGTTGTCCTGCTCGTCGTGCGCGGTCAGCACTCCGCCGAAGGTCACGCCCGCGACGACGTTCGCGGGCAGACCCGACCAGACCAGGTGATGCGAAGGTCCGGGGTGGACCGGGAAGGCGACGGACACGGCGGAGGAGAAGGTCACCGCCGAAGCCGACGTCGTCGCCGCGGCGACGGTGTAGCCCGTCGCCGTCTTGAGCGGCGAGAAGTTGAACTGGCGGCTGCCGAGGATCAGCGGGGCCGCCGGCGGCACGACCGCCGACCCGTCGAACGGGAACGAGACGCGCACCGTCGGCATGACGGCGGGCGGGTTGGTGTCCTGGTTAGGCCCCGCGGCAATGTCGGTGACCGGGTTATTGAACTGGTCGACGAGCCACACGGTGCCGGTCATCGCCATCGTGCTGAAGACGACGTAAGGCGTCGGCGTGCCGTCCTTGCCGGTCGGCTTGCCGGGCCGCTGGGTTTCGCCGGGCAAGGTCACCTGAAGGGCGAAGGCCGTCGACGCGAACACGCGGAAAGGAACCGAAACCGTCGCCGGCGCCTGCGCCAGGCAGACGAGGTTGCTCGCCACGCCGCAGATCGGCGTGGTCGCGTCGGCGCTGACGCTGACGACGGTTAAGGACGACTTCGTCACGAGCGTGACCTCGACCGTTTCCGTGCCCAGGGTCGCGGGCAGGTCCTTGCCGGTCGGGGCCGACGCCGTCTCGACGTCGAATACGTCGCTCGTGTTGAGATACACTTCGAGAGGGGTCGTCGGGTGAGGCGAAACGTTCATGAACTGGTCGACGAGGTTGATCCGTGCGGTGATCGGAGTGCCGGCGGTCGGCGTCGAAATCGAGCCCGTCACGCCGCCGCTCGGGTAGCTGCCCGAGCCGGGGACCGCGGTCTGGCCCGGCAGCAGCAATTGAATGCCCCGCGGCGCCGCCGGGAGCACGGTGAAGGTCGAGGTCTGCGGGTCGCTCGAGAGGCCCGAGGGCGGCGGTCCGAAATCGGAGGCGGCGAGGTAATGACCCGTCGCGGCGCGGCGCAAGGTCACGGGCATCGCTCCGGTATAGCCGACCCCGGTGTTGATCGCGGCCGTGTCGACCGCGAGCGCGTACGGGTCCGTGGGAACGGTGGCGAGCACATTGGCAGGCCGGCCCGGCACGAGGTTGAAGAAGCCGTCCACCACGCCGACCTGGATATCGAAGGCGGTGCCCGCCGTCTGGACGGTCGGCGTTCCGCCTCGGCCCGTGGGAGAGCCCTGGCTAAAGCTCTCGCCGGGCAGGATCGCCAACAGGCGCGAGGGGGTGCCGGCCAGGACCGAGATCGCCGTCGAGCTGTCCTGCGACACCGAGGGGAAGGAGAGCGTGTCGACCATCTCGGCGCGCAGGACGGTGGAGCCCGCGCGCTTGAGCGTGACCGAATAGACAGCCGAGCCCGTGATCACCTGCGTGGTCGGGACGATCACCGCGAACGGGTCGTCGGCGACGAGGCGGATCTGCTGGGTCGCGGCCGGCGTGAGGTTCCAGAACGCGTCGGCGAGATCGACCGTCGCGGTGAATGCGAAGCCCGCCTGCGGGGAGTGCGTCGGGCCCGAGCGGCCGTTCGTCGTCGAACCGGGCACGCGGGACTCCACCGGCGTCATTACGCGCAGGCGCGTCGGATTGTTGGGGAGCAAGGTCAGCCCGCCGGAGACGCCGTTGCCGGGCAGGGGGGCGCTGCCGCCGCCGCCGTCGACCGCGGTAAGAACGCGGGTGCCGGCCGTGCGCAGGTTGATCGCCGGCAGCGACGCCGCTCCCGACGCCATCGCGAAGCTGCCGAGCGCGGCCGCGAACGGATCGTCGGAGGTCACCGTGATCACCGGCTTCGCGACCGTGTTGACCACGTTGTAGCGCGAGTCCGTCGCGTACACAGTCGCGGGGAAGAACACGCCCGCCGTGGACTGAGTCGGAACGCCGGTCACGCCGAAGGGCGCCACGGTCTTGCCCGGGACCAAGGTCTGGCCGGGAAGCGAGATGATCATGCGGTTGGGCGCGCCGGGAATCACGGTGATGGTGGAGACGGTCTGGCCGGGAAGGATCGCCCCGGTGTCTACGGCCGAGACGACGAGGTTCCCCGTGGAGGCGCTCGGCACGAAGCCGGCGAATGGAGTCTGGCCCAGAGCCAGGGACTGGGGCGCGGGAATGACCGCGTAGGGGTCGTTGGCCGAGAGCTGAACCAGGCTGCCGTCGTTGGCCCGGTTGTTGTACAGGTCGACCGAGCGGACCGTCACGGTGTAGGGATCGCCCGCGACGAGCGTCGCCGGCGGATTCACCTTGCCGGTCAAGGTGCCTTCGGCGTAGGACTCGCCCGGCATCAGAACCAGCAGGGAAACCGGCAGGTTGGCGTCGACGGGAGCGTTCGAGACCGTGTCGGTGCTGTAGTAGGTGCCGGTTTGGTTCGTGTCGGTCACGCGCAGCTGGATGCCGCCGGTGCGCGTGACCGGAATGAACGACATGGTGGTCGTGCCCGCGAGCAAGGTGCGCTGGAAAGGATTCGAAGAGAGGCCGCGCAGCTGGATGTTCGGGTCGTTGAGAAAATCGAGCTGGACCAGGGGCATCGTCACGCTCGAGGTCTGCGGCATGAAGGGCGTGGTGGCCGGGACCACGTTGAAGTAATTGTCGACGAGGTTGATCCTGATGGTGGTGGTCACGCCGGCGGTGAGGGTCGCCGGCGAAGCGAGCAGGCGGCCGCCCGTCGTCGGATTCGTATCGTAGGGAGGCTTGCCGGGACCGGCGGTCTGACCTTGGACGAGAACCTGGAGCTTCGTCGGCGGCGCCCACCAGACCTTCGCGGCCGCGGGCGTATAGTAGACGGAGGTCGCCCCCGGCAGGGCCGCGGACTGCACCGTAAAGCTCTGGGTGCCCGCGACGACCGGGGTGAAGACGAAGGTGGTCGCCCCCGCCACGAGCGTCTGCGTGAACGAGCTCGAGAAATTATCGGTCCAGATGCGGGCGCCGACCGTCAGAGCCACGGTCGCGTCGCCGTTGTAGAAGGGGTCGACGGCGTACACCCGCACGCCGATCGTCGAACCGGCCTGGACCTCGTCCGGCGCGCCGTAGGTCTTGCCGAACGGCTGCGTCGTGTACTTGCCCTGCACCCGCGTCTCGTTGGGCAGCAGCGCCAGCAGACGGTCGGCGGGCTGTCCGACTACGACGACGGGCGTCGAAGGGTTGGCCGCGTTGGGCGCCACGCCCGAGCCCGTGGACGTGACGATGTGGCCGACCGGGTCCGCCGTCGTGAACACGCGGCTGAAGCCGGCCGAGCCGCCGGGGATCGCCAGATACTGATCGGGGCTCGCGGATTCGTTGAATTGGTCGGAGTCGGTGATGTAGACGTTCGTCGTGGAGCCCGTGTCCACGTTGTAGTAGTCGTCGGTGACGTACGCGCAGAAGTTCACGGTCTGGCCGGCCGTCCGCGTGCGGGGAGTCCCGGAGCGCCCCTCCGAGCCGGCCGTGACCACGCCCGGCGCGGTCTGCTGCCCCAGGGGATCGCAGTCGGCGACGATCTGTACGCGCGTGCCCGAGCGGCGCAAAGCGGTCACGTTCAGGACGCCGAATAGAGCGGCGTTGTCGGTCTGCTGGAGGCGCAGGATGCGCGCGCCGGCCTTGCGCATACGGATCGTAAAGGCGTGCGAGCCGTTGTCGCCGCCCGCGCCGGTGGTGAAGGTATAGTCCTGGGGCAGGCCGTGCAGGTCGTCGGAGACCAGGTCGGTGTCCGGCGTCTCGGGCCCGCCCGCGCCGTCGGCCATCAGGAATCTCACCGTGCCGCTGTAGCTCGAGGCGACGCCGCCCGCCCCGCCGAGGCTGTCACGCGCGCTCACGGTGGCCGTGATGTCGTTGCCGACCGTGCTCGGGTCCGAGGAGATCACGATGGAAAAGCTCTGCGCCACGCCCGAGATGAAGAAGCGCGGGCCGTTCTGGATGACGCTCTGCACGTTCCCGGCGTTGTCGGTCACGCGCGTCCAGGCGACATAGGGATCGCCGCGAACCCAGCAGGGGTCGGTCGGGATCGGCCGCGGGCAGGTGAGGTTCGGGTACTGCCAGTTGCCGAACGCGTCGGAGAACGCCGCCGGGACGTAGATCGGGCCGCCGGCGCTCGCCACCCAGGTCGAGCCGTTCCAGAAGAAGCCGGTGGCGTCCCAGCCGCCGAACAGGATCGGACCGCCGGTGATCAAGGGCACGGTGTCGCGGAACACCACGATATCCACGGCGCCCTGGTGCCAGCCGAGCGTGGGAACCTGGCCCGCCCCCGTGCCGTTGATGCCGTTGCCGGGCGTGAACCCGGGGTCGCTGGAACCACCGATCAAGATCTTCGTGTCCTCGTAGGTCGTCAGGTTCGCGGGGTTGGTGACGCTCGAGTTCGGCGGGTCGGTCTCGAAGAGGAAACGAGAGGCGCTGACCGCCGATTGGATGTTGCCGATGCTGTCGGTCGCCGAGGACTTCACGATGTAGTGCCGCTGGGTCGTGAATGAAAGCGAGCCGTTGGTGAAGGTCCACGAGCTCGGATGCAGGTTTGCCGGCAGGACGGACAGCCATACTTCGGGGACCGAGGTGAAGGTCGTGCCGTTGAAATAACGCGCCGCATCCTCGTCATAGATCGACAGCGCCACCGACGCGACCGAGCTGACGTCGTCGACCGAGCTTCCCGACAAGGTGACCAGCGAGCGGTATGCCGAGTTGTTGACGGGCGCCACCGGCGCGGAGACCGGCGGGACGTTGTCGAAGCGGAAGGTCCGGGTCGAGTAGACCACCTGGCTGTTGCCCGCGCCGTCGAGCGCCGAGGTGATGATGTAGAAGAGCTTGCCGTTGGCGCCGTCGTGCGTGCCCTCCTTCCAGGCGTAGTTCAGGCTGCCCGGATTGTTGAAGTCCGGGTTCTGCGCGGAGTTGTAGCCCCAGGGGTTGAGCGTGGCCGCGGGTCCGGGCGAGCCGGCGACGGACGCGAAGCCGGGGTCGCCGGGCGCCCAATGCGGCGTCGCCGGGCTCCAGTAATAGGTCGTCGGGCCGGTGACGTACCACATCTTGATGCCGACGTCGGTGATCGGCGAGGTGTTGTCCGTCGAGGTGCCGCCGATGACCGCCATCGTCGAATAGGTCACGCCGTTGGCCGGAGGATAGAGGATGTAGGAGCCCGGGTTCGTCTTGTCGAAGCTGAACGTCGAGGAAGCGGTCGTGTAGTTGCCGGCGGCGTCGAGCGCCTGGGTTTCGACGCGCAGGCCGTTGTCGCGGTCGGGCCAGTTGGAGCTCAGCTGAGTCGCGCCCGCCCCGATCGTGGCGTCGTAGCGCCACGCGAACACGCCGGCGACGGAGGTCGAGTCGATCGCCGTGTTCCAGAGATCGGGGAAGCCCGGGAAGGCGGAGGTCACCCAGCCGGTTCCCGCCACCCAATACTGGTTGAGCGGGATGTCGTGAATGCGCACGCGCGGGAAGGCCACGTTGAAGGCGCCGGGCGCCTGGTCCTCGGCGGTGCCGCTGAGCATGGGCAAGGTCTTGTAGCGCGAGCCATGCAGCGGCAGGACGTTGGCGACGGCGGGAGAGGACACATCGAAGCGGAAGGTAATCGCCGTCGTCGCGGTCTGCGTGTTCGCCGCCAGGTCGAAGGCGCGCGCCGAGATCTCGTAGGCCAGGCCGTCCTCGAGGCCGCCCGGGAGGTTGGTCGGCGGCGGCAGCTGCGTGTTCTTGGTCCAGGTCGCGCCGGCGGACGGTGTCAGCCACGACGCTTCCGTCGCGCAGTTGGTGCCCCACGCGCCGCCGCTCCAGCAGTCGCCGGCGACGGCGCGCTTGATCTGGACCTGGGTGCCGCCCACGCCGGAGGGCGTTCCGCCGGGGTCGCTCGCGACGCCGGTGACCGTGGGCAAGAGGCGAGCGAAGGAATTGTTGGCGGGAAGAACCACGGACGCCACGGGCTTGGTCGTGTCCCACTTGATCGTGCTCGCCGGCGCGATGGACTCCAGGCCCGCGTTGTTGATCGCCTTGACGAACATGTTGTAGTTGCGGCCCGACGAGGCGGCCGGCGTCGGCGGCGTCGCGGTGAATGTGTAGCTCGGCGCCGAGCCCGACAGCAGCGCGTTGAACCACTGCGCCGTCACGGAGGAGAAGGTCGAGGAGCCGCCGTCATAGTACATGCCGGTGTCGGCTTCCTGGAAGGCGACCGAGGCCCCGGTGACGCCGAACGGGTCCGACGCGGTCCCCGAGACCCCGAACGCCGCCGACCGGTTGCCGCCGGACGCGGGCAGGCCCGGCGGCGCGAGGATGGCCGCGCTCGGCAGGTTCGTGTTGTAGGTGAAGGTGACCGAGGAGATCGTCGCGGGCGCGGTGTAGTTGCCCGACGGCGTCGCGTTGTCGCGCGCGCGCACCCAGATCTTGTAGTTGAACTGGCTGGTCAACGGCGGGACGTTTACGTCCCAGAAGGTCGAGCCCGAGGAGTAGGTCCCGGCGCGGTCCCCGCCCGTGATCGGGTAGTAGACCGGGCAGCCGCCGAGCGTGAAGGTTCCTCCCGCGATCGTGCCGTTCCAGCAGCCGCCGTTGGTCGGCTCGTTCTCGGCGATGGCGATCTCGATTTGACCGGCGGCCGATACGCCGGCCAGGGCGTCGGCCGCGGTGCCGCGTATCTTGGGCAGCGAGGAGATCACCGAGCCGGCGGTCGGCGCCGTGAACGCCGCGACCGCCCCATCAAGGTCCACGGTGAAGGTCGAGGATTTAAGCGCGGCGTTGAACGCCTCGGTGCTGCCCGTCGGGGAGGCGTTGTCGACGCCGGAGACGCTCATGAAGTAGGAGACCCCGCTCTGCAGGCCGGTCGTGAGGTTGTTGGCCGGCGGCAGGTTCGCCGTCATGGTCCAGCTCGTCTGGTGCACCTGCAGCCCCTCGCTGGTCGTCAGCTGTGTCACGATCCCGGTCCAGCCCGCGCCCGCCCAGTACTGCCCGTCGGTCAGGCGGGTCAGACGCATGCGGATGTTGGAGACGGCGCCCGGGTTGCCGAGAGGCAGGTCGTAGGCCGTGCCCGTGATCTGCGGCAAGGCCGACACCGTGGAGAAGGACACCGGCAGGCGCACGTCGGTGAACGGCGCCTCCGTGTCGTAGACCGTCGTCCGGGAGGAGTAGGTCGTCGAGTAGGTGCCCGCCTGGTTGAGCGCGCGCGCCTCGACGCGGTAGGACTCGCCGCTGACATAAGGAAGGCCGCTCGAGAGCGTCCAGTTCGTCCACAGCGGCACGGACACCGAGGCCGCGTCGAACCAGGCCGCCTCCGCCTGAGCCACGGGGTCGAACGAGAACGGATGCACGCCGGGCGCCGGATCGGCGTAGAGATTGATGCCCGTCAGGCGGAGGACGCGGACCTGGACCTTGGCCAGCGAGGTCGCGATGGCGTCGTTGGCCGTGCCGGCGAGCGTGACCAGGTCGTTGCGGCGCGGCTGGGAGGGCACGGTCACGTCGATCGTGGGCACGGCGGTGTTGTAGGTGAAGGTGTTCGAGCTCGTGCCGCCGGTGAACACGTCCTGCGTGTTGCCCGCGTTGTCCCGGGCGCGCGCGATCACGATGTAGCTGTCGCCGGTCGTGTACGGATTCGGGCTGGGCGTGAAGCTCCAGGCGCCGGGCGCGCCGAAGGCCGGGATGAAGTTCGGGCACGGCGCCGTGAAGCCACCGCCAAACACATAGCAAAGGTTCACGCCGAGCCGCTCGATGGACACCGCGACGGTCGAGACCAGGGTCGGCCCGCGCGGGCCGGCGCCGTCGGGGTCGGGATCGCTCGAAGCGCCGGTGATCGCGAAGTTCCCGGTCCGGAAGCCGCCGTTGACGGGGACGGCGACCGTCGCCGTCGGGCTCGAGGAGTCGAAGCGGAAGCTGAAGTCCTGCTCGCGCGCGTTGCCGGCCTTGTCGAGCGTCTGCGCGCGCATGGTGTACAGCTGGCCGTCGACGAGGGCCGGGTACGCCCACGTCCAGTTGTCCGGCAGGCCGGGGACGTAGGTGGTGGTGTCGAGGAAGGTCGGGGCGCCGCCGGTGAAGGTCGCGCCGTTGTACCAGCTGCCCAGGCCCGCTCCGGAGGAGATCGCCAGCTTAAGGTACGAGACGCCGGCGTCGATGTCCCGCGCGGTGCCGGCGATGTTCCCGAGGTTCGGACCGAGCGCGTTCGTGACCGGGATCGTCACCGCGACCGTGGCCTCGTCGATATCGAAAATGAAGGCCGCGGACGAGATCGCGGTCTGAACGTTCGTCGCGGTGTCCGTCGCCGACGAGCGCAGGACGTACTGCTGCGAGTGGACCCAAGGCTGGGCGGCGAAGGTGAAGGACCACGCCCCGACCGTCCCCTGCGCGCCGAACCACGCCGGGCAGGGCAGGTTGAAGGCGTTGACCGCCGGGTTGTAGCACTGCGTGCCGGTCACGTCGAGCAAGGAGAGCTGCACCGTGGAGACCGCGACGTTGTCCGACGAGTTCCCCGAGAAGGAGGCCGCCGTGTTGCGGTACGAGCCGTCGACCGGTCCGATGATTCCCGCCAGCGGCGGCGTATTGTCGAAGGTGAAGGTCGAGCCGCGCGGCGAGTTCCAGGCCTCGGTGCTCGCCCCCCCGCCCGCGTCGTCGACGCCGGAGACCGTCAGGTAGTAAGACACGCCGGAGATCAGGTCGGCGGGGCCCGCCGGCGGGATGTTGCCGGAGGTGAAGTTCCAGCTCGAGGGATAGACGTTAACGCCCTGGCCGATGCCGAGATCGACCACGCCCGCGCTCCAGTTGCCGACCGAGAAGCCGTCCCAGTACTTGCCGTCGCTGAGGCGCTGCAGGCGCGCGAACATCTTCGCGACGGTTCCGGGGTTGCCCACGGGCAGGTCCGCGGTCGTGCCGGTGATCGCGGGCAAGGTCTTGACCACCGAGCCGTTGGCCGGGACCGTGACGCCGGACTCGGGCGCCAAGATGTCGTAGACAAGGGAGCGGCTCGAGTAGGGCACGGAATAGGTGAAGGCCTGGTTCTGGGAACGCGCCACGATGGTGTAGGTGCTGCCGTTGACGAAAGGAATCGCGCTCGACGCGTTCCAGTTCGTCCAATCGACGAGGTAGGTCGCGTCGACCCAGGCCACGTCGCCGTTGACCTGGTTGAAGCTCAAGCCCGCCGCGGGGTTGGCGAACACGTTGGCGTCGTTATACACCCGCCACTGAACCTTGCGCACCGTGTTGGGCGCGGTGGCCGAGCCGGTGCCCGAGAACGCCGCGTCCGGGGCGGACAGCTTCTGGCGCAGCGGCGCGGCCGAGGGCGCTACGACCGCGACGAGCGGCTTGCTCGAGTCGAAATTGAAGGTGACGGGCGAGGCGGGCACTTCGGTGTTTCCGGACGCCGCGCCCAAGGCCTTGTCCTCGGCGAAGACGGACAGCGAGTAGGTCAGGCCGTCCTGCCAGGTCAAGGTCGAGATCAGCGAGGTGTAGGCCCACGAGTTGGTCCCCTGGCTGTACGCCGCCGTGCTCTGCACGATCGCCACGGTCCAGGTGCTGAGGATGTGGTTCCAGTAGAAGTTCGTGTCGGTGCGCCGCAGCTCGATCTTGACGGTCTTGATGCCCACGCCGTTGGCGCCGAACGGATCGAGCGTGGCGCCGGTCAGGGTCGGCGCGACCGCCAGGAAGCCGCCCTGCGTGGGGAAGCTCACGGAGGAGACCGGCGAGGAGCGGTCGATGTTGAACTGGGTAAGCTGGGCCGGGCTCTCGCGCACGGAGGCGAAGTTGATGCCCGCGGCCTCCACGGTGAAGGTCGTGTTGTTGACGCCCGACCAGTTCGGCATGCTCTCACCGAGCGGCGGGTAGCTCCAGTTGCCGGCGCTCGGGTAGACGACGCGCGTGTTCGTGCCGTTGTCGACCAGGCAGCTCACCCAGTCGAAGCCCGTCGTGCCGCCGCCCCAGCATTGGCCGGTGTCGGCGCGGCGGAGCTGGACCTCGACGGCGCTCGTCACGCCGTTGGCCGTGCCGGCGAGCGCGATGAGCTGGTTGTAGAACTGCAGGCTCGCCGGGCTGCCGATCGTCGTGACGGCCGCCGGCGGCAGGAAGCGCGCCCGGCTGTAGGCCGCGTCTCCGGGGATGGCCAGAGGCGAGGTATTTCCCGCCTTGTCGACGGCGCTCGACTTCATGATGTAGAACGAGCCGACGAACAGGTTCGAGTTGATCGTCGCGGAGTTGAACTCCCAGGTTCCGGCTCCCGGATTATAGGTCGTCGGATTCCAGACCACGCCGGGAACGAAGCTGTTGCTGGCCGAGTTCCAGTACAGGCCGGCGAACGGGTCGCCGTTGCCCGTGTTGTCGGCCAAGATGCTTATGTAGACCGTGCGCACGTCCGACGAGGACGAGTTGACCAGGAAGTCCTGGGCCGTGCCGCTGATCGTGGCCAAGGTCGTCGTGTTCGTCCCATCCGCCGGATTTTGGATGATCGTCGCCGGCGGCGTGCCGTCGAAGGTGATCGTCGCGCGCGCCGTGAGATAGTTCGGGAAGACGCCCGTGTTGCCCGCCAGGTCGGTGCCGAGCACCTTGATCGCGTACTGGCGGCCGTTGGGCGAGGCGTCGCCGCGCACCCAGTCCGAAGGGATCGCGGTCAAGGTCCACGAGCTCGCGTGGATGATCGCGGTGGTGCTGATCGCCGCCCCCTGCCACGCCACGCCGGTCCAGTAGCGCAGGCCGCCCGGGATCACGTGCGCGGGAACCGCCAGGTCGGACACGTCCTCGATCTGGACTCTCACGATGGACAGGCCCGAGGGAACGAGGCCTCCGGTCAACGGCTCGGTGAAGGTGCCCGAGGTCAGCGCCAAGGTCGCCGTGCTGAGGTAGGTCCCCGCGAGCGGCGTGAGCAAAGCCGTCGACGGCGTCGAGCGGTCGACGATGAAGCTCGTCGTGGAATAGACCGTGTCCTGGAAGCCCTGCAGATCCTGCGCGCGCGCGACCATCTCGTAGCGGTAGCCGTCGTCGAAGTTCTGGTCGTCGATGGCGGCGGGCTGGCTCTGGAAGGTCTGGATCGTCTGCGGCGCGCCGCCCAAGGTCGTCGGCAGGTTGAAGCCCTGCTCGAGCGGGTTCCAGCTCACGCCGTCCCAGTAGCGGCGGGTATTGACCGAGTTGATCTGGATCGCTTTGAGCTTCACTTCCTGGAGGCCCACGCCCTTGGGGCTGCTGCCCGATTGGTCGTTGGCCGTGCCGAGGATGGGCGCCACGCCGCCGGTCAGCGCGGTGTTGTTGCCGGGGAAGGTGAAGCCCGAAACCGGGGCGAAGTAGTCCACGCGCAGGCCGCTGCCCGTGCCCGCCGTCGGCTCGACGGCGCCGCGGTTGTCGTTGCCCGCGCCGTCGATGCCGCGCACGAAGAACTCATAGGTGCGCGGGAAGGAGTTCAGGCCCATGGCCACTCCCAAGGCCGCGTTGGTGAAGGTCCAGGACGAGGTATGGATCGTCGCCGGCAGCCAGCAGGTCCCCGGGGCGTAGGAGACGAAGGCCGTCCCGTTCCAGAAGGTACCGAGCGGATCGCGCACGGCCATCAGGATCTGAAGGCCTGAGGCCGACGTATCCTCGGAGTAGGTGCCGGAGGACAGGAAGAATCCGGTGGCGTAGGACTGGTCCACCGGCTTCGTGATCGTGGTCGTCGGAGCCTTCGCGTCGAACTTGAATTGATAGTTGACGACGGTCTCGACGTTGCCGGCCTTGTCCGTCGCGCGCAGGTCGACGTTGTAGGTCTCGGCGTCGTTCCAGCTCGGCAAGGTGTCCCCCGCCGGGTTCGAAGGCGGATAGGCCCAGGACGCGGGGTCGAGCGTCGTCGTCGACACCGTGCGGAAGGCCGGGGCGGGATTGAAGGTCCCGCCCTGCCAGTACTCGTTGATGCCGTTGCGGATCGCGATCTCGACCTTGGCCAGGCCGGTCTTGCTCTCGATGGCCGGGGTGACGACCCAATCGAGCGCCGTGCCCGACAGCGGCGTGCCCTGCCACGAGAGCGGATAGAAGGCCTGACCGGGCACGGCGATCGTCGTCGAGGGCTTGTTGACGTCGTACTTGAACGCCGTCGGCAGGCCGAAGCCGGAGTCGTTGCCGGCCAGGTCGACGGCCTTCGTGCGGAGCTGATACGACTTGTTGTTGATCCACGGCGGCGCGGCGTAGGTCCACGGGTTGGTCGAAACCGCCGGGATGAAGCTCGAAACGGCCACCCACGCGCCGCCGTCCCAGTACAGGTTGGGCGCGTCGGAGACGTCCTTGATCTCGAGGTCGACGCGGGCGACGCCGGCCGGCGTGTCGTTGGAGTTTCCGCGCAAGGCGGCGAGCGGGCGCTGCGTGCCGTAGTTCGGATAGGCGGCCATCGGCGTGGAGACGGTCACGCTCGGTCCCACGCGGTCGAGGACGAACTGCGCCGTCGTCGCGATGCCCAGATTGCCGGCGTTGTCGCGCGCGTGGATGGCGATGCCGTAGGCCGTGCCGTCGGGCTGGGTGATCGTCGGCGCGAGGTAGCCGACCCCGGTCAGCGAGCCGGGGAAGGTCCAGGACACCACGCCCGTCGAGCCCGCGACGTCGACCGGCAGTTGGGTCGGGATATCGGGGTTGCCAGTGTTCCAGCCGCTGCCGTGCCAGTACACGCTGCTCCCACCCACCACGTACCACACGCGCAGGTAGTAGGTGCTCGAGCCGGACAGGTCGGAGTTCGAGGTCCCGCCGATCGAGTTGAGGCTCTGGATGAAGCCGGTGCCGGGAGGGTCCGTGACGGCGGACACCGGCGCCGTATTGTCCACGATGAAGTCCACGAGGCTCACGTTCTGGACGAAGGCCGAGGCCTGGTTGCCGACGACGGCGCCCGCGATGTCGCGGGCGCGGTCGCGGGCGCGGACCTTCGCGTGATGGCGCTGGTCGCCCACCGCGATCCAGTCCGCGGCGGCGAACAAGGACGACCAGGTGTCCGTGCCAGCGGTGACCGGCTGCCATTGGGCCGACTCCACGGTGTTCGAGGAGAACTTCGTGCCGTTGCCGCTCGGGAAGAGATTGACGGTGCCGGTGTAGTAGTAGCTCGTCGGGCCCTGCACGTACCAGATCACCGTCTCGACCGACTGCAGGGCGTCGTTCTGCGGATACAGCGCGGCCTCGGCGTCGGCGGCCGTGCCGGTCAGCGCCGAGCCGCCGTTGAGCGCGGTCGGCTGGTACGAGACCCCTTGAAGGGGCTTGGTGAAGGCGGCGAGCGGGGCGACCTTGTCGACGCTGAAGGTCCGGCTCGACAGCGGCGCGGCGAAGGCGGACTGGACGTTGCCGGCCTCGTCCACCGCGCGGGCGGTCATGCGATAGGTCCGGCCCGAGGCCAACGCCGAGGTGAGCGCCCCGTTCGTGTAGGTCCACGGCTTCGTGCCCGTCGCGACGAAGAAGCTGGAAGGGTTGGTGCAGGCCATGCTGAACGACGCGGCGTTGTTCCAGCAGATGTCGTTGTGCGGCTCGTAGATCTGCAGTTCGACGCGCTGGACGTCGGAGAACTTGTTGTTCGGATTCGCGCCGCCCGGATCGGCCGAGGTGCCCGAGATCGTGGTCAGGTTCAGGTACACCTGGCCCGAGGAAGGCTGGCTCAGGATGCCGGCGGGAGGCGTCGTGTCGTAGATCAAAACAAACGATGCCATCGACGACTCGACGGTCTGGTCGTTGCCGGCCTTGTCGGCCGCGTGCGCGTAGAGGGTGTAGTCCTGGCCGTCGAGCAGCTTCGCTCCGGCGAGCGTGGTCGTGCTCCAAGAGTAGGGGCCGCCCCCGGTGAAATTCGGCGACTCGATGGAGATCTCGGATAGGCCGGGAGCGAAGGCCGTCCCGTTCCAGTAGTCGCCACTGACGTTGTTCTTCAGGCGCACCTTCATGCCGCTGAACAGGATCGACGGCGGCGTGGTGTTGTTCGGATCGGCCGCGGTGCCCGCGATCGCCGGCAGGGAGTTCAGGCAGGCATTGGCTCCCGCGCAGGCGGCCGCGGCGGGGCTCGTGAAGGCCGTCTGCGGGATCGTCTTATCGAAGATGAAGCTGCGGGAGAACGGCACGCCGGGCAGTCCCGCGCTGTTGAGCGGAGTGACGGTCAGGCTGTAGGAAGCGTTGTCCACCGAGTACGGGGAGGACAGCGGTTGGCTCCAGTTCTGCGGGCTGCCCGCGATGACGTTGACGAGGGAGTAGGTCGCCGAGTCGTTGGTCCAGGAGGCCGTCCCCTCGAACCAGTAGCTCGTCGGCTCGGTCAGGCGCTGTAGGGCCAGGCGCACGCCGCCGGAGGCACCCAGCCGCAGGTTCTGGCCGGTGCCGATGATGGTGTTGACCGAACCGGCCGTGTTCGGGCCGTAGTGCTTGAGGTCCGGGGCGGTGGGCTGGGTCAGGGTCAAGGTCGGCTCGGGCGCCTGCAGATAGAACTCGATGTCGTAGCCGCCGTGCGGGGTCTCGACGGCGGCCGCCGCGTCCACCGCGCGCGCGGTGACGGTGAAGGTGGAGAAGTTGTCAAAGCCCACGGACGACGCGTCGTACCTCCAGCCGTAGGTCGTGCCGGAGATGTAGGCGCCGATCACGCCGGAGGACAGCTCGACGAAGGGTACCTGCCAGGCGTTGCCGTTCCAGTAGCGGCCCACGTTCGGGCCGGCGGTTTCCTGGATGGCCAAGCGCACGACCGACAACACGCCGGGGTTGTCGTCGCTTGCCGTGCCGTAGATGAAGCTGATGCCGGTCCTGTATCCGGTCGGCGCCGTGGCCAACGACACGGGCGCGGCCGCGTCGTAGATGAAGCTATTCGTCGAGCTGACGATGTCGAGGTTGCCGGCCTGGTCCTGCGCGCGGGCGACGGCCCGGTACACCTTCGTCGAAGTCAGAGCGTTGGCCGGCATGGCGAAGGTCCAGGTGCCGCTTGAGGCGCCGGTGAACGCGGCCGGCAGGAAGACGGGGACCGGCGAGGCGAACGCCGCGCCGTTCCACCAGTTCGTCGAGACCACGACCTCCGAGACGGCGACCGTAATGCCCGCCCCCGTCATCCCCGACTCGTACTGGCGCGAGGCGTTATACAGGGCGGGCTGGTGCACCAGGAAGCGGTCCTCGGCGGTGCCGCGGATGACGACGGTCGTCGAGCTGACGAACGCCCCGGTGTCCGGCCAGGTGACGGCGCTGAGCGGAGTGCTCAGGTCGACGATGAAGCTGTAGGTGGAGTAGGCCGTCTCCGCGTTCGTCGCCGCGTCGTTGCCCGCCGAGTTCACATCGAAGCGGTAGCCGTTCTGGAAGGCACCGGTGAAGTTGGAGAAGCTCCAAGGGTTCAGCCCCGTCAGGCCGGTGTTGGAGAAGGCCGGGCTGGCGGTCCAGGTGCTCGAGAACAGGTCCCAGAACTCCCCCGTCGAGCGGCGCATGCGCAGCTTGACGTCGACGACGCCGCTCGGATTGAACGCCGGGAAGGCGTCGACGGCCGTGCCCGTGATCGTCGCCGGGACGAAGTTGACGTAGGGGTTGGGCGCGGTCACCATGGTCGTCGGCGGCGTATTGTCGTAGGTGAACAGGCGCGCGTCCGTGCCGTCGGCGTTCTGGTCGGCGTCGAGCTGGCCGTTCGAGGGCACGGCGCTGACGTTGCCGGCGAGGTCGGTCGCGCGCACCCACACGCGCATGGCGCGGGACTCAGCCGGACCCATCGGCGGGAAGATCTGGCTCCAGTTGAAGCCCCCCGTCACGGTCCTCCACTGGTTGTACTTGGTGCCCGGGGTGGTGTCGTAATCGCTGGCGAACACGCCGGCGACCCCGCCGTTCCAGTAGGCCTCCGCGTTCTGAAGCTTGAGGAGGATCTGGACCGACTGCAGGCCGGAGGCGCCGGCCAGCTCGTCGCTGGCGGTGCCGAGCAGAGACCCCAGGCTCGCCGCGTTTAGGTAATTTCCGTAGGCCGGCGTCGTGATCGTCGCGGTCGGCGACTGGGTGTCGTAGCGGAACGCGGAGCCGGATCCGACGGGCGTCGGATTCTGCTGGAGGTTCGTGGAGTTGTCGAGCGCGGTCACGACCACGCGATAGGTGGCGCTCGACTCGAGCATGCCGACCGGAACCGCCGTCGACCACGCGAGCGAGGACAGGCCCTGCACCGTCGTGCTCGCCACCTGCGTCCACGCGGAGCTCGGCGGCGAGGGCGGCGGGTCGGAGATCGCGCCGTCGAAGGCGCTCGTGCCCCAGTTCCACCAGCCGGCGGAGGCCGCCCCGCCCGCGGTGTGACGAATGGCCATATAGGTCCGAAGCACGCCCGAGGGATTCGCCCCGGGGTCGGTCGCGACGCCGGAGAACGCATTAAGGGTTTTAATGGCGGAGCCATTAACCGGGACGGCCACGGTCGAGGTCGGCCGTTGGATGTCGTAGGTGAACGGCTGGGTCTGCCCCGCCGCCGAGGCGCCGGGCAGCATGTTGACGCTGAAATTCACCGTATTGCCGGCGAGGTCGCGGGCGTACACGAAGGCAGTATAGTTCACCCCGTCGGCGAGACGGCCCGCGAACTCCGGGGCCACGTACTGCCAGCTCGTTCCGCCCTTGTAAACCTGGGTGGACCATGCCACCGTGGACTGGCTGGTCGTGAAGTCCCGCGCGAGCTCGTTCCACCACACGTCCTGCCCGGCGCCCGAGGAGATCGCCACCCACACCTGGGTGACTCCCGAGGCCCCGGAGCCGCTGTCGGAGATCGAGCCCCAGGTGTAGGTGCTGACGCGGGTGGACTCAGTGTTGTTCGAGTAAGGCGGGTTGGCGGGCGGGCTGTTGGGGAAGGAGATCGACAGGGCCGGCGCCGTAATATCGTAGCGCACGCCGTAGACGACCGGCGTCTGCGTGTTGCCCAGGACGTCGATGGCCCGGACGTGGAGGTAGTAGAGCTGATTGTCGGCAAAAGCGCCGACCAGGTCGTCATAAGTCCAGTTGTTCCCCGCCAGGGTCGCGGTCGTCCAATAGGGCGTGGTGAACGTATAAGAGGAACCGGTCCAGTCGGGGCCGGTGATCGGGTTGGTGGTGACGCGGATCTCGACCCGGTTGATGCCCGCCAGCGAGCCGTCGTGCGTGCCGGTGAGCGCGGTCAATGCGTTAACGAATGAGCCGTCGACGATGCCCGTCATCGTCGAAATCGGCGGCGTGCCGTCCACGATGAACGAGCGGACCGCCGTGAAGGCGCTCACGTTGCCCGACGACGCCGAGACGCCGCCGTCGGCCAAGGTCGACGCGTCGTGCGCGCGCGCCATGGTGTAGTAGATCTTGTCCGCCGGGCCTCCCCCTCCCGCCGCGTACTGGGCGGACGTCGGCACCAGAGGCAAGGTCCAGGCCGTGCCGTTGGCCTGCACCGTGCTCAAGGTCGTCGAGAACGCAGCACCGGTCCAGTAGTAGCTCGTCGGGCCGACGACATGCCACAGCAGGACGTCGATGCCGGGGATCAGCAGGCCGGCCGAGGTCCCGTTGACAAGCGGATCGCTCGCGGTGCCCGTGATGCCCACGCTCTCGGCGTTGGCCGGCGTGTAGGCGGCGAGGCTCGGCTGGGTGATGCCGACCGCGGGCGCGTCCTTGTCCACAGAGATCGTGAACGACGAAAACTCCGCGGTGAACACGTTCTGCACGTTGCCGGCGACGTCCACCGCGCGCGAGGCGATCACATACTGACCGCTGACCAAGGCCGTGTCGAGCGCGGCGTTGGTGTAGGTGAAGGTCGCCACGCCCAGCGAGGCTTGATAAAAACCGGTCGCGTTGAGCCAGGAGCTGTCCAAGGCGCAGACCCCGCCGAAGTTGGCGCCGTTGAAGCAGGCGCCGTTGGCCAGGCGCTGAATCTTCACCTGGACATTGGCTACACCCGACGGCGAGCTGTTGGAGTCCCCGAGCTTAGGATTCGGGTCGCGCGCCGTGCCCGAGATCGTCGGCAGGCCGTTGATGACCACCGTCGCCAGCGGCACCGTGATCGTCGCGGTGGGCAGCGAGATGTCGTAGCGGAACGCCGGGCCCGTGACCGAGCCGGCGTTGCCCGCCTTGTCCGTCGCGAACAAGTTGACCCGGTATTGGTAGCCGTCCTCGAACATTCGTTCCGTGGTCAAGTAGGTCGTCGTGTAAGTGAACAGCCCGCCGCTTTGATCCGAGGCCGTGAGGCTGTCGCCCGGCGGGGCCACGAACGTGGACGCGTTCACCGCCCACTCCCTGCCGTCCTTGATGCGCACGGCGCGGAAGAAAACGCTCGAGGTGAGAAGGCTGTTGGGCTGAGCCGGCGCCGACACGTCGAGCACCGTGCCGGAGAGCGCGGCGAGCTGGCCCGTCTTGTGCGCGGCCAGGGCCGGGTTCGTGACCGTGTTGACCGGTCCCGAGGAGTCGATGACGAAGGTCTGCGAGTCCAGGATGCCGCCCCAGGTCGCCCCGTCTCCCGAGCGCAGCTCGATCGTGTAGTTTTGGTTGACGCGCCATTCGCCCGGCGTTCCGGTGAAGTTGTGAGACCATAGGCCGGCTGAAATGCCGTCGCCGCCGTTTTTCACCCAGTTCGTCGAGACGCCGACCTCCCAGCACTTGCCGCCCGAAAGCGGGCAGGAGAGAGGCGCGTTGTCGCCCCAATACATATTGTTATCGGTGTCGCGGATGCGCACCTGGATCTTGGTGGCGGTCCCCGCGGCGGTGCCGTCGATGCTCGTCAGAACGGTCGGCCGGTAGAAGGGGTGCCCGCTCTGCCCGATCGAGGGGTTGCCGATGGCCCCCGTGTCGGTGCCGGAGATGAACTTGAAGCGGATGTGGTTCGATCCGGCGGAGAAGCCGACGGCGGTGCCCTCGAGGTTGTTCACCGAGTCGGAGGAACGCGTCAGCACATGATAGAACGAGCCGACCACGAACGGAGTCGCCGTAAGCGCCAGAGACCAGGTCTTCGTCGGTATGGTCCCCGCCATCACGGCGGCAAAGCGCCTGGGCGGCCCGGAGAAGGTGCCGCCCGACGCCGCGGTCAAGCAGCCGGTGGTGGTGTTCGGGAACCCGCCGCCGTCATCCGCGCAGATGTCGACATAGGTCTGCGCGGGGCCGACTTGGCCGTCGGTGACGCTGCCGGCGATGGAGGTGACCGCGTTGACCTCCGCGGCGTTGGACGGGTTGGTGATGGCCGTATTCGGCGGCGCCTTGTCGATGCGGATGCAGCGGACGTTGGTCGTGCTGAGCAGAACGCTGTTGCAGTCCGCGGGATTGCCGGGAACCTCGGTGTTCGGCTTCCACACGCCGCCCGAGGTGACGGCGGAGTCCTTGCCGCGCACGCGGATGCGGTAGGTGCCGCCATGGGCCATCGTCTCCCATAGGCCGCCGGCCACGCCGATCTGGGTGTTCAAGGTGTAGCTCGAGTTCAGCACGGTCATCGTGCGAAACGCCCCGGCGGTGCCGCAGGTCGCGGAGAAAGCCCCGGAGCCGTTCCAGCAGAGACCGCTGCCGGTGTCCTGGATTTCGGTTTCCTCCGCGCAGATGTTCGGCGCGGAACCCGGCCACGCGCCCGGGCCGCCCGACATGGAGCAGGCCGTATCCACGCCCCAGCCGGGGCCGGAGTTCGGCAGATCGAAGGCGTTGGAGATGATGAACGGCAGGTCGAAGCCGGTATGCGAGGAGTACCAGACATTGTTCGTCGTGGTCGACGGCGAAACGAGCGTTGAGCTCGGGGCCTGGACCTCCCAATGGAAGAGGCCCTTGAGCGCCACGGTCGAGCTTATGTTCGTATAGGTCGAAACGACGCTGTCCTGGCCCCAGACGTACAACGCGTAGGTCTCCGTCGAGCGCGCGTTCCAGAAAGAGCCGTTGATGTCGCCGAGCGGCGAGAAGGTCCAGTTGTTGCCCGAGAACGAGGTGATGACCGGGTCGGCGCGCGCGGCGAGCCAGCTCGGTCCGGTCGCGTTGAACCATTTTCCGTCGCTTTGGCGCTGGACGCCCACGCCGACCTGGAACATGCCGGCCGGCTGCTTGCCGATCTGGTTGAGCTCGTCGACCGCCTGGCCCAGGATCGCGTTGGGTAGGTCGGCCGAGTCGCCGTAGGTCGTGCCCGAGGCGATGCTGATCCCCGAGATCGTGGGTGCTGAGCTGTCGTAGATGAAGTTCCAGTCGTAGGTGCGGATGTTGCCCGCGATGTCGGTGATCTCATAGCGCAGCCAGTAGTTCTGCGAGTTAAGCCACGGAATCCCCGTCGCGAGTGCCACCTGAAACGGGATCGTGGTCGTCGAGGCCGCATTGTTCCAGTAGTAGGTCACCTCGGGGTTCTGAAACACCCACGAGGACGGGTTCAGGCGATCGAATTGGGTGAGGCCGAACTGCCCGTTGTAGCGCAGGTTGAAGCGCGCGTTCGCGATGCCGGAGCCCGTGCCGTCGTTTAAGTGCAGGCGGATCGAGTTGAGCGGGTTTGTGGACTGGTACAGGCCCACCGAGGCGTTCGTGCCGATCACGACAGAGGAGTTGCTCGTGGAGTCCGTGCTGATCAGCACCTTCGCGACGGTCGGGGCGGTCTTGTCGAGACGCAGATACAGGCGATGCACGGGCGAGACCGCCGTGCCCGTGGAGTTGCCGGCGTCGTCCGCGGCGTACGCCTCGATGCGGTAGGTGTAGCCGTCCTGCAGGAGGGCCGACATCGCGGAGAGGTCCCAGGACCACGGGTCCGAGGCGTCGGCCGCGGACAGAGTCTGGGTGAACTTCTTGTACGAACTGTCCGAGGTGAAGCCCGTGCCCCCGGAGTTGATCCAGCCGTTGGGGTTTATGACCTCGGCCGCGCCGGGCACGAGCTCGACGACGCGGACGTGGATGTTCTGCCGATCGAGCGGGTCGGCCACGTTGTCGCGGATGAGGCCGCCGACCGAGCCGAAGTTCGTCACCCAGGTGGCCGTACCGGAGCTCGTCGCCAGGCCGGCCGGCGAGGTGATCGTCACGGTCGGCTTCTGCGTGTCGTAGACGAAGACGGTGTAGGCGCTCGCGCCCGAGGTCGACTGGTCGACGAAGCGGCCGGCGGCGTCCTTGGCGAACCCTGAGATCGCGTACTTGCGGCCGTTCTGCCACTGCGGCAGCTTGATCGAGGTGGCCCCGTCGATCTGGACATTGGTGGCGCCGACCTGGCCGACCGGGAAGAACGACTGCGGCGTATACGGCGCCCCCGTGGACAGCCATACGGGAACGCCGGCTTCGCCGTGGAGGACGCCCGCCGTCGTGAAGGCGACCCAGGTCTCGGTCGAGCCGGTGGGGATGCCGATGTCCTGGACCATGATGCTGCTGACCAGCACGCCCGTGCCCAGGTCGGAGTACTGGTAGGCGATCGAGGTCACGCTGTTGGTGGCGCCCGAGACGGGAAGCTGCAGGCTCGCCGTCGGAGCGAAGCGGTCGAGGTTGATGCCGACCGTGCTGATCTGAACGGGATGGTAGGGATTGCCGACGCCGCCGTCATGGGTTTGCGCGCGGACGGCGATCTCGTACGGGCCATCGTCCGGGATATTGGCCGTGTTCGAGGTGTCGAACGGGAACGTGTAGGCGGTCGCGGACGGGGAGAGGAACGGGGACACGCGCCAAGCCGTCGCGTCGTCGAGCCCGGTCGTCATGACCGAGCCGTTCCAGCGCTTGCCCGTGTTCAGGTGCGTGATGCGCACGGCGGCCGTGCTGACGGTCGTCTGGCCCAGGTTGTTGAAGCCCACGGTGCCGGCAACGACCTGGAAGCCGAGGTTGTTGCCCGGAATCGGGGTGGTGATCGTTGCCGTGGGCACGGTGATGTAGAAGGTGCCGCTCAAAGACAGCGCGGTGCCGGACGAGGGGTTGGTCAGCAGGACGGTGAACTGTCCGCCCGCGACCGCGGTGGAGATCTTGAGGTAACTGAGGACCTGGGTGTTGCCGGTGTAGGTTATCGAGGCGACTGTGATGCCGGGCTCGATGACCCCCGTCGCCTGGTTCTGGAACTGGACCTTGACCGTGTTCGCGTTCGGGACGAGATTGCCCGTCAGGCCGGTCCAGTTCTGGAACAGGGATCCCGCGACGACCACCGGCCGGCTCAGGTCCGCGGTCCCCCCGTCCGCGTACAGGACGCCGCCGGAGGCGAACGGATTGACGCCGGCGTCAAGGTCGGCCACGCCCGTGATCGAAGGCGGATTCAGCCGGAACGGGAGCGGCAGGTTGGACGTGGAAGCACGGTTGCGGTCCCAACGCGTCGGGTGCTCCTGACCGTCGCCCTGGATGATGCGCATGTCGTAGTCGAAGCCGGCCCGGACGTGCGAGGAGAGCACGATCGAGGCGCGCATCAGCGACTTGCTTATATAGGTAACGGACGTGACCGTGATGTCGCTTTGAGTCTCGGAGCTGGTCAAAATCTGGAAGCGCGGCGTCGGGGTCGAGACGTTGGGGATGTACTCGAGATTATTGCCGCTGACGTTGATCACGACGTCGTAGTTCGGCTGCCTCAGGAAGGCGTCGTACGCCGCGGCCGTGCTGACGGAGACGCCGCTCGGAACGGCGAAGGTCGAGGTGATGATCTTGTCGAAATAGACGTTGCTGTCGTCGTTCCAAAGGATCGGCAGCGGCTCGTTCATGTCGCCCCAGAAGCCGACCTTGGGGTTGGCCAGGTTGGAGCCCGTCCGGTACACGAGGGGTCCCTGGCAGGCCCCGATCGCGGTCGCCGTCGACGCGCAGGTGAGGTAATTGAGCTGGTTGCGCGCGGTGCTCACGTAGACGATGTAGAGCTGCCTCGTCGGCCCGAGGTTCTTCTGCACCATCGAGATCGAGGGCTCATATAGGGGAGTATCGTCGCCGACTCCGGCGCCCAAAGCGCCGCTGGCGTCCAAAGTCAGGGCCGCCGTGACGCTCCCGGCCGAGTCGCGGCGATAGTACACCAGGTCGCCGCCGTTGTTGATCAGCGCGATATGGGCCGAGCTCAGGCCGACCTCGTTGATGACGGACGAGCCCCAGGCCTCGGGCTCGTCGATCGAGGTCGGCACGTATATGTTCGTGCCCAAGCTCAAGTCGCGGCCCTCGGTGAGCGCGTCGCCCGTACCGTTGTTGTCCGCGTCGGCCCAGTTGCTGCGGTTGCCCAGGTTCAGGATCGCGGCGTCGTAGTTGAGGTCGTTGCCCGTGGTGAGGTTGTCGTTGCGCGAGACCAGGACGACGCGGGGGGCGCCCGAGTCGACCACCGGAGCCGCCGCGGGCGCGGACAGGTTCACGAGGGAGCTGTCGTAGTTGGTGCCGTCGACATCCTCGTTGCAGTAGGCGTAGATGTGCGGATCGTCGGTGGCTCCGTCCGCGTCGACCGTGTCGCCGTCCGTGTGCATGTAGCCCGTCGCGTCCCGGGTGAGATTCATCAAGCTCATGGTGCCGACGGCGCGGCGGGCCAGGTTGGAATCGGAGCCGCGCGTCTCGGTATGGATCGATACGTAGCCCTGGCCCGCCGCGCTGGAGAAAACCACGATGGCCGAGCGCTGCGGCAGGGGGTCCATGAAATTGCTGCGCTGCGCGGTGTAGTTCTGGCAGTCGCTGGTGAAGCGCACGCTCATCTTCTGGCGCCGGATGCCGGCCGGGTTCCAGGTGATCGAGCCGTCGCCGTTCATCGTTCCCCATCTCAGGAACACCTTATTGCCCGACGTGTCGTTCATGTTGCCGTCGGCGGTGGGACCGCCGCCAAGGACGTCGACCCCGGCGTCGCTGGCCACGACGTATACCCGATTCGTCACCTGACCGGAGGCGTTGATCAGCCCCGGGGCGTACCACACGCTCGGGTTGACCCAGGCCGCGTCGGGCGCCAACCCACCGATGAACGGCATAATGTCGGCTTTGTCCGTCCAGGAGCCGGCCTCGTTGGTGGCCTTCCAGTCCAGGCCGTCCTGCGAGAAACGCCAGACCGCGCTGTCCGGGTTGGTCGCCTTGAAGAAGCTCCAGTACCCGACGCCGGGAACGTAAATGACGTTGCGCTGGCCGACGTAGGCGGTGCTGGCCCCGTTGTCGCCCAGGACCCTCTCCGCCGCGCGGCCCATGATGGGTGAAAGCGCCGCCGCGGCCGCAAGGGCCAAGGTCCCGAGGAAACGGCTCAGGGAGCGGTTAGCCATGAATGGTCTTCAAAGCCTCTTTCGCCGCGTTCCTGATCGCGTCGTTCCGATCGCGCGACATGATCGTCAGCGCCGGCACCGCCTCCTTTGCCCCGCGCCCGATCTTGCCCAGGGCCTGGACCGAACACAGCCGAACCTCGGCTTCCAAATCCTTCAGCGCGATGATGAGATCCGGCACGGCGCCCCTGGCCTTGGGACCGACCTGACCCAGGGCAGCCGCAGCGTAGAACCGGACCGTCTTGTCGGAGTCCTTCAGGGCCTTGCGCAGCGCGGGAAGATGGCCTGAAGACTTGGGCCCCGTGATCTTGACCATAGTCGTCCCGCAGTAATGATTCACCGCGGGATCGTGCAGGCAATCCAGGAGGGCGGGTATGCGGTCCGCCGACTCCGGCCCCGCGGCCAGGAACAGGGCGGCGCCCGCCCGGTTGCGCAGGTCGGGAGACTTGAGCAAGGCGAGCAAGGCGGGCACGGCCTTGGATCCCATCTTCGCCACGACCTTCTGAGCGCGTTCGCGCTGGGCGTTGGTGAGACCGTAGCCCAGAAGCTCTTCGATCATGGCCGGCTCGGCGCGCTCGAGAACGACCTTGGCGGCCTTCTGGGCGGCGGGGTCATTGGTGCGCAAGGCCATGATCAGATCGTGCGCGTTGGCGATGGCAGGGTACGCCGGGGCCGGAACAGCCGGAGTCGCACCCGCGTGCGCGCGCGTAGTATAAGCTAGGGCGCACGCCAAAAAGAGCATGGGCGCAACAATCCATGCGCTATTTCGCGTGCGCGCGTAGTAGGAAGACGCAAGCCACCCACGGATGGTCATTTGACCCTCTATAGTGCGGTTGTTCGGCGGAGACCGGGTGTCGGAATTGTTTCCGCCACGGGGGCCCTAAAGTCTTACTTTTATTACGGAAAGCCTTCCGCCGGGAGGCGGAAGGGGGGTTGGAGAACCCTTTAACAGCGGAGGATTTGAATGGAGCTTTGGCGGGAGCGGGATGCGGCGGTCCGGAAATCGGGGCGCCGACAGAAGGCGGTGGTCAGGGCCGCGGAGGCGAGAACGAGAAGCCACAGGATCGCGACCTTGGGACGCCCCCCTGGCAGGCCGGGCAGGAATTCCGGGAAGGTGACCGCGGCCGTCGCCACGCGAAAGGCGGCCTCCGCCTCGGCCAGAAGCTCGAGCGCGGACAGGACGGCGCGGGCCTTGGGCAGGCGGCTGGTGAAGGCGTTGTCGGCCGCGCGCCTAACCGCGGCGGCTTTCAGGTCCGTGAGAACTTGCTCGCGAGTGACGGGGCGGCCCAGCTCATCGCGGACATCAAGGCCCAGCTTGTTCTCGATCGCGGCCCGGGGATCGACCCCTTGCGCGTCGAGACCGGCCGCGGTTTCCGCGCGGCCGGCCGGCGCGAGAAGCGCCAGGGCCAAAAATAGGCCCGGCCCCACCAACCATGGAACCCCTCTGTCCCGTCCATGATAAGCAAGGGCCGAGCGAAATCGTTCACGCACGCCGTGTTTCAGCATGTTTGGTTTCGGTAGCCAGGCGACCTCGGGACTCTTCGAGGCCCTTCGCTTTGCGCCCCGCTCTCGCGAACGGTTTGCCGGTTTATCGCTCCAACTGACGACATTCGGAGTATAGCAGGCGCCGTTTTATTGTCAAGACCCACGGCCCCGCCGATCGCATTTCTCGACGAGAAAATCAGCTCCAAAGCTTCCTCGCGTCGCGCACGATCGTCTGCTCGCGGCTCTGTCCGACGGACACGATCGCGATCGGCACGCCGAGCAATTTTTCGACGGCGAGCACGTACTCGCGCGCGCCGCGCGGAAGGCCCGCGAAGGTCTTCACCTTGGTGAGGTCGCCGGAGAAGCCGGGGAAGGTTTCGTAGACCGGCTCAACGTCGAGCTGCTCGCGGCGCGACACCGGGAAGTCCGTGAGCCGCTTCTTGCCGATCTTGTAGCCCGTGCAAACCTTTATCGGATGGACACCCGTTAAGGTGTCCAGCTTGGTCATGGTGAGCGCCGTCATGCCGTTCATACGGATGGCGGCCTTGAGCTGGGGCACGTCGAGCCAGCCGATGCGGCGGGCGCGGCCGGTCGTGGTCCCATACTCCTTGCCGACCTCGCGGATGTAGTGGCCGACGTGGCCCTCGACCTCCGTCGGGAACGGGCCCAGGCCCACGCGCGTGGTGTAGGCCTTGGTGACCCCCATGACGGCCGTGATCGCCGTCGGTCCGATGCCCGCGCCGGCGCAGGCGCCGCCCGCGACAGGGTTGGAGGAAGTGACGAAGGGGTAAGTCCCATGGTCCAGGTCGAGCATGGAGCCCTGGGCGCTCTCGAGGAGCAGGCGCTTCTTTTTCTTGCGTCCCTCGTCGAGCAGGATCGAGCAGTCGGCCGCGAAGGGCGCCAGGAAGCGGCGCAGGCGGTCGTAGTCCTTGAAGGTCTCCTTCTCGATCTCCTTCAGCGGCTTGACCCGGGAAAGCTCGGCCGCGCGGACCTTGAGGTTTTGGCGCACGAGCTTGCGGAAGGATTCGGGATCGAGATAGTCGGCGATGCGCACGCCGATGCGGGCGACCTTGTCCTCGTAGCAGGGGCCGATGCCGCGCTTCGTGGTGCCGATGCCGCGCCCCCCCTCCTCGCGCAAGGTGTCGACGATGATGTGGTACGGCAGGATGACATGGGCCGCGAGGCTGAGGAAGAGACGCCCGCGCACCTTGATGCCCCGGCTCTCGAGCATCTTGACCTCTTTGACGAAGGCGTTCGGATCGACGACGACGCCGTTGCCGATGACGCTCTTGCAGCCCTTGGCCAAAATGCCCGACGGCGTCAGATGCAGGGCGTACTTCTGGCCGCCGAACACGACGGTGTGCCCCGCGTTATTCCCGCCCTGATACCGCACCACCCAGTCCGCGTCCTTGCCCAAAAAATGAACGATCTTGCCCTTCCCTTCGTCGCCCCATTGGGCGCCCACGACCACAAGTGCCGGCATGAAATCTCCTTTTCGGCGTCAGCCTTTAAAAAATCGTTTCCACCACGAACCGTCCGCGCGGCCCGTCCCGGCGCCGTGCGCGGCCTTCAAACGACGGTCCCCCGCCACGACCGCGTCCCCGGCGACCCCGACGGCGAAGCGCACTCGCGCAAGCGCGCCTTCGGCGTTGGACTCGACCGCCTCGACCGGGACCTCGATGGGCACCGGTCCGGAGGCGGTCAGGCCTCCGAACAACCTCGCCAAATATTGCGCGATGTCGCGCCCGTCGACGATCCGGGCGAACACCGTATCTCCCGCGCGCAGCTCCGCGGCGGGCACGCCCTCGGGGTCTTCCTCGAGGGTGATCTTCAAGACGAGCAGGTCCTCTTCCGGCGGCGCGCCCGATTCCGGCCGGCCGCGCTTCGCCGCCGGCGCCGGCACCTTGCGCAGCGACTGGAACTGGCCGAGGTCGAGAATATCCTTTTTGGCGCGAAGGCTCAAACTCTGATCTCGAAAATGCGCGCGCAGGGGAGCGGCCAGCTCCGTAACGACCTCGTCGGCTCCCGCCGCGCGCAGGCGATCGAAGACCGCGGGCTCGGCGGCGCGGAAATGGGCGGCCAGGCGCTGTTCGACCTCGAGGCTTTCGGCGGGAAGGCTCCCGTCCCAAAGACGACATCCGTATAAGTGTTTTTCGAATGCGAACCACTCCTCATCGAGCTCGACGGAGCAGACCGCGGGGTCGTAGGACATGACGGCGCGCGCGCGTAGGACCTTGCGGGTCTTGAGGTTCAGCACGACCAGAAAAAGCCCATGCTGGTTCGCGTCCGGACGCACGAATTTCCCCTTGAGGGCGCAGATGTCGTTGAGCAGCCGCGGAATCTGGCGGACCGCCGCCTCGACCTCGTAGCCGCACATCTCGAGCGCCAGCTCCGCCTCGCCGCGATCGCAGCCGGTCTCCTCCATCAACAGCGCAATCTTGTCCTTCATACTAAGGTGTCAGGCCTACCACTATTTTCACTTTTTCAACTGAAGGTTTCCGGGAAAAAAGTGAAAATAGTGGTAGGCCTGACACCATGCTCATTTGGGGCTTCTCGGGTGGGAGTCTTTGTAGACCTCTTTCATCCGGTCGAGGGAGACGTGGGTGTAGATCTGGGTGGTCTGAAGGCTGACGTGGCCGAGCATCTCCTGGACCAGGCGGATGTCGCAGCCGCGGTTCATCAGGTGGGTGGCGAAGCTGTGGCGCAGGACGTGGGGGGTGATCTTCTTCTTGAGGGCGCTTGACTTGACCCAGCGGCTGAGCAGGAAGACGAGGCCGTTGTCCGACAGGCGCTTGCCGGTCGGGCCGACGAAGACCGGATCGGAGTCGTGGCGGCTCTTGCGGACCTGGAGATAGGCGCGCAGGCTTTTGAGCGCGTTGCTCCCGACGGGGACGATGCGTTCTTTGGAGCCCTTGCCGAACACCCTCACGGTCCCGGTCATGTAGTCGATGTCGCCGCAATTGAGGGAGACGACCTCGGCGCGGCGCAGGCCGGAGGAGTAGATCAGCTCGACGGCGGCGATGTCCCGCAGGCGCTGGGGCGTCTGGGCGCCGGCGGGCACCGACATCAGCTCCGCCATCTCGTTTTCGGTCAAAAACTTCGGGAGCGGCCGGCCGCGCTTGGGCAGGGGCACGCCGAACACGGGATTGCCCTTGAGCAGACCCCCGGCGCGCAGGAACTTGACGAAGGAACGCAGGGCCGCCATCCGGCGAAGGATGCTGGCCCGCGCCAACCCCCCCTCCTTCTGGAGGTCGGCCAGAAAGGCGCGCACGTGCAGGCGCTCGATATCGCCGGGCTCGAGCTCAGGATACCGGACGACGAAAGCCTCGAGATCCTTGCCGTAGGCGCGCAAAGTGTGCGGGCTGTAGTTGCGTGTCGCGCGCAGGTGGGTGAGAAAGCGCTCGGTCTGAAGGCGCAACGGTCCCGAGGGAGCTTCGGTCGTCATGGCCTCGCCGTCAGCTCGGGGCCTGAGTCGCGGCGGCGGCCGCCGCGGCCGCTTCGACGGCCTTACGGGCCGCGATCTGAGCCGCCCGCAGGCCTTCGCCCTCGACGCGCAGCTTCTCGCCCTCTTCCTTGGACACCGGCTTCAAGTTGCGGCACTTGGGGTAGCCGGGGCAGGTGAGGAAGAAGCCGCGCTTACCGACGCGCAGCCACATGTGCTTCTGGCACTTGTTGCAGGGGCGCGTGGTCAGAAGCGGGCGCGAGCCCTCGATCTTCTTGCCGTCGGCGTCGAGCGAGAAGGTGTTCTTGCACTCGGGGTAGCCGGAGCAGGCCATGAACTTGCCCTTGCGGCCGGTGCGGATGACCATGGGCTTGCCGCACAGGTCGCAGTTCTCGCCGGTGAGCTCGAGGACGACCTTCTGTCCCTCGGGCGTCAGCTGGATCTTGCCCTTGCACTTGGGGAAGGTCGAGCAGGAGAGGTACTTGCCGAAGCGGCTCTCGCGGATAAGCATCGGCGCCGTACAGATAGGACACAGCTCATCCGACATCTTGGGCTCGATGCGGGAGGCTTCCATCTCGGTGGCGGCCGCCTCGAGCGCCTTCGAGAAGGGCGCGTAGAAGGTCTTGACCACGTCGGTCCAGACCTGCGCGCCCTCGGCGATCTTGTCGAGCTGCTGCTCGACGTTGGCGGTATAGGTCAAGCTGACGACGTCCGGAAAATGGCCCTTGAGCTTTACAGTGACCAGGATCCCGAGCTCCGTGGGAATGAGCTTGCGGTCCTTCATGTTCCGGCGCACGTAGCCGCGGTCGACGATCGTCTTGATCGTGGGCGCGTAGGTGGAAGGCCGGCCGATGCCGTGCTTTTCCATCGCGCGGATGAGGCTCGCCTCGTTGTAGTGCGGGGGCGGGCTCGTGCGGTGCTCCTCGGGCTTGAGCTCGACGAGCTTGAGCATGTCGCCTTCCTTCAGCGGCGGCAGGCGGCTGCCCTCCTCCTCAGCTTCCTCCTCGGCTTCCTCGTCGCCTTTGGGGGCGTCGCGGTAGACGCGCAGGAAGCCCTCGCTCTTGAGCGTGCGGCCCGTGCAGTGAAACAAGGAGTCCCCGTTCTCGATGTCGGCCGAGGCGGTGTCGTACGTGGCCTCGATCATCTGCGACGCGACAAACCGCTTCCAGATCAGCTCATAGAGCCGTATCTGGTCGGGGTTGAGGAACTTGCGGACCTCGTCGGGCGTGCGCAGGACGGAGGTCGGCCGGATGGCCTCGTGGGCTTCCTGGGCGCCGCGCGACTTGGTCTGATAGGTCGGATGCTCCGCCGGGGCGTAATGCGCGCCGTAGGCCGTCTTCACGAACTCCGCGCACTCGTCGGCCGCGGTCTTGGCGATCGAAAACGAGTCGGTGCGCATGTAGGTGATCAGACCGGCCGGGTCGGTGCCGCCCAGGTCGACGCCTTCGTAGAGGGACTGCGCGATGCGCATCGTGCGCTCGGCGGCGAAGCCCATCTTCTGGGACGCGGCCTGCTGCATCGTGGAGGTCGAGAACGGGGGCGGCGGACGGCGGCGCACCTCTTTCTTCTCGACCTTGACCACCTTGAAGGTTCCGCCCTGGACGATCTTGGAGACCTTGTCCATGTCCTCGGCGGTATGCAAGGTCGTCGCCTTGACGCGGTACTGCTCGGAGAACAGGTCGTAGGTGCGGGTCGTCTCGACCTTCTCCTTCTTCCACAGGGAGAGCTTGGCGTCGAAGACGGGCGGCGCGCCGTCCTTCTCGAGCGCGGCGGTCAAGGTCCAATAGCCGTCGGAGACGAAGTCCTTGATCTCCTGCTCGCGCTCGGCGAGCAGGCGCACGGCGACGGACTGCACGCGGCCGGCGGAGAGTCCGCTCTGTATCTTGGCCCACAGCAGCGGCGAAAGCTTGTAGCCGACGAGGCGGTCGATGACGCGGCGCGCCTGCTGAGCGTGCACGAGGTTCTCGTCGATGGAGCGCGGCTCGGCGATGGCCGCCTTGATGGCGGTCGGCGTGATCTCGTGGAAGGTGATGCGCTTGACCTGGTCGGGCTTGAGCTTGAGCATGTCGACCAAATGCCAGGCGATGGACTCTCCCTCACGGTCATGGTCGGTCGCGAGGTAGACGAAGGCGGCCTTGGAGACTAAGGATTTGAACTCGGCCAGAATCTTCTTGGCGCGGGGCAAAACGACGTACTGCGGGGCGAAGTCGTCGTCCACGTTGACGCCGATCTTGCGCACGGGCAAGTCGCGAACGTGGCCGAAGGAAGACTTGACCACGAATTCATTCTTAAGGAAGCGGGAAATCGTTCTTTCCTTGGCCGGAGACTCGACGACCAGGAGGCTGGGGCCGGTGCGCGGGGCCCCTTTCTTGGTTGCCTTCTTGACCTTGGGCGCGGCCTCGGTCGTCACCTCGACTTTGACGGCTTTTGAGGCCTTCGGCGCGGCTTTCGCCCCTTTCTTTACAGACTTTGGAAGGGGCACTTCCTCGCTTACCGCTCGGTCGGCGGCCTTCTTTTCAGCGGGCTTCTTTTTGGGCATAGCGTTGTCCAGGCACGGAGGATACTCTTTCCTTTAATTCCAGCCCGAACATTATAGAGGAAATGCGTGCGGTGTCAAGCCCCGAGAGCTGGACCAGTTCATCTAAGGAGAGGGCGTCGGAGCCCAAAAGCGCCATGATTTGGACCTCCTCCTCCGTCGGGGCGGCGCGGGGGATGGAGGGCGTCAGGGGGAGCGTCAACGGAAGGCCGCGCGCTTCCAACAAATGGCCTTCCGGCAGCCGCGCCACGATGTCATCGGCGGTTTCAGCGAGCCAGCCGCCGTCCCGGAGCATTCGGTGCGGGGCTTCCGACATCACGGAGTCGGCGGGGCCGGGGACGCCCAAGACGTCCCGCCCCATGTCCAGCGCGGCTTTGGCGGTGATGAGGGATCCCGACTTATGGCGACCCTCCACCACGGTGACCGACCAGGACAGGCCGGCGACGATGCGGTTGCGGCGCGGGAAGACGTCGGGAGTCGGCGGGGTAAGGAGCGGCCGCTCCGAGATCACGGCGCCCCCCTCCGCGACGATCCGGCGGGCCAGGGCGGCGTTCTCGGCGGGGTACATGCGGCCGAGGCCGGTGCCGAGCACCGCCCAGGTGGGAGCCTTGGCCTCCAGCGCCCCCAAGTGGGCCTCGGTGTCGATGCCGCGGGCGAGACCGCTGACGATGGTCAGGCCGCGGCGCGCGGCATCCCGAGCTAGGAGGCGGGCCATGCGGCGGCCGTAGGGGGTTGGGACGCGGGTGCCGACGAAGGCCACCGGTGTGTCGGCGAGGTTCATTTCGCCCTGGACGTACAGGACGAGCGGAGGGTCGTGGATGGAGGCCAGGAGGTCCGGGTACTCGGGATCGCCGCGGACGATGAGGCGGGCGCCCAACGAACCGGCGCGAAGCTCCTCGGCGGCGACGTCGAAGGCCAGGGCGGCGCGGCGCCAGCGAACGGCGTCCTCGAGGCCCGCCGCGCTGATGCGGGACCAATCGACGTCAACGGAATAGGGGAGACCTTGCGGGCCCAGCTCGTTGAGGAGCTCCCAGGCTCTTCGCGGAGGGGTGTCTACGTTTAAACGAACGGCCCAGCGCTGGCGCTCGGTCCAGGGGACGGGCACGGTTTACAGCAATTCCTCGTTGAAGGGTTTTGCGGAGCTGAAGGAGCCGGGAGATTTCGACGGGGAAACGGATTTGAACGGCAACGGAATGTTTTTTCGAGGAGGACCGGCATGACCGGAATGCATCATGGCGTCGACGCGACGGAGGAGCTCCGGGTTGCTCGTTAAACTTCCCCATTCCGACGGTATGCGTCCCGCCGCGACCAACAGCGTTACGGCGTCGGTCTCCAATACCGCCGCCATCCGCCGTAGAACCTCTTCCTCGGCGGGAGGATTTCGTTTGCCAGTCAATACCTTCGATAAAAATGACGGATCCAGCTTTGCTTGACGGCACAATTCCCTTAGCCCCAAGCCGCGAAGCTTCATCGCGTCGACGATCAGGCGGGAGAACGGGGGTAGCGCGCTCATTTGAATTTGATGATCTCCAATCTCTTCTCGACGGACGGACGTTCCTTATGATCGGGAAACTCCTCGATGAAGCGCTGAAGCGATTGGCGCGCGACCTCGTAGTCCTTGTTTTCCTGGGCGGCAGTGGCAAGCCAACGCAGGCCGTCGGCGGTATAGGGACCCGTCGAGTAGTCCGTCAGAAGCTGGGTGAAGGCCTCCTGGGCTTTCGCGGGCTCGTTGCGCTGATAGTAGACCAGGCCGACGTAATAGTCCACGGCCGGAGCCCAGGACGCCTGTGGATTTTTCCGCGCGTAGACCAAGGTATCCGAAAAGTTATAACGGGTGGTGGCGTACCAGTACGTTCCGTACAGCACGGCGGCGACGGCTAACCATTTCTTCAAGCGACTGCCTCCAATTTCGACCGCAAGCGGTCGAGGCCTCGCAGCGAGGCCGCTTCGATGACGGCGGATGAGCCCACGGACTCCTGCTGCGACAAATCGGCTATCGTACGCGCCACGCGCAGAACGCGGTCGAGGGCGCGAGCGGATAAGGCGGCGCTGCGTTCGGCGTCGGCCAGCGCGTCGAAGGCCTCGGGGAGCACGCGGGCGCCGCGGCGGAAGGCGGCGGCGTCGACGAAGGCGTTGAGCGGAGTCGCGGAGCCGGCCCACCGCGCCCGTTGGCGCGCGCGGGCGGCGCTCACGCGGGCGCGCACGACGGCGGAGGATTCGCCCGTCGCGCGCGCGGCGGCCCAATCGCCGAAGGCGACGGAGGGCGTCTCGATCTGCAGGTCGATGCGGTCGATCAGCGGCCCCGAAAGACGGGACAGGTACCGGCCCACGACCGCCGGCGTGCACACGCAGGTCTTGCGCGGGTGGCCGCGCCAGCCGCAGGGGCACGGATTGGCCGCCGCGACGAGCGTAAAGCGGGACGGGTACTCCACGGTCTCCCGCGCGCGGGCGACGCTGACGCGGCGATCCTCGAGAGGCTGGCGCAGGGCCTCGAGGGCCGGCCGGGAGAACTCGGCGAGCTCGTCAAGGAACAGCACTCCGCCGTGGGCGAGGCAGGCCTCCCCCGCCCGGGAAGACGGCCCGCCGCCGATCAAGGCGGCCGCGGAGGCGCCGTGATGTGGGGCTCTGAAAGGGCGTTCCCGCACGAGCCCCGGCACCACCCGGCCGCAGGCCGACTGGACGAGCGTGACCTCGAGGGCCTCCTCGTCCGTCATCGGGGGCAGGAGGCCCGGCAGGCGTCGCGCGAGCATGGACTTGCCGGAGCCGGGGGCGCCGACGAACAGGAGATTGTGGCCGCCGGCCGCGGCGAGCTCGAGCGCGCGCTTGGCCACCGCCTGGCCGCGCACGTCGGCCAGATCGGGAGCGGAGGATTCCGCGGACCGCGGCGAAACGGCCTCGGAGCGGACGCGCGGAACGCCTCCGCCCGCCAATTCCGCCGCCTCGCGCAGGTCGGCCACGGGGAAAACCTCGATGCCGGACGCGCGCGCTTCGTCGGCGTTGGCTTCCGGCACCATGATCGCGGCAAATCCCGCGGCCTTGGCGCGCGCCGCCATCGCCAGCACGCCGGAAACGGGCTGAACGCGCCCGTCGAGCGAAAGCTCCCCCACCACGCACCAGCGCGCCGTCCAGTCGCCCGAGGCGACCTGGCCGGAGGCGGTCAGCAGCGCGAGCGCGATCGGCAGCTCGTAGTGGCTGCCCTGCTTGCGGGGGCGCGCGGGCGAGAGATTGACGGTGACGCGGCGGTTGGGCATCGCGAAGCCGGAGTTGCGCAGGGCCGCGGCGACGCGCTCGCGCGCCTCGCGGACGGCGTCGTCGGGCAGGCCCACGGTGGTGAAGTTGGGCAAGCCATTGGCGAGGTCGAGCTCGACGAGGACGGGATAGCCCTCGACGCCCTTGAGGCCCATGGCGTGCACGCGCGCGAGGCTCATTCGTCGCTCCTTCCCGGAAGCTCGACGGCCAGACGCCCGCTCCCGGGCTCGACCGACAGCAAGGTGAGCGAGGGATCCCGGCGCAGGAGCCGAGCCGCCAGATCGTCGATCTTCAGGCCGTTGAGAAACACGCGCAGCACGACGCCCTCCTCCTCGCCGCGCCAGACGCCCAGGTACGCCCCGGCCACGCCTTCGACGCCGCGCAGGGCGGAGAGCAGGACCTTCAGCCGGCCGGGATCGAAGCCGCCGACCGCGAAGACGGCGCCCTCCGAGCGGCCGCCGCGCGCGCGCGTGATCGCCGCCGCGACCTTCGACGCCGTCTCCTCTCCGACGCGATCCAAGGCTTTTCCTCGCGCCGCGAAAGACGAGACGTCGACCACGGACGCGTCGGATTCGGTCTGCGCGAGCGGCGCCGCGCCGGCGACCTCGTACTGGTCGGCCACGAGGCTCGCGCGGCCGCGCCAGGTGCCGGTGGCCCGGTCGAACTCGGTGCTCGCGGAGGCCGCCGCGACGAGCATCCAATCCGCGCCGAGGCGCGCGGCGCCGGCGGCGAGCGCGGCCGGATCCCTGCCCTTGGCCAGGAACTCGTTGAGGCCGTCGCGGCCGTCGATCGCGCTCATCCCGTGGGCGGACAGGCCGCGCCGCAGAGCGTCGGCGGCCGGGCCCACGCCCAGGTCGAGGATGCCCTGAGGCTCGGACACGAGGAGCAGCACGCGCGGCTCCCGCGAGGTGAACCCCGCCGGCTTGAGGAGCCCCTCCTTGTCCAGCGCGAGCAGAATCTTCGCGAAGCGCAGCTCCACGGCCCCGCGGCCTTTCTTGACGCGCGTCCGTCCGGTGAACTCCGCGGCGCGCCCGCCGAACGCTTCCGCCGTTTTCACGGAGTCCGCCGAGCCGGGCGCCAGGAACAGCTCGAGCGCGTCGCGCACCGCGAACCGGCGCGCCTCCTCCACGGTCGGCGCGGAGACCGCGACGACCGCGCCCTCCTTCGTGAAGCCGGGCTTCAGGCGTCCGAACGCGCAGGCGCCGAGCAGCAGGGGCGCCAGGACGACGACGAGCGCGCGCCTCACGCGGCGGGCTCCCGCTCGCGACCGGCGGCGGGCACGACGAAGTGGAAGGTCGTGCCCTTGCCGAGCTCGGACTCGAGCCAGATCTTGCCGCCGTGCTTGTCGACGACCTCGCGCGCGATGGCGAGTCCCAGGCCCGTGCCGGGCGCGTTGACCTGGGAGCGGTTGCCGGCGCGATAGAAGCGCTCGAAAACCTTCTCCCGGTCTTCCGGAGGAATGCCGATTCCATCATCGGACACGGACACCATCACAAACTCCCCCTTGTCCTGCACGCGCACGCGCACCCGGCCGCCGGGATGCGTGAACTTGATCGCGTTGGAGACGAGGTTGTCGAGCACCAGGTGAAGCCAGCGCTCGTCGCCCAGGGCCTGGGGCAGCGCGGCCGGCGACTCCGACGACAGGGTCTTGCCCGCCTCGGCGGCCGCGGGCTGATGGTTCTCCACCGACTCGAGCACGAGCCGCCCGAGGTCCAGCGGCCCCGGCTGCATCTTCGCCCCGCCCTCCAGGCGCGACAGGTCGAGCAGGTCGGAGACGAGCCCCGACAGCCTTTTCGACGCGGCCTTCGCGATGGCGAGAAATTTCATTTGTTGTGCGTTGAGCGGCCCCGTGTCGCCTTCCAGCATGACGGTCAAAAAACCCGAGATCGTGGTGAGCGGGGTCTTGAACTCATGGCTGACGGTCGAGACGAACTCATCCTTCATACGATTGAGGGTGGCCAATTGTTCCGCGGTTTTGGCCAATCTTCGGTTCAAAATGGCGGTCTCCACGATGATCGCCGCCTCACCAGCGATGACCGACACGAGGGCGATCTGCTCGTCGGAGAAAGCGTCCTTTCGCCGGCTTCCGACGCGCATGACGCCGATGCACCGATCCTCTAAAATCAAGGGCACGACCATGAGCGAATGAATGCTCCACATTTTGGTGTAGTGGGCGTTGACCTGGGGGTCGTTCTGAGCGTCCCCCGCGACGAACGGCCGCCGGGTCTTGAAGACCCTGACCGAGGAAGACCGCTCGTCCGTGAGCGGCAGCCGGTACAGCAGCTCCTCGCCCTCGAGCCCGAACGCTCCGGACTGCGTCACGAGCTCCCCGGTACCCTCGTCGAGGATCAGGAACGCGACGAGGTCCGCCTCGAGCGCGCGCGCCATGATCGTAACGATGGCGGCTAAGGTCGAGGGCGCCTGCGGCGCGCGCGTGCTCAGCGCGCCGGCCACGTCGTGAAGAGTCTTGATCTCCTTCGACTTCTTGAGCAGGCGATCCTGGGCCGCGTTCAGCTCCAGCATCGCCGCGGACAGGCCGCCCTGGAGCTTTTCATGGGACGAGGAGAGATCCGACAGGCCCGCCGCAAGCGCCGCGGCCGCGCGCAGCGCCGACGCGGCGATTTCGAGGCGGGTGCTCAGCGCCTCGGCGTCCTTCTCCTCCGTTCCGGAGCGCACCGCGAGCACGACGCCCGCCCCGCGGTCGTCGCTCCAGCCGCCGGCCGTCGCCGCGCTGTAGCCGAGCTGGGAGAGGACGCGCGTGAGCTCGTCCCCCTCGTCCGCCCCGCGGCCGACGAGGCTCCACGACGAGCCGCCGGACGCGGCCGCGCGCGACAGCATGCCCCCGTCGAAGCGGAACGAAGACAGCTCGAGGCGCGCCCAAGGCCCGCCGCGATGCGCGAGCAGCGCGGCGCTGCCGTCGGGCCGCCGGGAAAAGGCGGCCAGGCTCACCTCCGGCCGACGCCGGTGCAGGGCGCCGAGCACACGGCTCGCGGCCTCCTCGAGCGTATGCCCGGGCCGGCGCACGGCCGCGTCGAGGTCGAGCACCTCGGCCGCGAACCGGCGCAGGTCGTCGAACTCGGCGCGCAGCGCGCGAGTCTCGCGCTCGAGCGGCAGGAACTTGCGGAAGGAAAACCACCACCAGAGCGCGGCGGCCGCGCAAAGCGAGGACAGTACGCCGACGACGACGGCGGCGGCACTCATTTTTCGAAGTCGAGGTGCGCGTTCAGATAGTGCGCCGCGATCTGCAGCTGGGCGTGAGGCACCCAGCCGGTCGCCACGCCGGAGCTGTCGAGGATGTGGCGCACCGCGTGGCCGAATTCGCTCGCGCGCGGCGCCAGAGGCGAATCAGGGCCGGGTCCGATGACGAGGGCCCGCGTCACGCCGGCGCGATGGCACATGTCGCCGATCTGAAACGGCACGCCGACCTGCTGCGACGCGTCGTAGGTGCCCATCAGCGCGATGCTGTAGGGGCGGGTGAAGCCGTTCTTGCCGCCGACGTCGTAGAACAGGCTCGCGGCGTAGGCGCCGAGGCCGTCCTGGCCCTTCGGCGCCAGAATCGCCAGCGGCTCCGCGCCCGCGGCGGCGGCGGGCGGCGCGAACGTGGCGCCCGCGGTCGACACCGGAGGCGCCTCGGAGCCGATCGTGATCGGCTCGTAGACCAGCCGGAGCATGTCCATCAGCGGCGCGGGCTGGCCCGCGGCCGCGCGCATCTTGCGAAGCGTCGCCAGCCGCTTGGCCCACAGCGTCTGATCCGAGTAGCCCCACATCGTCAGCTTGTCCGCGAGCTGGCCGATCTCGTCGCCGCTCAGCTGGGCGCCGAAGCGATCGTTCACGGCGGAGACGAGGTCCCGCTGCACGCCCGGATTCGGTATCTTGAGGTCCACCGACCAGCCTTTCGAGAACGTAAACTTCAGCGCCTCCTCGAGCGCCCCGAGGGCCTTCGGCGGGTACATCGACGTGATGACGACCTGCAGGCCGCGGTCGAAGAAGCTTTTGAAGAGCTTCGCCAGAATATCCTTGTTCTGATCCGTCACCGCGAGAAGGTGAATATCGTCGACGAAGATCGCCTTGGACTCCGCGACCTTCTTGTCGATGGCCGCCATGGTCCCGCGCGCGACGGCAGCGCTCACCGCGCGCGACAGGCGGGCGCCCGAGGTCACCAGCAGGGACGACGTCCCGAGACCCTTCGACATGGAGTTCGCGATCGAGAACAGAAGATGAGATTTCCCCGTACCCGGAACGCCGTAAAGAAACAGCGGATTGTACATCGAGCCGGGAGAGGACACCACGGACATCGCCGCCGCGTGCGCGAAGCGGTTGTACGCTCCGACGAGCAAGGTTTCGAACGTCCATTCCGCACGAAGCTCCTCGTCTGGCGCCAGCGAGGCGGCGCTGGGCTGACCAGCCGGCGCGGAGGTCGTGGGAGGCGCGGCCGCCGCGGCGGCCGGAGCCGGGGTGGCCATGCGCACCTCGGTGGGAGGCGGCTGATTCGCCTTCGGCGAATCAACGACGACCGGTGCCGCCTGCGGCGGCGGGACCGGAAAGGACGGAATGAGGGCGGCGTCGGGGCCGAGCGAGATCAGCGGCTCCTTCGTCTTCGGCGCCTCCGGCATCGGCGGGCCGTCGCCGGGCGGCATCGGAATCGGCGGCAGGATGTCGACCGGCGGCTTGAGCTCGGACGCCGAAGGAATCCCGAGCGTCGGAGCGGGCGTGGGC
>Ga0209824_10000106_pt1 | contig 58155 bp, 59 predicted proteins | sample VDWuncwatermetaG_FD_184124 | JGI IMG/M metagenome (GOLD analysis project Ga0209824, IMG submission 184124) | Wastewater microbial communities from Netherlands to study Microbial Dark Matter (Phase II) - VDW unchlorinated drinking water (SPAdes)... ...
CTTATTCCATTTCTAAATCAATAGTGAAATAAATAACGCCGTTCGCCCTGAGCTTGTCGAAGGGCAATTGCACGGTGAAATGTGGTTCGACAAGCTCACCACGAACGGTTTATGGCTTGAGAATTAATTTATTATTGAAGTAGAAATGGAATTATGCGCCGCCGCCTCCCTCGGGCGAGAACAAATAGCCTTTGCCCCAGATGGTGCGGATATAAACGGGATTCGCCGGGTCCGGCTCAATTTTGCGGCGCAGCCGCGTCACGCGCACGTCGATGCTGCGGTCAAACGGATCGCGGTCGATGCTTTTGATCAGATCCATCAGTTGATCGCGCGACAGGAGGCGGTTGGGGTGCTCGGCAAATACCTGAAGCAGCACGAACTCCCCGGAAGTGAGCGCCACGTCAGCGCCCTCTTTGGTCAGGCGATGGGTGCGCAGATCCAGCCGCAGCGAGCCGAAACAGATCACCCCGGTATCGGGCGCAACGGGCGCAACGGGTTTTGGGCCGCTGCCGCGGCGCAGCACCGCACGGATGCGGGCGAGCAGTTCTCGCGGATTAAAGGGTTTCGGCAGATAGTCGTCGGCACCCACCTCCAGGCCGACGATGCGGTCGATCTCATCGCCGCGCGCCGACAGCATGACGATGGGGATCTGAGTGTTCGCGCGCAATTTGCGGGCGAGAGCCAGGCCATCTTCTCCCGGCAACATCAGATCGAGAACCACCAGATCGATGCTGTTTGCCTCCAGGTAGCGGTCCATCGCCGCGCCATCGCCCACGGCAGCCACGCGGAAACCGTGGCCGGAAAGATATTCGACCAGCAGTTCGCGCAGACCGGGGTCGTCGTCAACGACGAGCAGGTGCGGATTTTCTGTGTCCATAGATACGATATTACAGGAACCAGTGTAGTGAGTCAGGCTAAGCGGCACATAAGAATGTGCCAGATTGTCGCCATGCCGCGTGGATCAAAGTTGCATATGAATAACTAGCCCCGCCGACACGGCATTGGCGTAGCCAACCGGGGCGGGAGGCGGGGCATGGTGCGCTACCCGCAAGCTGCCGGCTACGCCGGTAACGAGTTCGCGCACCCTCCTCGCGCCTTGCCTGACAACAATCTGGCCATTCTTATTGAAGCGCCGTTTAGCCTGACTCACTACACTGCGGTGCGGTCGGTAACATCTGGTAACAAATTGTTACCAAAACCGCGTGACGAGAAATAGTTTGGAAACGTAAGCGGCGGATGATGGCGACCATGCCGTCAAGGAAAGCGCGGTATCGCGACGGCAACGACAGCGCACACTCAACACAGGAGAAAATAATGAACACAGCAAAATATCTCAAGCTTGCCGTAATCGCCATCGCCATGACCGCCGCGGGCAGCGCGATGGCGGACGACAAGCGCTCGCGCGACGGCGCGGGGCAGCAGCGCGAGCAGTCGCGCGAAAGCAGAGCAAATTCTGACGATCGCGACGAGTCGCGGCGAGGCGACGAAACGCGCCGACACAAACGCGATAACAAACACGATAGCGGTTATGGCCGAGGTTACGAATCCCGTCACGGCGACGACGACCGGCGCGATGGAGGACGCGACGGCGAGCGCAAACGCGACGGCGAAAACCGTGGCCGTTGATTGACAGACTAATTTTTTACTCATCGAAAAGGAGAACAAACATGGACAAACATTGGCTAATTTATTTGGCGCTCACCGGCGGCGCACCCGTGGCGGCGCAAGCAGCAGATTTCACCGAGACCGCGCAGGTGATTTCCGCCACACCGATTTATCGGCAGGTGAACGAGCCCAGACAGGAATGCTGGAGTGAATCCGCCGCTACGGGCGCAACACCGGAGCGCTCCTACGGCGGCGCAATTATCGGCGGCGTGGCCGGTGCGCTACTCGGTAACCAGGTGGGGAGAGGGGATGGTCGCTATGTTGCAACCGCAGTCGGCGCGGTCACCGGTGCTATGGTCGGCGACCGCCTCGGCAACGCCCAGCAAGCGGCTGCGCCCGCGCAAGTGCAGCGGTGCCGTCAGGTCGATGCCTACCGGCAGGAGGCTTCCGGTTACAACGTGGTTTATCGCTATCACGGCAGGGACATCAACACCACGCTGCCTTATCACCCCGGTAACACGGTCACTGTGGGGGTGGGCATCGTTGGCGCTGCCAGATGATTTTTTTAAGCGTAGCCAATGAAAAGGTTGCATTGGTTAACACCGCTATTTTTTACAACCTTGACTGACAGGAGACGACCATGTTGAAACATACTTTAGTGATATCTGCATTATCAGCGGCTTTGATGCTGACAGCCGGCATCGCTTTTTCGGCTGACCAGGAAAGCGCGCAGCAGCGGCAGGTTTACGGTAGCCAATTGATGACACAGCCGGAACGAGTCGAATATCGCGCGCGGATGCGCGCAGCAAAAACTGCCGAGGCGCGGGAGCAAGTTCGCCTAGAGCATCACGCGCTCATGCAGGAACGCGCACAGGAACGCGGGATGACCCTGCCCGATAAACCGCCAGCAAGAGGCGGCAGAATGGGGTCGGGTAGCGGTAGGGGTTAATCAACACCAGCACGAATAGGGCGATGGTAGAGACGGGAAACCGGGTGGCTCCGGTTTTCCGTTTTTTTATTTTTGGCTGCTATTGATCCGGCCAGATTATGTTTGAAGTGCGTTCGCCTTGAGCCTGTCGAAAGGTGAATGGGCTTCGACAGGCTCAGCCCGAACGGAGTTGATACTTCACCGTGCCGGATCAATAGGCGCGTTGAATAAACTCGATCTTGTAGCCGTCCGGGTCTTCGACAAAGGCGATGACGGTGCTGCCGTGTTTCATCGGCCCTGCCTCGCGCGTGACTTTGCCGCCGCGCTGTTTGACCGATTCGCACGCCAGATGGGCGTTCTCCACGGCGATGGCAATATGCCCGTAGCCCGTGCCGAGATCGTATTTCTCCACCCCCCAATTGTGTGTCAGTTCGATGACCGCGCCGTCCGATTCATCCTGGTAGCCGACAAAAGCGAGCGTGAATTTTCCATCGGGATAGTCGTTGCGCCTGAGCACGCGCATTCCCAAAACCCCGGTGTAAAAGGCGATGGATTTTTCCAAGTCGCCGACACGCAACATGGTGTGCAAAATTCTCACTTGATCTCTTCCATCTCAAAATCTTCCTTGCGCGCACTGCATTCCGGGCAAGTCCAATTCATCGGCACATCTTCCCAGCGCGTACCAGCGGGAATACCGTCTTCGGGGAGGCCTTCGGCTTCGTCGTATATAAAACCGCAAATGAGACAAATGAATTTTCGAAAGGGTTGGGTATCATTCATGGGGTATTCAAACTTGGGTTAAAATCGCATTTTAATCTAAAACCGCATGTCCCATCCCCCACCGATCGTCCTTACCTTCGCCGCCAGCGATCCCTCCGGCGGTGCCGGCATCCAGGCAGACATCCTTACCCTCGCCAGCATGGGCTGTCACCCGTTGTCGGTGATTACCGCGATCACGGTGCAAGACACCGCCGGGGTAGATGAAATTATGCCACTCGAGGCGGAATGGGTCGCCGATCAAGCGCGCGCGGTGCTCGAAGACATGCCGGTACACGTGTTCAAAATCGGTTTGTTGGGCAGCGTCGAAATCATCATGGCGATCGCCGAGGTGGTGTCGGACTATCCCGACATCCCATTGATCCTCGATCCGGTGCTCGCTTCCGGGCGCGGCGACGAGTTCGCCAACGACGACATCATCGCGGCGATGTGCGAACTGCTGTTGCCGCAGACCACCTTGATTACCCCCAACAGCCTGGAAGCGCGCCGCTTGGCGCAATACATCGACGAGCAAGACGGCGCGCACGACGACGCGGAGGCAGACGCGCCTGGCCGCATCCTGACGCTTGACCAATGCGCGATGCGCTTGCTCAAGACGGGCTGCGAATACGCGCTGATCACCGGCACCCACGAGAACACCCCGCAAGTCATCAACACGCTGTTCAACGCGCAAGGCATATTACGCAACGACGCTTGGCCGCGCTTGGCGGGGTCTTATCACGGCTCCGGCTGCACCCTGGCGGCGGCGATTGCGGCGACGCTGGCGAACGGCCTGAGCGTTTCCGAGGGCGTACACGAGGCGCAGGAATACACTTGGCAAACGCTCAAAGCGGGCTTCCGTCCCGGCATGGGACAATATTTGCCCGATCGGCTTTTCTGGGCGCGCGACGAGGATGACGAGGACGAAGCCGCAGATGCCCCTCCCGCCATCAAGAATTAAAGGCCTCTATGCGGTCACACCAGACAACGCCGACACCGCCGCGTTGCTGACGTTGGCGCGGCAAGTGTTGCGCGGCGGCGCGCGCTGGCTGCAATACCGCAACAAAACCGCGGGCGCGGAATTGCGCTTGGAACAAGCGGGCGCGTTGCTCGCGCTGTGCCGCGAATTCGACGCGCGGCTCATCATCAACGACCACGTCGATCTCGCGCTGGCGATAGGCGCGGACGGGGTGCATCTGGGTGGGGACGACGGCGACATAACCGCCGCGCGGCAACGCTTGGGCGCGGGAAAAATCATCGGCGTGTCGTGTTACAACCGCATGGATTTGGCGGCGGCGGCATCGCAGGGTGCGGCTCATTTGGTTGACTATGTGGCCTTCGGCAGTTTTTTCGCTTCCGCCACCAAGCCGCAAGCTGCCGTCGCGCCGCTCGAATTATTGCGGCAAGCCAAGCAACAATTATCGCTGCCCGTGGTCGCCATCGGTGGCATCACGCCGGACAATGCGGGCGAGTTAATCGCCGCCGGAGCCGACGCGCTAGCCGTCATTAACGCCCTATTTGCGGCGGAAAATGTAGAATCCGCGACGCGGCAATTTTGCCGACTATTTGAATAAACCTAAAAACCGTATTTGAACCACCAAGTCACCAAGAACACCAAGAAGCACAAAGGAATCGTAGAATTTTTGCGCCCACCCATCAGGTGATAAGGGTGGTGTGCTCTAAAACCTTAGTGCGCCTTGGTGAACTTGGTGGCTTGGTGGTTAAACTGCTTTTCTTAGGTTTAATGTTCTGGAGCAACCATGTCATCACGCAACCAAACTTTGTTCGACGCATCACTACAAGTCATCCCCGGCGGCGTGAACTCGCCGGTGCGCGCGTTCAAATCCGTCGGCGGCACGCCGATATTTTTTAAACGTGCCCTCGGTGCAAAAGTCTGGGACGCGGACGACAAGGAATACATCGACTACGTCGGCTCGTGGGGACCGATGATCGCCGGACACGCGCATCCCGAAGTTATCGCAGCCGTTACCAAAGCCGCGCAAAACGGCCTGAGTTTCGGCGCACCCACCGAAGCGGAATTAGACATGGCAACGCTGTTGTGCAAACTCGTGCCGTCGATGCAACAAGTGCGGCTGGTCAGCTCCGGCACCGAAGCCACGATGAGCGCGATCCGCCTGGCAAGAGGATTTACAAGCAAGAGCCGCATTATCAAATTCGAGGGCTGCTACCACGGCCACGCCGACATGCTGCTGGTCAAAGCCGGTTCGGGCGCGCTCACTTTCGGCAACCCGGATTCGGCGGGCGTACCCGCTGAGGTCGCCGCGCACACCACCGTGCTCGCTTACAACGACATCGCCGCGCTCAAAAAAACTTTCGCCGAGATTGGTGGCGAGATCGCCGCCGTCATCGTCGAACCCGTCGCCGGCAACATGAATTTAATCCAACCCACGCCCGGATTTTTGCAAACCCTGCGCGAACTGTGCAGCGCGCACGGCAGCGTGCTGATATTCGACGAAGTGATGACGGGTTTTCGTGTCGACCTGAAAAGCGCGCAAGGGCTATACGGCATCACCCCTGACCTCACCACGCTCGGCAAAGTCATCGGCGGCGGGATGCCGGTGGCGGCGTTCGGCGGACGCAAAGACATCATGCAATGCCTCGCCCCCGTCGGCGCGGTGTATCAAGCCGGCACGCTCTCCGGCAACCCGGTAGGCATGGCAGCGGGCTTGGCGACGTTGAAATTGGTGCAAGCCGCAGGCTTCTACGAACAACTCGGCGCGCGCACCCAGCAACTCACCGCAGGCTTGACGGCGGCGGCGAAAAAACACGGCATTATTTTTTCCGCGCAGTCCGTCGGCGGCATGTTCGGCCTCTATTTCCGCGCTGCGCCCCCGACCAGCTACGCCGAAGTCATGACCTGCGACAAAACCGCGTTCAACCGATTTTTTCACGCCATGCTGCAAGAAGGCATTTATCTCGCCCCCTCCGCGTTTGAAGCGGGGTTTGTTTCGGCGGCGCACGGCGAAGATGAAATCGCCAAGACGCTGGCGGCAGCGGATAAAGTTTTTGGCACGTGGTAAATTGAACGTTAAATCAATCCAAAGACAAGTGCGGAAATGAAAGACCAAACTTAGGGCTTGCATTAATTTTTAAACAGGCGGTTTATTTTCTTTTGCTCTGGAAATTCGCGCGTTACCCAATGATTACAATCTATGCTAAAGTTATTGCCCTGACCTTAATAGATGCCAAAATTCACACTTACACTCCATGCCAAACACTTCAAGTCAGAAAGGGAAATTTAAACCAATGCACGAGGCGCACGCCATTGAACAAGTTGTGTTTGTTCTGCAATTTGATCAAGATCTCGATGAAGCTCCTTTTGCAAAAATACTCGAAGCTGCGAAGTTGTTTAAGCATGATCTTCCGGGAATAGTTAAAACTCAAAGTCTTACTTTTGTTATTGGCCCTGCTCAACAAAATCAACAGGAGGCCATTAATGGAACCTCTTTTCGCAGAGTGGAGCCGGATGGGACGGTTGGGCATGAACTACAGGTCGAACGAGCCTCTTTAATCTTCAGAACTTCCCTTTATTCACGGTGGGATACAGTCTGGTTGCAAGCTAACAAATACTTCAGCGCGTTAGTGCCAATCTATGCTAAACAGGCTAAGCTTTCGGGCATAAGCCTTAATTACGTGGACAAGTTTGTGTGGTCAGGAGAATTGGCTGAATGTAGTGCTAACCTCTTGCTTAAAGATAATTCGTTATACCTCTGCCCACATGTGTATAAGGCCAAAGATTTTTGGCATAGCCACACAGGCGTATTCATGCGGGTTAATGACAACACCAAACGTTTGCTTAATGTTAATGTTGATTATCTTGATGAGATGCATCGGGGTGAGCCACGTCGCATTGTGTCAGTTACAACGGTGCTGACTGATCAGCTAAATCAGCCTGGATATGAATTACGCGCCATCGAAGAAGATAGCATCATGAGTTTTATCAGTGCTCATATGCAAGAGCTGCATGTGTTTGGCAAGGAAGTTTTAGGTGGAATTATTAACGATACAATGAGCAGGCGCATTGCGCTTGTAGAATAATGCCAACATTACTAGGAACAGCCGCAACGGCTGCAAAATTTGCAATTGCTCTGGCGGCGATCCCTGCTCCGACAGTGACCCCTATTCCAGAGCCAGCGAAAGAGCAGATGCGCCCTGCCACTAGGTCTGCGTCTCGTTCGCCGCTTTTGCAGACTGACGCTCGTTTGCCCACGGTTGCTGCCAATCTGGATATTGGTGATGTGGCAATCAGACCCACGACCACGTATGAAAACATTATTGGTGAAATCAGGCAATGGAGTTTGCTAGACGCCAATTGGGATGGTGAAGGTGCCGCTCTACCTAATGCTAGGTCAATGAAAGAAGCGGTATCATTCGTCAGATTGTTTGATGATAGAATTGCGCTGCCTGAGCCGATGCTTCTTGCCTCTGGTCATGTGGCGCTATATTGGAATGAGGCTGACCTATACGCAGACATCGAATTTCTGGGCGATAGCCGCATTGCTTATTTCATAAAGAAGGGTAGCGACAAACATAAAGGTGTGCTTACATTTGACTCCACAAAAATGCCCGCTGTGTTCTCGGCTCTCATCGCGGCTTAAAAAACTCATCAGTCGATTCTACGTCTCTGGTCTTGATTGCCAGGACATACATCTACGCACCCATGAAACTGGTGAGAAACGTGCCGCCGAAATTAATGCGGCGGCTCCTGATTGTGCTTGTGAAAAAAATCGGATGAGCAAGCATTCTCCCCATCCGATTAAAAATTCCGAAACACTCGCCAGATTTATTTTTTCTCCAATGCTAGTCGACTCGAAAGGGAATGCAAAACCTAACGGTTTTTCTCATGTGAATTCGAAAGGCTGTTCAATTCAGCGTGACTCAATTGCAAGAAACGATGAATTGTCAGTGTTTGTTGAGAAATTTCTTAGTGGAAAAGATGAACGAGCCTGGAAGGGGGTGCTTTACGGGCATTGTGGCGAAATTCGCAGCATATCAAATGATGATTCTGGTCAGCGGGAAATTTGTGTATATGACACAGCCAATCTAGAGAACCCGTCTCATGGGGAATTATTTCAGTCGCAGTACGTGGTTGAAGAAGCTGATCGAGTTGAGTTGCGTAGTAAATTATTTAACTCATTCAACAATGGCAAGATGATTGCTCCACGTCAATTTCGGGATGGGGTGGTTTGGAATAATTTGTCGCAACCCCTTCAGACAAGGGGGCAGTAGTGTGCGCCATGCAAACAATCGTTGCGGCTTGTCGTGCGCATGGCGCACGCTACTACAGAACAATCGAGGACAGACCACGATTTATTTTGAATAAACTCTATAGTGGAAAAATCGGAATAAAAATCGAGGTCAATGTGAGGTTATGAATTGAAGGTGTGCAATGCTTGGGGGCAGCCTCGCATCACCGTCAGTTTTTCATCGGGGGGTATCCCCGTCACCGCACAACTTCAAGCCGCTTTGCTCAACGCCAAATGAATTTCAACCGAGTCCCACGGCACAAACAGTTTTGCATTCGCGTCTTTTTCTACTAGGCCGTGTTCGATGAGTTTGGCCGTGTCGGCATGCACATTGGAGTAATTGCGCCCCAATTCTTTTGCGAGCGCGTAGATGGTGAGAGGGCCGTGGGCGCGAAGGTGATCGAGCGCGGCAATTCTGGCCGGGGTGATTTCTGCGAACAGGGTTTTGGCTGACTCGAAGCTCAAACGGTAGTCGTTATTTCGCTTGCTTGCCAGGTTGGATTTTGTCCGGCTGAAAATTGAGCCGCGCGGCGCGAGTTCGATAATGGCTTTCATGATTTTATCTCCGTCAGTTTTTTTACATCCCGTTCAAAATCCGCCAGAAGTTTTTCGATGTCGGAAAACGCATAAGATTCTTCCCGCCCTTCTATGTGCCGGTGGTCGCCTTTGCCCCGTTCATTGTCATATCGGACAAGGCAGTCGTTGCCCCTCCCGCAATACAGTCGATATTTGAAAGAATGAGTGCAGGGAACCATCGGTTGCGGCGTATGCCAGATCACGATTTCGACGATAGTTCCGTCATCCCAGATTTCTTTGCCTGCTGTGAGTAACCTTGCCTTCATCTGTTGTATGTTAGCAATATATTGTAAAAAAGCAATAGATAGTCAGTCAGGCCCAATTGATTCCCGCAAACCGATACACCCCATCCTCCCCCAAATCCCGCCGTAGTTCGCCGCGGTGCATCAGGTAGTTCAGATGCGCGACGGCTTCGCCCATCGCAAAATAAATTGGGTGAGTGTCTATCTAGTTCGCGTTTGAATAAAACCGGCAACACGATATTTTGCTGTCGTCACGAATTAAGTGTAATATCCATCTTTCAAAAACGACCATTTTTAGGAATCAAGATGACCACTTTAGCGGTAAGCGTCACAAAATTCAAAACACACTGCCTAGATTTAATTCGCCAAGTTGAACAAGTTGGCGATGCTGTCGAGCTAACGCGCCACGGTAAAGTGGTCGCGCGCCTGATACCGACGGCATCAGCCATTCAGGGTGCGCCTGCCTGGCAACGGCTGCGGGGGCAAGGCAAGCTCCTTGCCCCGCCTGAGGAATCCGTGATTGACAGTGAGCAATTTGACGCGCTACGAGGAATAAAAAAATGAAACCGCCAGTGCTGCTCGATACACACATTTGGTTGTGGTGGTTATTGGGGCAAGCTGAATTGACTGTGCGGGAACGCGAAGCTCTGGATAATCTGGCGGCGGCAGGTACGCCGCCAGCATTGTCGGCAATCAGCTTATGGGAAGCGCAAATGCTGGGCGAAAAAGGCCGCCTCACGCTGGATATTCCCTTGGCTTACTGGCTGCCGACGGCTGCAGCAGCGGAGATTGTTACCTTGCTACCCATTGATGTTGAAGTTGTGCTCGCCTTGGAAAGCTTACCAAAATCGTTTCATGGCGATCCGGCAGACCGCATCATTGTTGCAACAGCGAGGGCGCACGACCTGCCGCTGCTAACCCGCGATAGCAATATTCGACGCTCGCGGGTAGCTACGCTCTGGAAGCCTAGCTCTTAAAGAAAGTGTTTTATGGGAGACGAAATTAGCTGCCCCCCCACAAACCGATACACCCCATCCTCCCCCAAGTCCCGCCGCAGTTCGCCGCGGTGCATCAAATAGTTCAGATGCGCGACGGCTTCGCCCATCGCGAAATACATTTGGTGGGTGTCGAGTTCGCGCTTGAATAACACCGGCAGCACTTCGACGGCGGTTTGCGGGGTGCGGCAGGCGGCGGCGAGTTGATCTAGACGTTCCGCGTGGTGGGCTTTGAGTTGCGCGATGCGGGGGTGCAGGCCGCGGAACACTTTGCCGTGCGAGGGCAGCACCAGCGTGTCTTCGGGCAATTCGAGATAGCGGTCGAGCGAGCTTGGAAATAGCCCCAGCGGGTCGCCGTCGGGTTCGGCGGTGCCGACGCTGACGTTGGTGCTGATGCGCGGCAGCACCATGTCGCCGGAAATCAGCACGTTCAATTCGGCGCAATAGAGCGCGCAGTGTTCGGGCGCGTGGCCGTAGCCGGTGATGACGCGCCAACTTTTTTGGTTGATAGAAAGCGCGTCGCCTTCGCGGATGCGGCGAAACGTGGCGGGCAATTCCGGCACCATTTTTTGATAGACGTTGCCGCGCCCCGCCATGACTTTGAGCTGATCTGCGGCGAGGCCGTGCTGGTGAAACAAAACGTGCAGGGCTTCTTTGGTGTAACCGGGAGTGTTGTTGGCGGCGGCGTGGGCGGTGAGAAATTCCGCCAACGCCATCTGCGGGGTGAGCTTGAAACGCTCGCTCAGCCACGCCGCCAGGCCGATGTGGTCGGGGTGATAGTGGGTGACGATAAGGCGCGTGACGGTTTCATTTTCGGGCAAGTTGGCGAATATTTGCTCCCAGTTGGCGCGGGTCGCGTCGCTGGCAAAGCCGCAGTCGATGATGCACCAGCCGCCGTTATCTTTGAGCAACCACAGGTTGATGTGGTCGAGCGCGAACGGCAGCGGCATCCGCAGCCAGTACACGCCGGGGGCGACTTCGGTCAACTCGCCGTCGCCGGGAACCTCGGCATGGTGGTAGTGCAGCGATGCTTCGTGCGGGTGGGGTTGGGTGACTTTGCTCATAAGCAGAATATTACATAGCCGTCAGAAATAAGGGGGAACTTACAGAGAATTTTTTGACACGGATGAACACGGATGAACACGGATGAAGTCAAAAGAAAATTCAAAAATAATTTTGAGTGATGTGTTGAGCCTTGTTTGGAGTTGCTAGTGTAGTGAGTCAGGCTAAGCGGAACTTAAATAAGAATGTCCAGATTGTTGCCAGGCAAGGCGCGAGGAGGCGCATAGTTATTCATATGCAACGACGAGCAACGCGGCATGGCGACAATCTGGACATTCTTATGTGCCGCTTAGCCTGACTCACTACACTAGATGTTGTTTGGTTTTATCCGTGTTTATCTGTGTGCATCCGTGTCTATCCGTGGCTAAAACTTTGTCTGCCTTACAAGTTGAGACGAAATCGGTTCGTATGCAGCGGCAAATCGTAGCGCAACCCTCTGCGCTATTCCCGCGCAAACCCTTGTCTATCCTTGACAGCGCGGGGTGGCGTAGGCACAATTGCACCCCTCTTGCGTTGCAAATGGCGAATTAGCTCAGTGGTTAGAGCAGCGGAATCATAATCCGTTGGTCCGGGGTTCAAATCCCTGATTCGCCACCACCGATTATTATTCCAATTGTTTATGGGCAGAACGCTCGCCGCAATCTTGTTTGCGTTACCGCTGCTCCTCGGCGGGGCGACGCTTGCCCACGCGCAAACGCCGCGCACTTTCCCGCAGGACACGCAGTTTGGCGAGTTGACCGAATTCAACTATCCACACGCAAAAATTGGCGACAAGGTTTATACGCTCACCCCCGCTTTGCAAATTCGCGGCACCAACAATCTCATCATTCTGCCCGCGAGTTTGCGCGACGGCGGCGCGGTGCGCTTCCGCTTGGACAACATGCGTAATGTGAGCCGTATCTGGCTGTTGACTGCGGCGGAAGCAGAATTAGCGAGCGCCGAGAAAAAAAATAAAGCGGCTATTTCTTCCTCGCAACCGTAGTTCCTCCCCTTGTTTGTTAAGAGCTTCATGCTGAAACAGCCAGATTTAAGTATCGTCCCTCTGCCCCCCCTTCTCTCCGACCCTCTTCCCCATGGGGCGAGGGTAAAGTCAGATTTGATTTACTAGCGTAAATCAAATAAATATTGATGGCCGCAAAAAAACTTTACATCAAAACCTTCGGCTGCCAGATGAACGAGTACGACTCGGACAAAATGGCGGACGTGCTCCACGCCGCGCACGGCATGGAAAAAACCGACACGCCCGAAAACGCCGACGTGATTTTGTTCAACACCTGTTCGGTGCGCGAGAAAGCGCAAGAAAAAGTGTTCCACGATCTGGGCAGGGTGCGCGATTTGAAAAAAGCCAACCCCAATTTACTCATCGGCGTGGGCGGCTGCGTCGCCAGCCAGGAAGGCCGCGCCATTGCTAAGCGCGCGCCTTACGTCGATGTGGTGTTCGGCCCGCAAACCTTGCACCGCCTGCCGCAGTTGCTCGATGCGCGACGCGCCACCGGGCGGACGCAAGTCGATATTTCATTTCCGGAAATCGAAAAATTCGATCACCTTCCCCCGTCGCGGGTCGAAGGCGTGACCGCGTTTGTGTCGATCATGGAAGGCTGTAGCAAGTATTGCAGTTTTTGCGTGGTGCCTTACACGCGCGGCGAAGAAGTCTCACGCCCGATCAAAGATGTGCTCGCAGAAATCGCGCAACTCGCGCGGCGCGGCGTGAAAGAAATTACCTTGCTGGGACAAAACGTCAACGCCTATCAGGGCGCAATGGACGACTCTGACGACCCTGCCGATTTTGCTTGGTTGCTGCAACAGGTGCATGAAATGCCCGGCATCGCCCGCATCCGTTTCACCACCTCGCACCCGCGCGAGTTTACGCAACGCTTGATAGCCTGTTACGCCACCTTGCCAAAACTGGTGTCGCACCTGCATTTGCCGGTGCAAGCGGGTTCCGACAAAATTCTCGCGGCGATGAAACGCGGCTATACCGCGCTCGAATATAAAGCCATCGTGCGTAAATTGCGCGAACTGCGCCCCGACATTTCCATTACTTCCGATTTCATCATCGGTTTCCCCGGTGAGACCGATGCCGATTTTGCGGCGACACTGAAACTGGTCGAGGACGTGAATTTTGACGACTCGTTCAGTTTTTTATACAGCCCGCGCCCCGGCACTCCCGCCGCGAATTTGACCGACGACACCCCGCACGAGATCAAATTGCAGCGGCTCTATCGCATCCAAACGCAAATCGCCGCGCAGGCGCAAGCCCACAGCGAGCGGATGGTCGGCACCACGCAGCGCGTGTTGGTCGAGGGCGTATCGAAGAAAAATAATCACGAGCTTTATGGCCGCACCGACAACAACCGCACGATTAATTTCAGCGTCGCGCACGAAGCCGCCGCGTCGCTCGCGCAGCACATCGGCCATTTTGCCGATGTCGCCATCACCGCCGTGTCGGTACACACGCTGCGCGGCGTGATGCGCGATTCTGCCCCGCAACTTTTTTCCACCCCCGCCCTTATCTCTTGAAACCTAAGTCGGCCACCGTAGTATCAAATAGCAAAGTAAGCTTTACGCCCGTGGACAACACGCGCCTGGCAAATTTGTGCGGCGCGCTAGATGAAAACCTCAAACAAATCGAAGTGGCGTTGGATGTCACCCTCTCGCGCCACGGCGAGCGTTTCAGTGTGCGCGGTAGCAAGGCGCAAGCGCAAATTGCCATCGCTGTGCTGCAAAAATTTTATTTGCAGGCGCAGCAGCATTTGAGCGTGGAGCAAATTCAGTTGGGCTTGATCGAAGCCATGAACCTGCCCGCGGGTGCGCCGCTTGTGGATGCGGCAGCGGGTGTGCAGGCTGGCGCGACCGACCCGGTGCTGATGACGCGCCGCAGCGACCTGCATGGCCGCACCCCGCGCCAAGCTGAGTATTTGCGCCAGGTGCAGGAGCACGACATCACTTTCGCCATCGGTCCGGCGGGCACCGGCAAAACCTATCTGGCGGTGGCGAGCGCGGTCGATGCGCTGGAGCGCGACAAGGTCAAGCGCATCGTGCTGGTGCGCCCCGCCGTGGAAGCGGGCGAGCGGTTGGGGTTTTTGCCGGGCGACATGGCGCAGAAAGTCGACCCCTATTTGCGTCCGCTTTACGACGCGCTTTACGATTTGATGGGCTATGATAAAACCAGCAAGCAATTTGAAAAAAATGCGATAGAAATCGCGCCGCTGGCGTTCATGCGCGGCCGCACCCTCAGTAATTCTTTCGTGATTTTGGACGAAGCGCAAAACACCACGCCCGAACAAATGAAAATGTTTTTGACGCGCATCGGCTTCGGTTCTAAAGCGGTGGTGACCGGCGACGTGACGCAGATCGACTTGGCCAAGCACCAAAAAAGCGGCCTGGTGGAAGCGCGTCTGGTGCTGCAAAAAATTCGCGGCATCGCCTTCACCTATTTCGAGGCGGAGGACGTGGTGCGCCACCCGCTGGTGCAGCGCATCGTCAACGCTTACGAAAAATATGAGAAAAAACCCACAGACAATCTCAAATAATCCGTCATTCCCGCCCCCGATTCATGCATTCGAGGGCAGGCTGCGGCGGGAAGTAGGGCGGATTATGGGCGTAGCCCGGTATCCCGTGGAGAGCCGAAGGCGTTTCCACGGGATACCGGGCCTCGCCCATAATCCGCCGAATGGCCGCACATATACGGCGGAAGGCGCTACGCTTTTCCGCCCTACTTCCCGCCTGCGCGGGAATGACGAGGCGGGGCTTGGTAATTTTGTAGGTCGGGCTTTGCCCGATGCGGCGCTGTGAACACCACCCAACCGAGAAAGCTGTCGCTGTCGGTGCAATACGCCGTCGAGCCGACGAAAGTTGCGACGTTGCCCACACGCCCACAATTTCGCCGCTGGGCGCAGGCCGCGCTGCGGCGAGATGCAGAGATCACTTTGCGCCTGGTCGATGAGGCTGAAGGACAACGACTGAACCGCGATTATCGCGGCAAGGACTACGCCACCAACGTGCTGACCTTTACTTACGAAGAGTCGCCGCTGTCGGGCGACATCGTGCTGTGCGCGCCGGTGATCGCGCGTGAAGCTGCGGCGCAACAAAAAAAGCTGTTGGCGCATTACGCGCATCTGGTGGTGCACGGGGTGCTGCATTTGCAGGGCTACGACCACGAAAAAATAAAAGACGCACGTCAAATGGAGCAACTTGAAGCAGAAATTCTGACGAAGATGGGCTACGATGATCCTTACCGAGCCTGACTAGCCACGGATTAACACGGATTGGCAGGATGGACACGGATAAAACTAAACAACATCGGAAATGCTTTGCCTTTATCCGTGATAATCCGTGTATATCCGTGCAAATCCGTGGCTAATTTTTCTACACTACATTACTGCACAATTCTATGAACGACCCCGCCCCCACTCCCTCGAAACCGACTTGGCTAGAACGCCTGTCCGCGCTGCTGCTGCGCGAACCCGAAGATCGCGAGCAGCTCGTGGAGCTGCTGCATTCCGCGTTCGAGCGCAACCTCTTCGATGCCGACGCGCTCAGCATGATCGAAGGCGTAATGCAGGTGTCCGAAATGGCGGCGCGCGACATCATGGTGCCACGCGCACAAATGGACGTGATCGACATCTCCGAGCCCCCGGACAAATTCATCCCTTTCGTGATCGAAACCGCGCACTCGCGCTTTCCGGTGATCGAAGGCAGCAAGGACAGCGTGATCGGCATCCTGCTGGCGAAAGACCTGCTGCGCTATTATGCCGGCGAGGAAGAGTTTAACGTGCGCGAAATGCTGCGCCCGGCGGTGTTCATCCCCGAATCCAAGCGCCTCAACGTGCTGCTCAAGGATTTCCGCAGCAACCGCAACCACATGGCTATCGTCGTCGACGAATACGGCGGTGTCGCGGGCTTGGTAACCATCGAAGACGTGCTCGAACAGATCGTCGGCGAGATCGAAGACGAATACGATTTCGACGAGACCGAAGACAACATCGTGCAAAGCGAGAAGGGGCAATACCGCGTCAAGGCGCTGACGGAAATCGCCGATTTCAACGAGGCGCTGCACACCGAGTTCAGCGACGAAGAATACGATACCGTCGGCGGCCTGGTGCTCAGCCATTTCGGCGGCTTCCCCAAGCGCGGCGAGGCTGTGGTCATCGACGATCTCAAATTCACCGTGCTGCGCGCCGACAGCCGCAGGCTGCACGCGCTGCTGGTTGAAAAAATCGTGGATGCGGAATAGTTCCTCGACGGATCGTTGCCGGAGCTTGCTTGAATAGTCACCGCACAAACTTGATCATCGCTTTTTTTCTCGGCGCGTTGACCGTTTTGGGTTACGCACCGTTTTATCTTTTCCCGATCCCGATACTCGCGCTGGCGTTGCTGTTTCGCGCTTGGCGCAAGAGCGGCACGGCGCGGGAAGCGGCGCGGCTGGGATTTTTTTTCGGGCTGGGGTTTTTCGGTGCTGGGGTGAGTTGGATTTATGTGAGCCTACACGATTTCGGCGCGATGCCGATGCCGATCGCTGTGCTCGTTACGCTTTTGTTTTGCGCCTATCTCGCTTTGTTTCCCGCGCTGGCGGGCGGTCTGCTGAAAAAAATAAATCCGCGCCACCCCGCGCTTTGGGCGCTTTGTATCGCCGCGTTGTGGATGTTCGCCGAGTGCTTGCGCGGCATGTTGTTTACCGGATTCCCCTGGCTGGCCGTGGGTTATACGCAAGTACCGACGAGCTATCTGTCGGGCTACGCGCCCGTGGTCGGCGTGTATGGCGTGTCGTTTGTGTTGGCGATTGCGGCGGCGTTGATGTGTTTGTGGTTCGAGTTGGGCTTTCGTGCATTGCGCGTGGTGTTGCCGTTTTCAGCGATATTCATCGTAGGTTTTGGCTTGCAGCAAATTGCTTGGACGCAGCCGACAGGCGAACCCGTAAGCGTCAGTTTGTTACAAGGAAATATTTCGCAAGATAGCAAGTGGCGCAAAGACCGCATCGTGCATTCGATGGAAACTTACGCCAAGCTGGTCGAAGAAAGTCGCGGCCAGATCATCATCGCCCCGGAAACGGCGTTGCCGATGTTTCACGACGAAGTGCCCGCGGCTTATCTGGCGCGGCTCTCCGGCCACGCGCGGCAATACGACAGCGACTTGCTCATCGGCATGGCGGAATACGCGCCCACCGGGTCGGGGAGCGAGTACTACAACGCCATGTTCAGCCTCGGCGTTTCTGGCGAGCAAAAATATCGCAAACACCACCTCGTGCCGTTCGGCGAATTTGTTCCGCTGCGCCCCTTGCTCGGCTGGATCGTGAGCATACTGCATATCCCCATGTCGGATTTTTCGCGCGGCGGTTTGGACCAACAGCCGCTGTCGCTCGCCGGCCAAAAAGTCGCCGTCGATATTTGTTACGAAGACGTGTTCGGCGAAGAAATCATCCGCCAGTTGCCCGCCGCCACGCTGCTGGTCAACGTCAGCAACGATGCCTGGTTTGGCCGCTCCATCGGCCCGCAGCAGCATTTGCAGATTTCGCAAACGCGCGCGCTGGAGACGGGGCGTTATATGCTGCGCGCCACCAACACCGGCGTGACCGCGATCATCGACGAACGCGGGGTGGTGGTGCAGGAGGCGGCGGTGTTTGTCGCCACCGCGCTGCACGGCAACGCACAAGGCCGCGGCGGTGCCACGCCGTATGTGCGTTGGGGCAATTTGCCGGTGCTGTTGTTGGCGGGGCTGATTGTTTTGCTGAGCGTGGCGCTAAGATTTCGCAGGGCGCGTTAAACCCTGTAAAATCCACACGTCAAAACCTTTTGAACCGCTTAGACGCAGAGAGCGCGGGAGACGCAAAGAACGCAGAGGAATTCAAAAATATGGGCATCTCTATAAATTCAAAGTTCTAAGCAAAACGAGGCGCGAGCAATTGCGACATGGCTGCTGATAACTCACGATTGCGAGCAACGAAGTGTTGCGACGAAATTTGAATTTATAGAGGTGCCCATATATACGTGCGTCAAAAAAACACAGCCTTGCATTGTTAATTTGGTTTCTGCTCTTCCTCTGTGTTCTCAGCGTCTCTGCGCTCTCTGCGTTTAAGCGGTAGAACTTTTTTGAATCCGAATTATGTCCACACCTACTTTCCAGCAAATCATCCTCACCCTGCAAACCTATTGGGACAAACAGGGCTGCGCGTTGCTGCAACCCTATGACATGGAAGTCGGCGCGGGCACCTCGCACACCGCCACGTTTCTGCGCGCGCTCGGCCCGGAACCGTGGAAAGCCGCCTACGTGCAGCCCGTGCGCCGCCCCAAGGACGGTCGCTACGGCGACAACCCCAACCGCTTGCAACACTATTACCAGTATCAAGTGGTGCTCAAACCCGCGCCCAAAAATATACTCGACCTCTATCTCGGCTCGCTGGTCGCGCTGGGTTTTGATCTCAAACAAAACGACGTGCGCTTCGTCGAGGACGATTGGGAAAACCCCACGCTGGGCGCGTGGGGTCTGGGTTGGGAGGTGTGGCTCAACGGCATGGAAGTCACCCAGTTCACCTACTTCCAACAAGTCGGCGGCATCAACTGCAAACCCATCACCGGCGAAATCACTTACGGCCTGGAGCGTCTCGCCATGTATTTGCAAGGCGTGGAAAATCTTTTCGATTTGCAGTGGACAGACACCATCACCTACCGCGATGTCTATCACCAAAACGAGGTCGAGCAATCCGCGTATAACTTCGAACACAGCGACGTGGATTTTTTGTTGGGCGCGTTCGGCAGCCACGAAAAACAAGCGCAATACTTAATCGAAAAACAACTCGCCCTGCCCGCTTACGAACAAGTGCTCAAAGCCGCACACACCTTCAATTTGCTCGATGCCCGCGGCGTGATTTCGGTCACCGAGCGCGCCGCCTACATCGCCCGCATCCGCAATTTGGCGCGTGCGGTCGCGCAGAGTTATTTTGAAAGCCGCGAGCGGTTAGGCTTCCCGATGGCCCCGCGCGAATGGGTAGACGAAGTGCTGTCGTAACACAAGTGCAAGGTAACTTAATTTCGTCATTCCCGCGAAGGCGGGAAACCAGAACGGTCGAATATGCAACCTTGCGTTTACATCCTGGCAAGCAAGAGAAACGGGGTGCTTTACATTGGCGTAACCTCCGATTTAATTGCGCGAATATGGCAGCACAAGAACAATGTCGTTGAGGGATTTACCAAAAAATATGGGGTCCATTTTCTGGTTTGGTATGAGCCGCATGAAAACATGGAATCAGCGATTCTCCGCGAGAAAGCGCTGAAGAAATGGCAACGAGCTTGGAAATTACGGCTCATTGAAGAGTCAAACCCTGAGTGGAAAGATTTATATGAACAACTTGTTTGATTGGATTTCCGCTCATGCGGAAATGGCGAACGCTCTGGATTCCCGCCTTCGCGGGAATGACGGCCTTTTTATATGCGCGGCTATGACGAGGATTGAATGAGCACACAAAATTTATTCGTCGAATTGCTCGTCGAAGAGCTGCCCCCAAAATCGCTCAAAAAATTGGGCGGGGCATTTGCCGAATTATTATCCGCAAGCCTTAAAGCACAAGGGCTGGCGGCAGGCGACGCGCGGGTGACCGCTTACGCCACACCGCGCAGGCTGGCGGTGCATATCGCCGATGTCGCCGCGCAAGCTGCCGACAAAGCGGTGACGCAGAAACTCATGCCGGTCGCTGTAGGATTAGATAAGGAAGGCAACGCCACGCCCGCACTGCTCAAAAAATTAGCCAACGTCGGCGCGGATGCGTCGGTGATTCCCAAGCTCAAGCGTGCCCTCGACGGCAAAACCGAAACCCTGTTTTTCGATAATACCGTCCGAGGCGTGACCTTGGGCGCAGGCTTGCAAAAAGCACTCGATGAAACCATCGCCAAGTTGCCCATCCCCAAAGTGATGAGCTACCAGCTCGCTGACGGCTGGCACAGCGTGAATTTCGTGCGCCCCGCGCATGGCTTGGTGGCCTTGCATGGCGACCAAGTGGTCGCCACAGGAGCGGCTCATCCACAAACTGAGCCCGCGATAGCCGTGCTTGGATTAACAGCCGGACGCGAAACCCAAGGCCATCGCTTCGAGGCCAGCGTCAATCCTCTCGCCATCACCAGTGCCGACAGTTACGAAGAACAGTTAGAAAAAGAAGGCGCGGTCATCGCCAGTTTCGCCAAACGGCGCGCCGATATCGTCCGCCAAATCGCCGCGATTGCCGCAACAGAAAAACTCGCGCCCATCACCGACGACGCGCTGCTCGACGAAGTCACCGCGCTGGTCGAACGCCCCAACGTGCTGCTGGGCACATTTGAAAAAGAATTTCTGCAAGTGCCGCAAGAGTGTTTGATTCTGACCATGAAGGCGAATCAGAAATACTTTCCGTTGCTCGACGGCGCGGGCAAGCTCACCCACAAATTCCTCATCGTCGCCAACATCAGCCCGCAAGATGCGAGTCAGGTGATTAGCGGCAACGAGCGCGTGGTGCGGCCACGGTTAGCCGATGCAAAATTTTTCTTCGAGCAGGATAGAAAAAAACCGCTGGCCTCGCGTTTGGCGGGGCTAGATAAAATTGTGTATCACAATAAATTGGGCAGTCAAGGTGCGCGCACACTGCGGGTGAGAGCGATAGCCGCAGCCATCGCACAACAACTCGCCCAAACCAACGCTGCTCTAACCCCCTCTCCCGCTGGCCGGGAGAGGGTTGGGGAGAGGGAGGGAGTTAACTCCGCCACCCTCTCTCCAACTCTCTCCCGCGAGCGGGAGAGAGGGCTAGCTCCCGACACAGCGCAAGATACTCTCGCAACTTACGCCGACCAAGCAGCAATGCTGGCCAAAGCCGACCTCACCACCGACATGGTGGGCGAATTTCCCGAACTGCAAGGCATCATGGGGCGATATTACGCGCAGGCCGAAGGCATCAGCGACGAGGTTGCTTATGCGATAGAAGATCATTACAAACCCCGCTTTGCAGGCGATGAATTGCCGCGTAATCAGGTTGGCATTTGTGTCGCACTGGCAGACAAACTGGAAACGCTGGTGGGGATGTTTGGTATCGGCCAAGTGCCGACGGGCGACAAAGACCCGTTCGCGTTGCGGCGACATGCGCTGGGGGTAATACGCATGTTAATTGAAAAAAAACTGGCCTTACATTTGGAGCAACTCATCAGCTTTGCTTGGGAATCTTTTCCCGCAGGCTTGTTGAGTCAATCACAAGCCGAAGTTACAAAATTCATATTCGAGCGAATTGAGGGATATTTACGAGAGCAATCTTATACGGCCAATGAAGTTGACGCAGTCTTGAGCTTAAGACCAGAAAGAATATTTCATATTCCTAGACTACTTGCCGCGGTGCGCGCGTTTGCGGCCTTGCCCGAGGCAGACAGCCTCGCCGCCGCCAACAAGCGCGTCGGCAACATTCTCAAAAAATCGGAGGGGAGCGTGAACGGGGCTATCAACCCCGCGCTGCTAAAAGAGCCTGCCGAAATCGCGCTGCATCAGTCGTTAAGCGAAATCGCTCCCGAAGCCAACGCCGCGTTCGAGAAACAAGATTACACCGCCTCGCTGCAAATGCTCGCCGCGCTCAAAACGCCCATAGACGATTTTTTCGACCAGGTGATGGTCAACGCGGAAGATACTAATTTACGCAACAACCGCCTCGCTTTGCTGTCGCAGTTGCAGCAGACCATGAACCGGGTTGCGGATCTTTCCAAGCTGGTGACATAACATGAAGCTCATCATCCTCGACCGCGATGGGGTCATCAACCACGACTCCGATGCTTTCATCAAAACGCCGGAAGAATGGATAGCCATTCCCGGCAGCCTGGAGGCGATCGCGCGTTTGACGCAATGCGGTTATCGCGTGGTGGTGGCGAGCAACCAGTCGGGCATCGCGCGCGGCCTGCTCGACACGGCGACGTTTAACGCTATCAACGACAAAATGTGCAAGGCCGCGGCGCGGGTCGGCGGGCGTATCGACGCGGTGTTTTTTTGCCCGCACACGCCGGACGCGGGCTGCGATTGTCGCAAACCTGCAGCGGGGATGTTTCACCAGATCGCGCAACGCTTCAGTTGCGATTTGCGGGGCGTGCCAGCGGTGGGGGATTCGCTACGCGATTTGCAGGCCGCAGTCGCGGCTGGCGCGACCCCGATTTTGGTGTTGACCGGCAAAGGCAAAAAGACGCGCAGTACGGGCGGTTTGCCGGACAACGCGCTGGTGTTTGCCGATCTGGCATCGGTCGCGGACAGCTTGCAGGCAGTCACCTGACATGCGTAAGCTGTTGGTGATTTTGCGGTCTAGCGTTTTTATGGTGATGAAATTTGTCATCACGCCGCCCTATGCGGTGATCGCGCTGCTGACTTTCCCGTTACACCCGGTGACGCGCTACCGCGTGATTTCCGGCTGGGCGCGTATCGTTTTGTTTTTGGCGCGGGTGATTTGCGGCTTGCGCTACGAGGTGATCGGGCGCGAAAATATTCCGTCCCGCCCGTGCATCATTCTGTGCAAGCATCAGTCTGCGTGGGAGACGATAGCCTTGCAAGAAATTTTTCCGCCGCAGGTGTGGGTGCTGAAACGCGAGTTGCTGCGTATCCCCTTTTTTGGTTGGGGGCTGGCGATGACCAGCCCCATCGCCATCGACCGCTCCGCCGGCTCAGAAGCGATGCAGCAAATGGTGGAGCAAGGCCGAGACAGGTTGGCGCTGGGATTTTGTATCGTAATTTTCCCCGAAGGCACGCGCATCGCGCCGGGCAAAAAAGGCCGCTATAAAATCGGCGGCGCGTGGCTGGCGACGCATCTCGAACAGCCGGTTCCGGTCGTGCCGGTGGCGCATAATGCGGGGGTGCTGTGGGGGCGCAATTCGTTTTTGAAATACCCCGGCACCATCCGCCTCAGTATCGGCAAGCCCATAGCCCCCGCAGGCATGGACGCGGGCGTGTTGAACGCGCAGGTGGAGGCGTGGATAGAGGCGGAAGTGGCTAGGTTGGATGCCGTTTCGGCAGAGAAAAATTAGCCACGGATTGACACGGATTTACACGGATAAAATCAAAAACAAATTCATTCTATAAAACGCAGATGAACGCAGATGAAATCAAGAGCAAATTCATGCTGGTAACAGGGGTTGGTTTTATCCGTGTAAATCCGTGTTCATCCGTGTTAATCCGAGGCAAAAGCTTTTTTGGCTACTCAAGTCACCACCCCCATGCTAAATAAAAACGACCCATTAGACCGTTTCATCATCGGTTTCGACAGCGCGTTACGCACCCTGTTCGTCACCGCCCACGCGCTGCGCCCCACGCCCGGCGAGGATACGCCCGAGGCGGAAATGAGCGCGGCAGAAAAACGCCACGCGACGGCGTTGATGCGCGTCAACCACTGCGGCGAGATTTGCGCGCAGGCGTTGTATCAAGGCCAGGCGTTGACGGCGAAAAATCCGGCAGTGCAAAAAACCCTGATGCAGGCCGCGCAGGAAGAGACCGACCATCTCGCCTGGACGGCGCAGCGCGTCAGCGAATTGGGCGGGCGCACCAGCCTTCTGAATCCAGTCTGGTATGCTGGTTCGATGGTGATGGGCGCGGTGGCGGGCGCGCTGGGCGACAAGTGGAATCTGGGGTTTTTGGCGGAGACCGAAAAACAGGTGGAAGCGCACCTGCACGGTCATTTGCAGTGCTTGCCCGCCGCCGATGCCAAAAGCCACGCGGTGGTCGCGCAAATGAAAACGGATGAAGCGGGACACGCTCACACCGCCGTCATGCAAGGCGCGGCAGAACTGCCGGAGGCGGTGAAACGCGCGATGCAGTTGGGGTCCAGGGTGATGACAAAGACGGCGTATTGGGTGTAGCGAGGATCGAGGATCGAGGATCGAGGATCGAGGATTGAGGATTGAGGATTGAGGAGCGGGCGGCGCGCCGAGGGTGTCGGTTTTACTCGATCCTCGCTCCTCGCTCCTCAATCCTCACTCCTCACGTATCTCAAAATCGTGCGTCATTTTCGCGGTTTTGCCCAGCATGATCGAGGCCGAGCAATATTTTTCCGCCGACAAATTGATGGCGCGCTCCACCAGCTTGGCCTGCAAATTTTTGCCGGTGACGATGAAATGGAAATGGATCGCGGTGAACACTTTCGGATCCTCGACGGCGCGTTCGGCGGAAATTTCCACCACGCAATCGCTGACTTCCTGGCGGCCTTTTTTCAGGATCATCATCACGTCTATCGAAGTGCAGCCGCCGGTGCCGATCAGCACCACTTCCATCGGCCTCGCGCCGGCGTTGTGTCCGCCGGATTCGGGCGAAGCATCCATCACGATGCTGTGGCCGCTGCCGGATTCGCCTTTGAAACTCATGCCGCCATTCCATTTAATCGTTGCTTGCATAATGGCTCCTTGTGTATTCCACGCCGCATTCAAATTGAGACAAGACGGAGGCTCGCTGACAGTGCCTCAGTTGCAAATGAGGCACGGCAAGAGCCGACAACGCCGTATCAATTTGAATGCGGCGTGGAATTATAAATAAATGCTGCGCCCGCCATCAACGTTGATAATTTGCCCGGTAATATAAGGCGCGTCGGCGATTAAAAATTGCACGGTTTTGGCGATGTCGTCGGGCTCGCCGACGCGCTGCAACAAGGTTTTCCGGATAATGTTTTCGCGTTCGGCGGCGTGTTGCCATTCGCCCGATTCCGGCCACAATATCGCCCCCGGCGCCACGCCGTTGACGCGCACCTGCGGGGACAGATCGAGTGCCAGCGCGCGCGTCAGGCTCGCCAAGCCGCCTTTTGCGGCAGTATAAACGGCGTAATTCTTGAGCGGTCGCTCGGCGTGGATGTCGATGATGTTGACGATACATCCCCGCGCTTGGGTGAGTGCGGCGCGCGCCGCCTGCGCCAAAAACAGCGGCGCTTTCAAATTGCTGCCGATCAGATCATCCCATGCGCGTTCGCCGATTTCACCCACTGGGGTCGCGTAAAAACTGGATGCGTTGTTGACCAGCGCGTCGAGCCTGCCAAAAGCACTCAAGGCCGTCTCGACGATGCCGGGCAATGCGTCGAGATCGAGCAAATCTGCGGCAACCAGAGCCGCGCTGCCGGGGCGGCTGCGGCACAGTTCCGCTTGCAATGCGCGCGCGGCCTCAGCGGATGCGCGATAATGCAGCACCAGATTCGCGCCCGCGCCGTGCAATCTGCGCGCAATCGCCGCGCCCACGCGCCGCGCCGCGCCGGTGACGATGACAGTTTTTCCTTGCACAACATGCCCTCGGGTTAAATAATCCTAAAAAAAGCATTTAGCCACAGAGATCACAGAGGACACAGAGGATTCTTTTCAATACCCCCTTGAGGGGTAAAAACAATGGGTTGTCGTGAAAATTTCTCTCACCCATCCGGTGCGCCAAAAAGAACACACGCAGCCAACGTTTTCTCTGTGCTCTCTGTGTCCTCTGTGGCTTGAACTACGGTTTTTAGGATGAAAGATCGTATCCGCTGCGCTCCACCCATCCTACGTTGTGCTTTTCCTGCCGATACCGTAATACTCGATACCGTGCGCGGCCACGGTGGCGGGGTCGAACAAATTTCTGCCGTCAAAAATCAGCGGCGTTTTGAGCGCGGCTTTGATGCGGTCGAAATCCGGGCTTTTGAATTCCTTCCATTCGGTGACGATCACCAGCGCGTCCGCGCCATGCAGCGCTTCCATCGGCGAGTTTGCGAGCGGCAATTTGTCGCCGTATAGCCGTTTGGCCTCGATCATGGCGACGGGGTCGTAAGCCACCACTTCCGCGCCTTGCTCCCACAAGGCTTCGATGACGACGCGGCTGGTGGCCTCGCGCATGTCGTCGGTGTTGGGTTTGAACGCCAGCCCCCACAGCGCGAATTTTTTGCCGCGCAAATCCCCGCCGAATCTCGCGCCAATTTTTTCCGGCAACACGCTTTTTTGCGCCTGGTTGATGGCTTCCACCGCAGCCAGAATTTTTAATTCGCTGCCGTGTTCGTGCGCGGTGGTTTGCAAAGCGCGCAAATCTTTAGGGAAGCACGAGCCACCAAAGCCGCAGCCCGCATAAAGAAAATGGAAACCGATGCGCTGGTCGGAACCGATACCCAGACGCACCTGCTCGATGTCCGCGCCGACTTTATCGGCGAGATTGGCGAGTTCGTTCATGAACGAGATGCGTGTCGCCAGCATCGCGTTGGCGGCGTATTTGGTGAGTTCGGCGGATTTGATGTCCATCACGATGATGCGTTCGTGATTGCGCTGGAACGGCGCGTAAAGCTCGCGCATGATCTTGATAGCACGCTCGTCGTCCGCGCCCAACACGATGCGGTCGGGGCGGTTAAAGTCGTCCAGAGCCGCGCCCTCCTTGAGGAATTCCGGGTTGGAGACCACCGCGAAATCGATCACCGTTTTGATGCTCGCCAGCTCCGAATTAACCGCGGTGCGAACTTTGTCCGCCGTGCCCACGGGCACGGTGGACTTGTCCACGATCACCCGATAATCGTTCATGTGCCGACCGATGCTGCGCGCCGCCGCGAGGACATATTGCAAATCCGCCGCGCCGTCTTCGTCGGGCGGAGTGCCGACGGCGATGAACTGGACAATGCCGTGCAACGCCGATTTGGCCGCATCGGTGGTAAACGCCAACCTCCCCGCCGCCACATTGCGCGCCACCATTTCTTTCAAGCCCGGCTCAAAAATCGGGATGCCGCCGCTGTTGAGCAACGCAATTTTTTTGGCATCCACGTCCATGCACAACACGTCGTTGCCGACCTCGGCCAGACACGCGCCGGTGACCAAACCCACATACCCAGTGCCGATAATGCTGACTTTCAATTTGTGCTCCTATTAAATTCAAAAAAGACTGCCGCGAATGCGTCGGCAAGATCAACGAGCGCTGATAAATTTTTAATCTAGAAATGGTAATTGTATCAGCCCATCTCTCATCGAGCATCCGGGTTGCCAATTTGACCCCGAACGCGATAGAGACTCACCCTTGCTTTTGCCACCGAAAAAGGCGATGCCAATTGTTAATTGTCTTGGGAAAAAAAGATTGTGGGGAAAATCGTTCCATCAGCGCGTACATCGACAAGCGACATACCAGAAAATTTTGCAGCGATAGCTTGAATCCGGTCAGCCAACTTAGGGCATCGATTTCAAAACCGCTCGCGTGCTGCAAGCAGAGCCGGTGACGTTCGATGTAGCTGTGCATCGTTGTTGCATCGGCATCGGCCGGCAATACGAAGCACAGTAATTCCGCAAGATCGTGCTGGGGCAAGCCCAGGGTTGCAAGCTCCCAATCATAGGCGCACAACCTTAGCCCCGCATCGGTTCGGCGAAATGCGAGATTGCGCGGGTTGAAATCATTATGGATCAGCGTGCGAGGCAGTTCTTTCATCTGTCGCCACCATGTCGGCATCGTATCGACAAGCTGGCGGGCGATATTTGCTTCCCAATCGGCGCAATGGCGCGACATCTCTGGCGCAGCCGCCGCAACGAGAGCGTGCCAGAACCCGTTCATTTCTCGCACTTTATCCAATGTCAGGTCGGGTGTAAGCCACCCGCACTTGGATAGCACCGTATCTTTTCGATATCCAAAAGCATGTATCTGTGCGAGCCCATCAATGGCGCTATGTATATGGGAGTGCGTCCAGCCTATGCCCGTCGAGGTGCTGTCCAGCATATCAACATTTCTGAGATATTCCATCGCCACCAATGAGCGTCCATCCCCGGTATCATCCAGCGTCGCATACACTTTGGGACGATGTCGCTCCAGCCTTTCGTCTGACAGCCTGTAGATAGCTAGCTCGCGCCTATGCGCGCCCACAGAACCGAGGGCTTGCGGTAAATAATGCGCCAGCGCGTGCAATTTGTCGCCATGTAATTTAGCAACGACATCGGCAATTTCCTGTGAGATCGTGTCGGTCGATTTAATTTTTACCAGCAAATCTAGGTTTGCTATTTGGCTGTGACCGTCGAGCGAGTAGCTCACCCGATGGTTCCAAATCCCGACCTGCTGACCGCAACGCGCAACGCTCAATTCGTTCAAGATGCTGTTGCTACCGCACGGCCTGCCTTGATTTTCGGTAACTTGTAGCGACTCGCCATAACTTTGTCGGAGCAAGCTTTGCATCATTGAGTTGCTCACGTCGGTCGCGGCTCCGATTTCTGGCAGGGGAACATGGGTCGACGGCAAAAAGCCGGTGCTGCGGTAACGCCGCAAGTAGCGCGTCATCAGCAAAGCATCGATAGGCGGTAAACCCAATTTCTGCGCGGCGATCAACTGGTGCGAGCGCTCCGAACAAATGCGCTGGCGCATGGACTCGAGATAGAGCTCCGCCTTGCGATGCCCGTTGAAGCGGGTTGAACGCGACAGGAAAAAGGGTCTCAAGCTAAAAAGCTCAGGGCAGTCTTGGCGGGTCGCCGCCGCCAACCGCGACAGCCATTCCTCAAAATCCAACAGCGGTAGCGCATAACCGATCAAATTCATCCATAACACGACCTCGCGCCAGTGCCGTGGCTGCGGATGATGTATGTGCAGAACGCGATGCCCGGTGCCTTCCTCACTGACTGCGAATGCGACCACATTGCGCGCCACATAATCTACCGGGCAAATGTCCAGACACCAATCCACGTCCGCAGCTCCGCCAATCCGCACACACCCTTTCAGCAAACGCGATATCAGATCGTCTTCATTCGAAACCCCGCTCACGGTATCGCCGCAGATCAAGCTGGGCCGAATGACGGTTACCGGCAGGCCGCGCGCCGCAACCTGTGCCAACAACGCTTCGGCAACACATTTGCTCTGAGCGTAGCCGAGCGGCATGGAAGACAAATAGGGCAGCATGTCGGTGCTTTCGTCTATGTGTTCCGGCCCATTTTGGGGGTAGCACACGGCCATGGTAGAAATAAAATGCAGCGGCTTGGTTTTTTCATGGCAGGCAAAACGGATGACCTGCACAGTACCGAGGACATTGCTTTGGCGTAATCCGGCGTACGATTTGACCCAATTGACTTCCGCCGCACAATGGAACACGGTGTCGACCTGGCCAGCGATCGCCGAGTAATCCGCCCGCTCAAGCCCGAAATTATGTTGGCTAACATCCCCGCAGACCACTCTGAGACGGGCGCAGCGCATTTTCACGTCAACCCCCGCGCTTTCTAAAATTTTTAGCAGGCGTTGCTGCGCCTGAATTTTGTTATGTCCGCGAACCAGACAAACAACATCGCAAGTGGTTGCACCTAGTAGCGTGGCTACCAGATAACGTCCCAAAAAACCGGTTGCGCCAGTCACCAACACAGACCGCATTCGGGGCGCACCTGACCGGGGCGCAATTATCAATCGGACGATATCGGCGGGCAAAATTAAATCTGCAAGCACCAACTCGTCTGGAATTGCAGCGTTTATATCGTTCATCGTTTGTGCTCCGCGCTCAGACCTGCATTTAACTTTGTGTGCCAAGCCAAAAATAAATCCCGTACTTGGTCCCGGTTGCGTTCTAAATTACTGAGCGCCCACTGCGTTGTGGCAACAGAAGGCTGGATATAGACATGCACCACACCAGGGCGAGCACACCATCCGCGACCGGGGTCTATCGCCTTGGGGATGGCGATATAAATCGGCACGATGGGCGCATGTAAAACGGTGGCCAGATGAAACGCGCCTTTGTTGAAATGCCCGATTTCTCCGCTGGTCACGCGCTCGCCCTCTGGGCTCAAATACACAGATTCTCCGCTGCGTTGCAGAGCTTCCGCCGCACGTTTAAAAATGCGGACGCGCCGTGCCGAAAACTTCTGATCGACTGTCCAGAATATACCCAACAGATAACCGATGAGCCCCATCGGCAACAACCAGCGCAAATAGCCGCTCAGGAAAAAACGGGTATTGGGCAAACCGAGCGCTATCAACACAAACATGTCCAGCGTGGAAGTGTGATTGGAAATATAGATAGTCTGAATTTGCGGAAAGGCTTGCGTTTGATGCAGTTCAAGTTGAATGCCCCAAACCGCAAGCACCGCTCGACCAAAGGGAACCAAAATTTTCTGATGGTAAAAATTGCGTGCCCTGAAAAAAGTCGGCAAAGCGACAAGCAACATCGTGGCCGCACATAACGTCATCAGACCCAAAGTCAACGCCGCACGTAAAGCCGTGACCGCGCTGCCGCCGAAGATGCGCTTATCTTGCTTCACGGGGCCTCACCACAACGGTTTGCATGGAAAGGTTCAAATGCCGCTCGAACAACAACAGCGGAGAGAGCAGCAGTTGCCCCAGAAAGTACGGAAAAATGGCGCGATCCAAATTTAAGCCGCGTCCCTTGAGCCATTTGAAAGCCAGTCCGGCAAACAAATAGAAATAGGCGGGAAACGCCCCGTAAGGCAGGTAATCGAGCACATCAAATCCGGCTTTCTCCAGCATTGCCAATAATGTGGTTTTGGAATACAGCACGGTGTGTTGGGGGGCTTGCAAGCCTGGCCACCGCTCTTTGTACAGTGCATAGCTGATACTGTCGAGACGCGGCACTTCGATGACCATGAGGCCGTCGGGCGCGAGCAAGTGATGCGCAGTTACGAGCGTGCGTAACGGGTCGTAATCGTGTTCCAGAAAATGCCACATGGTGATTAAATCGAATCGTTCGTCGGAGAAGTCTTGATCGTAAAATAGCCCGCATCGAAATTGGATATTCTCGAAGCCTGGCAAGGCGCTCAAATCCTTAAAATCGACCCCGCTAATCTTGGCTCCATAAAGTTCTCGCAATTTAAGCAAGAACGTCCCGGCACCGCAGCCGACATCTAACACATTGCTGGTCGCACTGAGAGCAAGGTAACGCTTGATAAGGGCTGCTTTGGCGCGGTCGTGTTTATCCATCGCGCGCTGATAGAGCGGTGTCAGCATTCCCCAGTTGGTTTTTTTGCGGTGCGCGATGTACTCTTGGTCGTAATACGCCTTGATGTGCGTTACAGTGAGCCGGGGATGCTGGTAGGCGAGGCCGCATTCGGTGCAGCGCACGAAACTAAACTTGCCGGGTTTGCCGGTCAGATCATCCTCTGCAACAACCAGCAGTTGACGCTGCTGGCCATCACAGAGATAGCAGGCTGCGTCCTCAAAATGTTCGCCGGGTGGCGGCAAGCGATTATTTTTTATGGCGTCCATAGGAGGGCTCCCAATAGTAAAAGCATCAATATCACCTCGCTGGAAATAATCCAGTGCCGCGCGTTAAAGTGTGCCAGCGCCGGATCCGAAAGTAAGTCAAATATAGTCAGGCAAAAATACACCGAGGCCGCGATACAAGCTGCGAAGTAAAGATTGCCCGTAGTGGGTGCGACAAAAATGAATGCCGGATACTTCAACAGCACCAGGTGTGTGCGGATGACGCGGTGTACTTCCCTTGAGGCAAATATCCGGTAAAGGAAAACAAAGCTCGCCAACAGCAACAAATAAACCAGCGTCTGCCACTCCGCGCGCCATACAAAGATCACCCCGCCTGATGCCGCTGCGAGCAGCAACACCACCGGATAGAACATCTGGTGGTGCTCGCATTGAGCCAATATTCGTTGCGGAAAATACTCGCGATCAAACGACACATCGGCGAGATCGTCCCAGAAGCGAAATTGAAAAATAAGCAAAACCAGCATCGACCCGGTCACCGTCATTTCGAAAAGTGTGCGGTCTGATGACGTTATCGCGCTGGCGGTGAAAACAAGCAGAATGAGCATCCCCACGCGCAAGGTCAGCAGGCGGGTAATGGCGTAACGCCATAGCATCTCAGAGTATGTCAACGCAGCCATGATTGCCGTCCACTTTTACCAGGCTGCCGTTGCTGATTTTTTGGGTTGCATTCGCCACTCCCACGACTGCCGGGATGCCGTATTCGCGCGCGATGATGGCTCCGTGGGAAAGCATTCCGCCACGCTCGACCACCAAACCCCCAACCAGAAAAAACGCACTGGCCCATCCCGGATCTGTTTGGCGTGTGACTAAAATATCGCCCTGCTGCAACAAGTGCCCTTCATCAGCATTGCCCAGCACTTTGGCTCTTGCGGTGATGCAGCCACCACATGCTGCCATGCCACGCATCCCAACAGATTCCAATTCAGATAGAGGTTGGGGCGCGGCTGCCGCTTCCGTGAACGGCAAATAGCTACCTTGTGCCAAGACAAAGCTATCCGTCGGATTCGTTTTTTCTAGCAGCTTGTATGAAGCCTGCCGCTCGCTCACGCGGCCTTTTAAATCGTAGGGGAAGAGGGCATGACCAGCGAGCAACTCATCGATTTCGTCGCAAGTCAGGAAAAAAATATCGTCCTGATGCGCCAGTTGCCCGCTGTGTTTGAGTCTATCGCCGATTGCCAGAACGACGTGGCGCAGCCGGACGTAAAGCCGCGCTTGTCTGAAACGTGCGCGTTCGCGCAGCCGGATGGAAGCTTGGGTAGCGCGCAACAAGCATTGGCTGAGCCAAGAGTGCGCCAGCAGCTGTTGCGTCATGGCGGCGCGATCCTGAGCTTGCGTTTGCAAACGCTCAATCGGGGACTGCCCATCCAGTGCGATATAAACTTTCAATAGCGCCAACGTGGGAAGCGGCTGCTCCTGTGGGCTGGGGGTGACTAACATCAATTCGCCGGAATTACGAAACCCCCAATTTTCTAAATAGTCCAAGAGGCGCGCGCGCATTTCCGCATAGGCGGAGGTTTGCAGAGTTTGCCAAATTATTTCCGGCGGCTGTTCAACAAATAAACGGCAAGTCTCAGGCACATTTCTGATGTGGCGGGACAGCTCCCATAATTGGGTCACAGGAGCCAAGCTGGCTAGATCGGCAAGCCCCTTTAGCAAATCGTTATGCTGGTGATTGTGCGGATCGCCCGTCACCTGCTTGAGTTTGCGTTGCAATAAGCCATAACAGACCATCGCTGCCGTATCGGCCAGTGCCGCGCCATTCCATCGCCGTAGCCGTATGTCCAAAAATCCCTGTAAATCTGTCCGTAACTCGATCAACGATTTGCTGGCAAGGTGCGCCGTGTCGGTGACGCGACAATACGCATCGACGTTATTCTCAAATTTTGCAACGCGCTGTTCCACGAAAAGATATTGCCAACTGGTTTTGAGCGTAATCCACAGCAACTCTAAGATACCCGGTAATGCTGCTAGCTTGGGCGTTGGAAACTGTTCTGCGCCGGTAAATCCATTGAAAAAACGGGTCAACCATTTTCCTCCCGGTGCTAGGTATAACAGCGCGTGAATGTTGCTGAGGTTGTAGTAAAGCCTGCCGCCATGCACCCCCACCACATGTTCCAACGCATCGTGCATCGCAGCGATGCGTCGCCGTGAAATACCGAAACCCAAGCCGAGATTGCGGAAATAGGCGGTATATCCTTTGCCGACGATGGAGTATAAAAATGGCGTAACCGGTGCGGGAAAATTTTCGGCGATATTGGCGTTGGTCCAGACCACCACCTGCTTTGCGGACGCTTCAAGTGATAGTGTTTTTGTGGTGATTGGCCTAGCTTGTAAAAAAAAGAGTTTGCCATCGTGGTCTATGCTCCACTCGATGTCTTGCGGGTGCAGAAATGCTTGTTCAATTTTGAGCGACAATTCCGCGAGCTGTTGCAAACACGCTGCGTGTTGCAAAATATCTACGTCCGCCGCAATTTCTGATGACCTATCATGTTTCAGCAAACGACCATCGCGGCGATCAAACCAAATTTGCCCAGGGCTTATTCCGCCACCGACCAAAGTATCTCCCAGGCCGGGGCAGTATTCGCAGAGCATTACCTCATTCATGCTCTGCTCGCTGTGGCCCGCCGGCGTACGCGTGAACAGCACCCCCGAAAACCGTGCGGCTACCTGTTCTTGAACGATAACCCCAATATGTTCGATGCGCACTCGGTGGTGGTGCTGATAAAGCAAAACGCGCGATGACCACAAGGAAGCCCATGTGTGACGGATCGCCTCCTCAACCGTAGCGAGCGTTCTTAGGCCTAAAAATGTATCTAACTGTCCGGCGAAAGAGTGCGCCGCAGCATCCTCGCCCTGACCTGAACTACGCACCGCCAAGGTTTTGTGATACCAGCAAGCGGTGTTATGGCAATGTACCAAGGCTGCTCGCAACGCAGCATCGAGCGGCGTTTGCATAATCGCGTGACGAATTTTTTCAATTGGCATCGCCAGTTCGGCAGACGAGAGTGTGTGCAGGTCACGCATCAAATCGGCTGCTGCTGTCCGTATCCCACATCGGTCGAGATGCGCCTGATAAAACGTGTCTGGAATGACAAACCCGGGGGGTACTGCGTAGCCGAGCCGGATCAGTCGCGCCAGATTCGCGGCCTTGCCGCCAACCAGCGCGGTGGCGTGTGCGTTTTGCAGCGGTATCAGGTCGGCGATCATAGCGGCCTCGCTTTCACACCTAGCACGTAAAGCAACACGCTAAACCCCCCGTGCGCGGCTGCGCCAAATATCAGTGCCCAGAGCCATGCATACAGCGTCATCGGCACACATACGCTCAAAGCCAGCAACACACCCAACACCGAATCAACACGGTCAAACACGAAACATAAAAGCTTTAACATGGGCTGTTGTCCCGTCCCGCCGGGGGGGATGGACAGACGGCGTTTGAGAAATGAATTGGGAAGTTCGGCCAGCATAAAACTTAGGCCGCTGATGAGACCCAGCCATGCGTACGTTGATACAGGGAGATGCCATAGGCCATCCGCGTACCAGCTAGGCAGACTATCGCGCAACGCTGCTAACGCGGCAAAGAAAAACGCACCCGCCAGCGGCATCACCATCAAGCCGCGCCAAGTTTTGTTCTTGCCAAAAACAGGTTGTCCGCGATATGTTTTGCCGCCGTCTATCGGGCTTGCAAAGCGGTGAGAGTGCGGGCTGTGCAGCCAAGCGGAATGTACTAACCCGGCTAGGCTTAATGCGACCACTAGGAATAACGCGTTCGAAAATGGGTCGGGAGATGCAATCTGGCTGTTCATAAAGTAAACCCGGTTTGATTACGATTCTCGAACAGGAAAACATCGCCCGGCAATTTTTTGGCGGCGCGCAGCCATGTCCACCAATTCACTTGGTTTTGTACAGGGGTCGCCAATCTGTGCAAATCGTATCCAGGGACGGATACATGCATGTGGTGCAATTCATGGGCATTAAAGTTCAGGATGAATTTAGAGAACCAGCGAGGAAAATTCAGGGACCGCGTGAATATCCCTTGGGCCAACGGTGGGAAAGGTTTAACTGTTCGGTTCTGGCTCAGATTTTGCGGGATGTGGGTATGCTGACTCAACAACAAAGGGTCTTCGATTACCCAGCTTAAAAACAGACCAACCCCGCAGAGCTTCAGCAACTCGGTGAATCCCACGCTGATCACCAACAAGGCGTAGGCACTTAAAAGTAAGGCCGCGCTTAAAACGATACGATGAAAATTTGTAGTCGCAACGTAGCGTTTTATTCTCAGCAAGTGCCAGAAATTGTTCACCCGATAGATTAATGAAAACAACGGAAACCACGACCGCCACGCCGCACGAACCGCGTAGCGCTCCCAAGCGGATAGCCTGCGCGGAACCAGTGTAGCCGTGGTGGCATCCAAATCTTGCCAGCCAGTCCAATGGTGGTGTCGGGCATGTATGAGTCGCCAAGCTTGAAATGGGATCAAAGAAAAAAAACCGGCAATGCTTCCCGCTATACGATTGAGTGCGCGATGACTGAATAAAGTTTGGTGTCCCGCTTCATGTAGCAACACAAACCATAGTAAAAACGCAAATGTAAAAATTATTTGCGCGAGCAGCCAACCAAAAATACCGGCATTGGCAAGCAGGCTCGCGAGTGTGCTCAGCCCGATAGCAAGCGAAAAATAGCTAAGCCCTGCGCCATTTCGAGGGCGCGGGTAGGCTTGTTTGGATTGGATGATTGAAACTTCGCGCATTCAAAACCTCGTCGAACAAAACCGGATTGAACACAACGCCTAGCTGCGTTTACCGAACAACTGGTGAGCGTACTTCGGGTGATCCGCATACCCTATCTGCCAGCGAGCATCCCATGGTAGTCTGAAGTAGCTCAATTTAACACGTTGACTTGTATCGCATCACTAATTAAGCTATAAAGTATCAATATACGATACTTGGCAATCATGGCTGAAACCGCCCAACTCATTGCGACGATCAAGAAACAATTAAAAAATCAGGGGATAACTTACCGGGAGCTTGCGTGTGCGCTCGATTTGTCAGAGGCCAGCGTCAAGCGCATATTGTCATCCGACAGACTCACGGTAGAGCGGCTGACGAAAATCAGTAATTTACTGGGTTACACGCTCGCAGAGATAACCAAAGAGGCAATTGAGGGACGGCTGCAATTGCAAACTCTGACAGAAAAGCAAGAGCGAGAAGTGATGTCCGACACCAAACTGCTGGTCGTCGCGGTTTGTGCTTTGAACCATTGGAGCATGGAAGAAATAATCGAACATTACAGTATCACCCGCGCGGAATGCATCAAATGCCTGTTGCAACTCGACAGGTTGCGCATCATCGACTTGCTTCCCAATAATCGGATTCGCCTCAACGTGTCGCGCGATTTCTATTGGTTGCCGTTTGGCCCCATCAACCAATACTTCCAAAGCTTGGGGATGAAAGAATTTTTGGGAAGCAATTTCAGCCAGAAAAACGAAACCATGGCATTCGTGCATGGGATGTTTTCCGACCAAGCAATCGCGCAGATTCAGGGTGAGCTGCGACGCTTGCGGCTAAAATTTGCCGAGCTTCACGAGGACAGTTTGTCGACACCTCTCAGCAAGCGTAGCGCAGTAGGGCTGTTACTGGCTATGCGTAAATGGGAGCCTGATGTTTTTAGAAAAATGCGTCGGCGGTAGAAATTATCCGGGTTTCAACCCCATCTCGCACAAATAGTTGATCGCCTGCTCCGGCAAATCCTCGGCCAGGCAATCGAACTCTTGCAGCCCTTGCATCGACCGTAGCCAAGTCAGTTGCCGCTTCGCCAGTTGGCGCGTGGCGGCGACCCCCATGTCGCGCAATTGCGGCAAGCTGATTTCGTTGTCGAGATACATCCACGCCTGGCGGTAGCCGACGCAGCGCATCGATGGCATGTCGGCTTCCAAGCCGTATTCGTCGCGCAATTTCCGCACTTCGTTGATTAAACCTGATTCGAGCATGTCTTCAAAACGCGCCGCGATGCGCTGGTGCAGCGCGTCGCGGTCGGAGGGGATGAGCGCGATTTGGATCGGGCGATACGGCAAATAAACGAATTTGGGTTTTTTGAAAAAAGACGACATCGGCTTGTTGGTGATATAAAAAACTTCTAGGGCGCGTTGGATGCGCTGCGAATCGGTCGGCTTGATACGCGCCGCGCTTTCTGGGTCGATGCGGACCAATTCCTGATGCAGCCCCGGCCAGCCTTTATCTTCGACCATGCTGTCGATCACCATACGCACGGTGTTGTCGGCGGGCGGCAGGTCGGACAAACCTTCCAGCAGGGCGCGGTAATACAGCATGGTGCCGCCGACCAGCAGCGGAATATTGCCGCGCTCGGTGATTTCGCGCATCGCGGTGAGCGCGTCGTCGCGGAACGCGGCGGCGGAATAGCGCTCGTGCGGTTCGATCAGGTCGATGAGATGGTGGGGCACGGCATCGCGCGTGGCGGCTTCGGGCTTAGCGGTGCCGATGTTCATGCCGACGTACACCTGCGCCGAATCGACGCTGACAATTTCTACCGGCCAGTGCTGCGCGATCTGCATCGCCACCGCGCTCTTGCCGCTGGCGGTGGGACCCATGAGCAGGAGGGCGGGCGGGGCGTTTTTGGCGTGTTGGAGGGGCATAAAAGAAAGTTCAAAAGATTTGCCACGGATTAACACGGATTAACACGGATAAAAGCAACCCAAAAGCTTTTGAATTTATCCGTGTTAATCCGTGTTAATCCGTGGCTAAAACTCCTATTTATATTCGTGTAATTGGTGGCTAGTATTTTTGTTTTATTTCCCGCGCATGAACAGTTTGTCCAAATCCGCGAGGCTCATTTGAAACCACGTCGGCCTGCCGTGGTTGCACTGGTCGCTGCGTTCGGTGGTTTCCATTTCGCGCAACAGCGCGTTCATTTCGGGCACGGTCAGGATGCGGTTGGCGCGCACCGCGCTGTGACATGCCATGGTCGAGAGCAATTCGTTGCGGTGGCCGGTCAACACTTGGCTGCCGCCGAATTCGCGGATTTCGCGCAGCACATCGCGGGCGAGGCTGGCGGCATCGGCATCCTGCAAGGTTTGTGGCACGGCGCGCACCGCCAGTGCGGCAGGCGAAATCGCGGCGATCTCGAACCCCAGCTCGTTCAAAATCGCGGTGTTTTCTTCGGCGGTGGCGATGTCTAGCTTGTCGGCGTGGAACGTCACGGGGATGAGCAAGGGTTGCATCGCCAGCGAATGTTGGTCGAGCGCGGCTTTGAGTTTCTCATAGACGACGCGCTCGTGCGCGGCGTGCATATCGACGATGACCAAGCCTTGCGCGTTTTGCGCGAGGATATACACGCCCAAGAGTTGGCCGAGGGCGAAACCGAGCGGCGGGCATTCGGCATCCGCGTCGGGGGTGGTCGGCGATTTTCTTTTCTCGCCGAACAGCGTTTGATAAAACGCGGTGGATTCGGCGGCGCGGTGCGTGGTTGCTTGGAAAGGCATGGGGGTTTGTGGAGGGTGAGCAGGGTAATTACTGGGCGGGCGCAGCCCGCCCCTACCATTTTCCCCATGAGGCGAGGGTAGGGGCGGGCTGCGCCCGCCCGGGGTTTCTCCGCCGCGATTATCTCGATGGCCTGCCAACGCCTTATTCACCGCATGATAAATAAATTGGTGCAGCGCCCGCCCATCGACGAAGCGCACTTCGGTTTTGGTGGGGTGGACATTTACATCCACCGCTTGCGGCGGCAGGTCTATAAACAACACGAAGGCGGGGTGACGGTTGCCGTGCAGGATGTCGCGGTAGGCTTCGCGCAGCGCGTGGGCGACGAGTTTGTCGCGCACGAAGCGGCCGTTGACAAAAAAATATTGCGCGTCGCGTGAGGCGCGCGAATACGCGGGACGTGCCGCCATGCCCCACAGCCTGACGTTGGCGGCGGCTTCATCCAGCCACACGGCGGCGCTGGCAAACTCGTCGCCCAACAAGGCCTGGATGCGCGTCGCCGCATCGCTCTTGCGTAGATGGCTGTGGGTTTTGCCGTTGTGCTGCAAAGTAAACGCGATGTCGGCGCGCGCCAGCGCGATGCGCGTGTAAGCCTCCTCGCAATGCGCGAATTCGGTCGCGTCGGTCTTGAGAAATTTGCGGCGCGCGGGGGTGTTGTAAAAAAAATCCTGTGCGTCCACGCTGGTGCCACTGCTCACTTTCAATGCGGCGGGTTGCAATGCTGAAATTTGTCCGCCCTCGGCCTCGACGCGCCAAGCGTGTTTGTCGTCGGCCTGTCTGCTGGTGAGCGCCAGTCGCGCAACCGCCGCGATGCTCGCCAAGGCTTCGCCGCGAAACCCTAGACTGGTAACTTTTTGCAAATCCTCAAGCGTGAAAATTTTGCTCGTTGCATGACGGGTTATGGCCAGCGCAATGTCATTCTTGGGGATGCCGCTGCCGTTGTCGGCGACGCGCATTTGCTTGATGCCGCCCTGTATCAACTCTATGGAAATCTCGCTGGAGCCAGCATCCACACTGTTCTCCAGCAATTCTTTGAGTGCCGCAGCGGGACGTTCCACCACCTCGCCCGCAGCGATCTGGTTGATGAGTAAGTCGGGGAGCAGCTTGATGGCGGTCATGGAAATGAGGGAGGATAAAAAAACAGCACAATTATACCGCCTCATCGTTGGCTGTCTTTGAAATGATAATCGCACCCTGATCTTTGAATGCGCGTTGAATGTGAATTGCATGTGAATCAACACACCGCAATCGCAACACAACCGCACCATGACGAAGCACGATATAACGAGATGCCTCATGTTGGTGCGTAATATTGCCTAGTTTGTCACCCAAAACATTACCCTGATAACGTTTAAACCATAAGTAAATAGCCACTCTTCTGGTGTTTTTTCGTTTTTTCTTAATACCTGGCACACTACATGCTTTGCGTATCTCATCATAACAAGTTAACGGTGACTCAGCATGTTGCAGGAAAAAGCCACTAGCGCCGCGTTGTCTCTATCGCCGCTGCCCATGTACACGCAGATCAAGGAAATTTTGCGTGCCCGCATTATGCAGGGCAGCTACAAGCCGCATCAGCAATTGCCATCGGAAAGCGAGATGATGACCGCCTTCAAGGTGAGCCGCATCACCGTGCGCCAAGCGTTAAACGACCTGCAAAAAGAGGGGCTGATTTTCAAGCGCCACGGCAAGGGCACTTTTGTTTCCAAACCGAAAGCCTTCCAGAATGTGATGCGCTTGCAGGGTTTCGGCGAGGCGATGACGAGCATGGGTTACGAGACTTACTCGCAAGTGGTCAGCATCAAATTTCAGCCCGCTGGTCGTGCGGTCGCAGCGCGGCTCGGCACGACTGAGAAAACCCTGGTGTGCGAATTGCAGCGGGTACGTTTCCTCAACCGTGAAGCGATTTCGCTCGATGTCAGTTACGTTTCTGCCGAACTGGGTCGCCGCTTGCAGAAAGAGGATCTCGCCAGCCGTGATATTTTTCTGATACTTGAAAACGATTACGGTTACACGCTCGATATCGCGCAACTGCAAATTGAAGCGGTGTTGGCGGACGAGACCCTGGCGCACCATTTGCGCGTCGAAGAAGGTTCGCCAATTTTACGCATTGAACGCTTGACCTACACTGCGGCGCGCGAGCCGCTCGATTTTGAATACCTGTATTACCGCGGCGATGCGTTCCAATACCGTCTGTCGGTGGAACGTGGGCCTAAATAATTGTGTGCTGTGCACGAAATAGAAACCTTACTTGGAGTTGACAATGAACACGCATGAAATAGAAACCGATGTGCTAGTGATAGGCGGCGGTACCGCCGGGCCGATGGCGGCGGTGAAAGCCAAGGAGGCCAATCCGAAATTGCGGGTGCTGTTGTTGGAAAAAGCCAACGTCAAACGCAGCGGCGCCATTTCGATGGGCATGGATGGATTGAATAATGCGGTGATTCCAGGACACGCCACACCGGAGCAATACACCAAAGAAATCACCATCGCCAACGACGGCATCGTCAACCAGGCGGCGGTGTATGCCTATGCGAAAAACAGTTACAGAACCATCCAGGAGTTGGATCGCTGGGGGGTCAAATTCGAAAAAGATGAAACGGGTGATTATGCGATGCGCAAAGTGCATCACCTCGGCACTTATGTGTTGCCGATGCCGGAAGGCCACAACATGAAAAGGAATTTGTACCGGCAGTTGCGCCGCGTGCGCGTCGAGGTGACCAATCGCGTGATCGCGACGCGCATCCTGCTGGACGAACACGGCGTGGCGGCGGGGGTGATCGGCTTCGATTGCCGCAGCGGCGATTTTGTGGTGATTCGCGCCAAGTCTGTGATCCTGTGCTGCGGTGCTGCGGGTCGTCTGGGTTTGCCGGCCTCCGGGTATTTATGGGGCACTTACGAAAATCCGACCAACGCTGGCGACGGTTACGCGATGGCATTCCACGCCGGAGCCGAGCTAGCCAATCTGGAATGTTTTCAGGTCAATCCGCTGATCAAGGATTACAACGGTCCCGCCTGCGCCTATGTCACCGGGCCGTTCGGCGGCTACACCGCCAATAATAAGGGCGAGCGCTTCATCGAATGCGATTACTGGAGCGGGCAGATGATGCAGGAGTTCTATAACGAACTGCAAGGCGGCAACGGCCCGGTGTTTCTAAAAATTGATCATCTCGCAGAAGAAACCATCCAGAACATCGAAACCATCCTGCATACCAACGAACGCCCCAGCCGCGGCCGCTTCCACGAAAAACGCGGCACTAATTACCGCGAAAAAATGATCGAGATGCACATCTCCGAAATCGGTTTTTGCAGCGGCCACAGTGCTTCCGGTGTGTATATCAACGAACGCGCCGAGACCAGTGTCACCGGTCTGTATGCGGCCGGTGACATGGCCAGCGTGCCACACAACTACATGCTGGGCGCCTTCACTTACGGTTGGTTTGCTGGCGAGAATGCGGTCGCCTATATCGGCGATACTTATCGGGAGGTGCCGCTGGATCGTGGTCAAATCGAGGCGGAGCGCGCACGCATTTACGCGCCCATGCAGGTGACCGACGGCCTGCCGCCAGCGCAGGTGGAGTACAAGTTGCGTCGCTTCGTCAACGACTATTTGCAACCGCCGAAAGTGACACGCAAAATCGAACTCGCGCTGGAACGCTTCGCCGAGATCAAGGAAGACATGAAACGCCTGAGTGCGCAGAACCAGCACGAGCTGATGCGGGCGATGGAAGTGCAGGTGATCCACGATTGCGCGCTGATGGCCGCCAAGGCCTCGCTGTTCCGCACAGAAAGCCGCTGGGGGCTGTATCACTACCGCGTGGATTATCCCCAGCGCGACGATGCCAATTGGTTCGTGCATTGCCATCTGAAGAAAGGCGACAACGGCGACATAGTGAGTTTCAAGAAACCGGTCGAGCCCTACATCGTGCCGCTCGATGAAGACGAAAAAGATGCCTACCAGCGCATGCGTATCGTCAAGCAGCCCGCCGCCGATCAACCCGCGCCCGCCCAACAACCCGCAGCAGCGACTGCCATTTAACGAGACCTATTATGCCCAGCGCACTCCAACGCTTCAACCTCCCCGTCACCGTGGATGAAGATAAATGTATCGCCGAAAAAGGCTGCACCGTGTGCGTGGATGTTTGTCCGCTCGACGTGTTGTTTATAGACGCGATCAAAAAAAAGGCTTACATGAAATTCGATGAATGCTGGTATTGCATGCCCTGCGAAAAAGACTGCCCGACGGGTGCCGTGACTGTGGAAATCCCTTACCTATTACGCTGAGGTGTGTATGAGTATGCTCAATGAAGTTTCGAATATCGAACAGCGGCTCGCCGATTCTGATGCCGGGGTGCGCCGCGTTGCCGTGCTGGAGCTGCCTTACAGCGATGTCGAGGAGACTTTGCCGCTGCTGGTCAAGGCGATGACCGACAGCGATGCTGCGGTGCGCCTCGAAGCGGCCAAAGCACTGGAAGGATTGGAGGAGCCACCCGCCGTCGCCGCGCTGCTCTCGGCATTGCACGATGGCAACGAAGAGGTGCGACAAGCTGCGGCACTTTCTTTGGCTGAATTGAAACAAGATTTGCACGCGCCGATGTTGCTGGCGGCACTGGAAAACGCGCTTAAAAATTCGCCGGAAAATTCGTCGGAAAATTCCGAACCTTTCGTGCTGGCTTCGGTGCTGCATGCCTTGCGCGAACTGCGCGCGGCGCAGGCCTATACCCCGGCGATGCAGGCGCTGCAACACGCATCACCGCTGGTGCGCCGCGCCGCCGTCGGGGTGCTGGGCTATTTGAAAAATCCGGCCGCGCTGGGCGCATTGACGCGCATCGCTTCCAACGATGCCGATGCCAACGTGCGCCGCACCGCCGTCGGCGCATTGGGCTTCGCCGCAGAAGCGGAGGTGTTGCCGGCGCTGATTACCGCGCTGTCCGATGATTCGTGGCAAGTGCGCGAAGAAGCGGCGGGAACGGTGGGCAAACTGCAACTGTCGGGCGCGGACACACAATTGATCGGGGCGATGGACGATGAATATTGGCAGGTTCGGGTCAAAGCCGCGCGCAGTCTGGGGAGAATGAAAGTAGTGGCCGCGCTATCGGCGCTGATCGCCGCGCTGGCGCATAGCATGAGCAATTTACGCAAGGAAGCGGCGATTGCATTGGGCGAGATCGGCGGTTCACGGGCGGTCGCCGCACTTGAAGTCGCGCTCGACGATCCCGACCCGGATGTACGCAAGATAGCAAAACTGGCGCTGCTGCAAATTAGTAAAGCTGTTTAATGAGCTGCTTGAGGAGAGTGACATGGCGTTTATCGTAACGGAATCTTGTATACGCTGCAAATATACCGACTGCGTAGAAGTCTGCCCTGTTGACTGTTTTCACGAGGGGCCAAATTTTTTGGTGATCGATCCGGTGGTGTGCATTGATTGCGCCGTGTGTGTGGTGGAATGCCCGGTAGATGCCATCATGGACGCTGCCGATGTGCCGCCAGCGCAGCAACATATGATCGCGCTGAATGAGGAATTATCGGCCAACTGGCCGGTGATCACCGAGCGCAATGGCCCGCTGGCGGAGGCGGAGCAGTGGTCAACGGTGAAAGAAAAGCTGCAATATTTGGAATCTGCGTAGGTCGGGCTTTAGCCCGATATCACGTCGGTTGTCGGGCTAAAGCCCGACCTACGCAAGGTATTAACGCCGTTGCTAATGCAGATTAGTCGTAATAAAAATCAGCATCAAAACTGGGGCAGCGCCGTTCCGCTGTAGCTGAAGATTTGGGGAGAAGGCCATGAAGGTATTTTTCAGATCACAAATAGGGGGGCTTGCTTGCTTGATAGGTTTGCTGGCTGCCAGCGCGCAGGCAGAAGTCGTCACAGTCGGCATCGGCATCCAGAACACTACCACCAATACGGTGACCGGCGGCATCGTCATCGAAAAACTCGGCCTGCTCGACAAATATGTTGCCGAGTTGAAGAAAACACCCAAGTACAAGGACATTGACTTCAAGTTCGACTGGCAGAACTTCACCTCCGCACCACCGCTCACCAACGGCATGGTGGCGAACAAGCTACATATCGGCGTGATGGGAGACTACCCGCTGGTGTTTAACGGCGCCACTTTTCAGGACGGCAAGGAAACTAAAAGCCTGTTCATCGCCAGCCTCGCATACAACGCCAAAGGTGCCGGCAACGGCGTGGTGGTACACAAGGATTCGCCTTATTACCAGTTGTCGGATTTGAAAGGCAAGCTGGTATCGGTGCCGTTCGGTTCAGCGGCCCACGGCATGATGCTTAAAACCATGGAAGACCGTGGTTGGAAAGAGGACTTCTGGCAGTTGGTGAGCCAAAGCCCGGAAGTCGGCACCACCAATTTGCAAGAAAAGAAAATTGACGGCCACGGCGATTTTGTGCCCTTCGCCGAACTGCTGCCGTATCGCGGTTTTGCGCGCAAGATTTTTGACGGCGTGGAAACCAAGCTGCCCACCTTCCACGGCGTGGTGGCACGGCAGGATTTCGCCGAGAAATATCCTGAATTCGTGGTCGCTTATTTGAAGGCACTGCTCGATGCCAACGAATGGGTCAACAAAAACCCCAAAGCCGCCGCAGAAAAAATCGAAGAATGGACCAAGATCGAAAAAGAAGTGGTGTATATGTTTCTCGGCACCGGCGGCATCCACACGCTGGATGCGACCATCAAGCCAAAATGGATTGAGACCCTCAAGTACAACGCCGGGGTATTGCAGCGCATGGGCAGGATCAAGCAACTCGACACTGATATCTTTGTGAACGACACTTGGATCAAGCAGGCATTCAAGGAAAAGGGTCTCGATTACGCGAAACAGCAAGTGAGCCTGACTGGCCCCGGACTCAGCGGCAACGATCCCTACTGCAAAAAACCCATTACCAAGTCAATTGAGGCCGGAGAAATCTGGCTGGAAAGTGGTGAATTAACCGCTTACAGTTCGGCAGCGTGTACCTTGGGTGCCATCAAGCAATTCATTTCGCAAGGCAAGAAAATCAGCGTCGCTTTTCTGTTCGACCAGAATTTAGACATCAAATTATTTGCCGACAAAGCGTTTTACGCGGCCAGCGACAAGGATCCGAAAAAATTGATCATCGAACCTTTTTTGCTTAAAAAAGATGCCGAAGCCCATGCGGCGAGCATCGGTGGTAAGTTGGTTAGTTACGATGAAGTGTTGGCGATGATCAAGTGAGGGTAATTCCATGTCTATCACAAACTTGAAAAAAACTCAGGAAGACGACGAGTCTTCGCCGCCGCCATCGGTGACGACTTGGCCGACGACCGCGTTGGCCGAAGTGGTCGAATTGGCGGCGATAGGTCCATGTGGCAAGGGTTGTTGCGACGGTATCGCCGCCCCCGCCACGTGCCCTGAACTGCGCCGCCCGGTAGCGCGAACGTGGCCGGCGTTGCCCAACCTGCAGGCGTTGGTTCTGGGTGCGTTGTCGCTGGGTTTTTTTCTGGGAATGTGGTATCTGGCGACGCATTACCGCCTCGACTGGTATATCCGCTTCAATAACATACCCACCCCGGGCAGCGTGTTTGAAAAAGCTCTAGAGCTTTGGCATAAAGATCAATTTCTGGTCAACATGGGGATCAGCACCCGCCGTATCCTCATCGGATTCACCATTGCCTCGGTCATCGGCATCAGTCTGGGATTGCTGATAGGCCGTTACCGGCTGGTGCGGCAACTGGTGTTCCCCTCGCTGGAAGTGCTCAGGCCAATTCCGGCGATTGCGTGGGTACCGATGGCCATCATGCTTTGGCCGACCAATGAAGTCAGCATTATTTTTATTACTTTCCTCGGCTCGTTTTTCCCGATTTTGTTGAACACGGTACACGGCGTGAATTCGGTTGACCCGGTGCTGATACGCGCCGCGCGCAGCTTGGGGGCGAACGAGTTCAATGTGTTGCGGCTGGTGATATTGAATGGCGCGCTACCGCATATTTTCACCGGCTTGACTGTCGGCATGGGTGTGGCGTGGGTTTCGCTGATTGCCGCCGAAATGATTTCCGGCCAGTTCGGGGTCGGTTATTTCACTTGGGAGGCGTATTCGCTCATCCAGTACTCGGAAATTGTCATCGGCATGATCACCATCGGCGTACTGGGGCTGGCGTGCAGCGGCATGATCCGGCTGCTGGGTAAGCTGCTGATGCCGTGGATTAAACCGCATGTCGGCGGAGAGCACTGATGAGCTTGAGCGGACAGATCGCAATCGAAAACGCGTCGGTGAGCTTCGGCCAGGGTGCGGCCCGCATCGATGCCGTGCACGAGGTCTCGCTGCATATCGAGCCGGGCGAGTTTGTCACGCTGATCGGCCCTTCCGGTTGCGGCAAATCTACCTTGCTGAACATGGTGGCAGGCTTTATGATGCCGACCAGCGGCAGCGTCATGCTCGATGGCAAAAAGATTAAAGGGCCGGGCGCGGATCGCGGCGTGGTGTTTCAGCAATATTCGTTATTTCCCTGGCTGACGGTGCGCAAAAATGTAGAATTCGGTATGCGCATGAAGGGCCTCAGTGACCGCGAGCCGGCCGCGCGCACTTTGCTCGGCTTGGCTGGCTTGCTGGCATTTGCAGACCACTATCCCGATCAATTGTCGGGCGGCATGAAACAGCGCGTCGGCATCGTGCGCGCCTTGGCGACCAGCCCGCAAGTGCTGCTGATGGATGAACCTTTCGGTGCGCTGGATTCGCAAACCCGTATCGTGATGCAGCAGATATTGACGAATATGTGGCAAAAATTTCGCATTTCGGTATTGTTCATCACCCACGATATAGACGAAGCTATTTTTCTGTCGGATCGGGTGTACGTGATGACAGCGCGCCCGGGTTGTATCAAAGCGGAAATCCAGATCAATTTGCCGCGCCCACGCACCGAGGAAACCATGATTACGCCGGAATTCACGCGCTTGAAGCTGCAACTGCGGAAACTGATCAGTGAAGAGAGCTTAAAAGCGATGGGCGGCGAATTGAAAGACGGGGGGCTGGAAGGCTTCAGCGTCGAGGTCGGAGCAAGCGGCGTGTCGGAGTTGATTTAGTCTCTTATTGGTTAAATCATCGCAATGAGTGACAAGAATATATCGTAAATCAAGCACTGGCGAGGTTTTTCAAGTGAATCTGAATCAGAGAACGTAGCCCGGATGGAGCGTAGCGTAACCCGGTATGGCTGTGATTTTAATGCGCCACGCTCCCGGGCGGCAAAATACGCCGCATAAGCATAGTCTAAGCGGCACAAGACCGCCGTAAGCCATGCTAAATTACGCTACGTAACCAATCGGCTAAGCTGGCAAACAACGCCAGCAAGCCGCTGGTTAATCCGGGCTACATGCTGACTACTGAATAACAACACAAGCGCACCGCGCTATTTTTTATAGCTAACTCGTCATAACAAGTTAATAAAAATTTATTAAAAAACTCATTAAATAACTCATTAAATAATTATGCAACTCAATTTTGGATTCTGCTTTGAAGATATCTACCGCACTAGCGACTTGATGCGGCTGGATCAAATTTTTCTGCAACAGGTGCAACAGGCAGACGCGACGCTGGCGCAGGCACTGGCCGATGCGCGGCGCGCGCCGGATAGCCTTGCCGCCAAACAGGAAGCGGAACTGTTGATGGCATTGGCACCACATCTCGACAGTTTCATCACCGCACTTTTCAAAATCGAAACAGCAGCAGAGAAGCTGGCCTTTGAACATCATCAACTCGCGCCGCTCTATGCTTGCAAGCGTTTGTTCGTGCAACGCCGCGCCGCCGCTAAAGTGAAAGCGGAAGAAGTGCAGCAGCTCGATGCGGATGCAATTGCCAGCGAACTTGCTATCGAATTTTGTGAAGAATTTTCCGAGTTGGCTTTCGCCACCCACGTGATACGCTGGATGAGCGACGAGGCGGCACACGCGGAAATTTTGCACAAAGCCATGCTGTATGCGGCTTGGGCGTTGTTTACCGAGGCCGGGCGTACGCGCCACCAAGCCGGCCAGTTATTCAAGTTGGTCAAAAAATGGACGGATTTGAGCAGCCTGGTGCCGCGCACCACCGAGATGGTCAGCGATGCAAGCAACGCGAGCGCAACCTATGCGGTACATCGCCTTGAACATATACGCCGACGTGTAGGTTTTGAGTTAACGGATAAGGGCACGGATTTGCGAGGTGCATTGGCGGAGGCGAACTACTGTATTTGGTGTCATGAGCAAGAGCGCGACTCGTGCGCCAAAGGTATTCGAGAAAAACCACCGGTCGCTGTCGCAGAATGTGACGCGGCTGCGCCCATTCCCATTGTATATAAGAAAAACGCAGCCGGTATTACGCTCGCCGGCTGTCCGCTCAGCGTAAAAATATCCGAGTTCCAAAAGCTCAAGGCATCCGGTTTTTCGGTAGGTGCGCTGGCGATGATTGTGGTGGATAACCCGATGCTGGCGGTGACCGGACATCGCATTTGCAACGACTGCATGAAATCGTGTATCTACCAGAAACAGCAACCGGTGGATATTCCGCAAACCGAATCGCGCACCCTCAAGGATGTGCTGGCACTGCCGTGGGGGTTTGAAATATACAGCCTGCTGACGCGCTGGAATCCCTTGCATCTGCGCCGCCCTTATCCGCTGGCGGCCAGCGGCAAGCGCGTGTTGGTGGCGGGCATGGGGCCGGCCGGGTTTACTCTGGCGCACCATTTGATCAACGATGGGCATATCGTGGTGGGTATAGACGGTTTGAAAATTGAGCCACTGCCCGCAACGATTTCCGGCGTGGATCAACGCGGACAGCGTGTGCCGTTTACGCCAGTAGAGGATGTCACCGGCCTTTACGAATCCTTGGACGACCGCATCATGGCGGGCTTTGGCGGGGTTGCCGAATATGGCATCACCGTGCGCTGGGACAAAAATTTTCTCAAACTGGCGCGCTTGCTGCTGGAACGGCGCAGTCAGTTCGCGCTGTTTGGCGGGGTGCGTTTTGGCGGCACGATCACCGCCGACGATGCCTTTGCCTTCGGTTTCGACCACATTGCGCTGGCACTCGGTGCCGGCAAACCCACGGTACTAGATATCCCCAACGGTCTAGCGCGCGGGGTGCGTACCGCGTCGGATTTTTTGATGGCGTTGCAGTTGAGCGGTGCGGCCAGAGCCGATTCACTGGCGAATTTGCAATTGCGTTTGCCGGTAGTGGTCATTGGCGGCGGCTTGACGGCGATAGATACCGCTACCGAAGCACTGGCTTATTATCCGGTACAAGTGGAAAAATTTTTACGGCGTTACGAAATCTTGTGCGCCGCGCAGGGCGTGGCAAACCTGCGTGGTAACTGGGCGGCGGATGAAGCCAGCGTCGCCGATGAATACCTGCTCCATGCCCAAGCACTGCGTACGGAACGTGCCGCCGCCGAACTTGAAGGCCGCGCGGCGCGTATTGCGGAACTGCTACAATCTTGGGGTGGGGTCACGGTGGCGTATCGCAAACGCCTGATTGATAGCCCGGCTTATACGCTCAATCACGAAGAAGTCGAAAAGGCCTTGGAAGAAGGTATCCGTTTTGCGGAATGCTTGACCCCCGTCGCGGTAGAGATAGATAGCAGTGGGGCTGCGCGCGCACTTCGCGTTGCGATACAGCAACGCGGCGGTGAGGGTGCGTGGAGCGAATCCGGCCACAGTGAATTGCCGGCGCACAGTATTCTGGTCGCCGCTGGTACTCAGCCTAACACGGTGCTGGCGCGTGAGGACGAAACGCACTTTACGATGGACGGACGTTACTTTCAGGCGTGCGATGAGGCGGGTACGCCGGTTAAGCCGCAATACGCCGCGTCCAAGCCGGACCCGGTGCGCGTGTTTTTGCACAAACGCAATGATGGCCGCATGATCAGTTTTTTCGGCGACTTGCATCCTTCTTATTTTGGCAACGTGGTGAAGGCGATGGGCAGCGCCAAGCAGGGATACCCGGCGATTAGCGGGGTGCTGAAAAACATCGCCGATACCGCAATCGCGCAGACACCCCGGCAGGACGCAGCAGACGATGCCTCGTTTCTGGCGCGCACTAATCAGCAATTGCGCGCCACCGTCCATCAGGTCAATCGCTTGACCCCGAGCATTGTCGAGATTGTCGTCCATGCGCCGATGGCGGCCAGCAAATTTGAACCTGGACAGTTTTATCGCTTGCAGAATTTCGAATCGTTGGCAGCGCAAGTTGACTGCAACGGTCTTTCTACTCGGCTAGCGATGGAAGGCTTGGCGCTGACCGGCGCCTGGGTGGATAGAGAACGCGGTTTGATTTCCACCATCGTGCTGGAGATGGGCGGATCGAGCAGCTTGTGCGCCAGCCTGCAAGTGGGCGAGCCGGTGATTATGATGGGGCCGACCGGTGCGCCCACCGAAATTCCTAACGGCGAAACCGTGGTGCTGGTCGGCGGCGGGTTAGGCAACGCGGTGTTGTTTTCCATCGGCGCGGCGTTGCGTCAAGCCGGTTGCAAGGTGTTGTATTTCGCCGGTTATAAAAAGCTGATAGATCGTTATAAAGTTGAGGAAATTGAAAATGCCGCCGATGTCATCGTCTGGTGTTGCGACGAAGCCCCTGGTTTTGCAGCGCATCGGGCGCAGGACAAAACTTTTGTCGGCAACATGGTACAGGCAATGCAGGCCTATGCGGCGGGCGAGTTGGGAGAGTCGTCGCTACTGCTGGCTGATGCGGAGCGCATCATCGCCATCGGTTCTGATCGGATGATGGCGGCGGTTGCCGCCGCCCGCCACACGCTGTTGAAACCGTTTCTCAAAAAAGATCACGCGGCGATCGGCTCGATCAATTCACCGATGCAGTGCATGATGAAAGAAATCTGTGCACAGTGTTTGCAGAAACACGTCGATCCGCTGACCGGAAAAGTGACTTATGTGTTCTCCTGCTTTAATCAGGATCAGTCGTTAGATACCGTTGATTGGCCGAGCTTGAACCAGCGTTTAAGGCAAAACGGGGTGCAGGAAAAATTGACCGCGCAGTGGATCGCGCTATGCACCCTGCGCCAGCGTCAACAAAAACTGACTATCGAAGCGCAGCACGAGACTGACTATGAGCGACCAACCCACCGAAATCCGTTTGGTGCAACAAGCCTCGCTGCTTGAAATGGATTGGTCGGATGGCACCACCACCCGCCTCAGCGCCAGCACATTGCGCGGCTATTGCCGTTGTGCCCTTTGCATGAGTGTGAAGCCAACAGCGGACGGCACCGTTCAACCGGCGAAGCAATACCCGGACATACGTATCACCCTGATCGAAGCAATGGGAAGCAATGCGATCAATCTGCAATTCAGTGACGGCCATGATCGGGGTATTTTTCCGTTTTCTTATCTGCGCTCGTTAAGCGCGGAGGCAACCGTTTACACAGCAGTCCGAAATAAAAACGACACCGCGCTGTAAATCAGATTTTGTAGGTCGGGATCTGCCCGACGAACTCATCCTGTTGGCGGGCACAGCCCGCCCCACAAATGCAACCCGCTGGGTGTTTGTAGGAGCAGCTTCAGCCGCGATTGCCGCGCCATCTACCGCAGCCTCTATCGCGGCTAAAGCCGCTCCTACAAAGACAAATTTCATTTATAATTCGCGCTCTTTGTATTTGGAGAAGCATCATGCTAATAGGCATTCCCGCAGAAACCAAGGCGGGCGAAACGCGCGTCGCAGCCACGCCGGAGACCGTCAAAAAAATGACCGCCAAGGGCTTGCACACGGTTGTGGTTGAAACCGGCGCGGGCAAGGGCGCGAGCATACCCGATGCCGAATTTGTCGCTGCGGGGGCGACTATCGTCACTTCTGCCGCACAAGTTTATGCCAACGCCGAGATCGTGCTCAAAGTGCGCGGCCCCGCACCCGACGAACTGGCGCTGATGCGTAAAGACGCGGTGCTGATCGGCCTGCTCAACCCCTATCATGCCGAAGGCATCGCCGCGCTGGCGCGGCACGGCCTGACCGCGTTTGCGATGGAAAAACTGCCGCGCATTTCTCGCGCGCAAAGCATGGACGTGCTGTCGTCGCAGGCCAACATCGGCGGCTATAAAGCGGTGATGGTCGCCGCCAATATTTACCAGAAATTTTTCCCGATGTTGATGACCGCCGCCGGTACGGTGAAAGCTGCGCGGGTGTTGGTGATAGGTGCGGGGGTGGCAGGTTTGCAGGCCATCGCCACGGCGAAGCGCTTGGGTGCGGTGATCGAAGCCTTCGACGTGCGCCCCGTCGCCAAAGAACAAGTCGAAAGTTTGGGCGCAAAATTCGTCGAAGTGCCGTTGACCGATGCCGAAAAAGCCCAAGCCGAAATCGACAAAAAAACCAAAGGCGGCTACGCGGGCGAAATGTCCGAGGACTACAAAAAACGTCAGGGCGAACTGGTGCACCAACGCGCCATCGCCGCCGACATCATCATCACCACCGCCCTGATTCCCGGCAGACCCGCGCCAGTGTTGATTAAAGAAGAGACCGTCAAAGCCATGAAACCCGGCTCGGTGATCGTGGACATGGCGGTGGAAGCAGGCGGCAACTGCCCGCTTTCCGAAATGGACAAAACCGTGGTCAAGCACGGCGTACACATCGTCGGCATCAGCAACTTGCCCGGCCTGGTCGCCGCCGATGCCAGCGCGCTCTATGCAAAAAATTTACTGAATTTTTTAGGCCTGCTGCTCGATGCCAAAACCGGTGTTTACACCCTCAACCGCGAAGACGAAGTGGTGGCGGGGACGCTGGCGTGTGCCGGTGGCGAGTTGGCGAAAAAAGCGTGATCGGTGAATAGTGAGTGGTGGAATTGAGCAGAGGTTTTTTTCACCATTCACCATTCACCATTCACCATTCACCATTCACCATTCACGCATTTAAAGAAGGAGCAACACATGATCGGCACCATCGACCCCACCATCATCAACCTCACCGTGTTCGTGCTCGCGGTGTTCGTCGGCTACCACGTCGTCTGGAACGTCACCCCGGCGTTGCACACGCCGCTGATGTCGGTGACCAACGCCATTTCCGGGATTATCTTGGTCGGCGCGATGCTCGCGGCGGGTTCGGCGGAGGCCGATTGGGGCATGTGGCTGGGCGCGGTGGCGGTGGTGCTGGCCTCGATCAACGTGTTCGGCGGGTTTTTGGTGACGCAGCGTATGCTCGAAATGTTTCGCAAAAAAGATAAAAAAGGAAGCGCGTAAATGACCGTCTCAGCCAACTTTGTCGCACTCGCCTATCTTGTCGCGTCGGTATTTTTCATTTTCGCGCTGAAAGGCTTAAGCTCGCCGTTGACTTCGCGGCGCGGCAATTTCTTCGGCATGGTGGGCATGGCGATCGCCGTCGCCACCACGCTGATGGTTACCAAAAACGCGGCGCTCATCGTCGGCTGCATCGCTGTCGGCGGCGTGATCGGCGCGGTGGTCGCGCGGCGGGTGCAAATGACGGCGATGCCAGAACTGGTCGCGTTCATGCACTCGCTGGTGGGCTTGGCGGCAGTGTTTATCGCGATTGCGGCGGTAAATAACCCGGCGGCGTTCAACCTGCCGGTGCCGCTGCCGATGGGCAGCAAGCTCGAACTTTTTCTCGGCACTTTCATCGGCGCGATGACTTGGTCGGGGTCGGTGATCGCATTTTTGAAACTATCCGGGCGCATGAGCGGCAAGCCGATCACTTTCGGCGGGCAACACGCCGTCAATCTGCTGCTATTTATTTTGATGCTCGGTTTCGGCTTGTGGTTTTTCTTTACGCCCGAAACCAACTGGGCCGCGTTCGCGGCGATGACCGCCATCGCCTTCGTGCTCGGCTTTCTCATCATCATCCCCATCGGCGGCGCGGATATGCCGGTGGTGATTTCGATGTTGAACTCGTATTCGGGATGGGCGGCGGCGGGCATCGGCTTTTCCTTGGGCAACCCCATGCTCATTATCGCGGGCTCGCTGGTCGGCTCCTCCGGCGCGATTTTGTCTTACATCATGTGCAAAGCGATGAACCGCCCTTTCCTCTCGGTCATCTTGGGCGGATTCGGCAGCGACGGCGGCACAGCGGCAGCGGATGACGGCGTACAAAAAACCCATCGCAGCGGCAGCGCGGAAGACGCCGCCTTCCTCATGGGCAACGCCGACAGCGTCATCATCGTGCCGGGTTATGGTCTTGCTGTGGCAAGAGCGCAGCACGTCGTCAAAGAACTCGCACACAAGCTGCACGAAAAAGGCATCACTGTGCGCTTTGCCATACACCCCGTCGCAGGACGGATGCCCGGACACATGAACGTGCTGTTGGCGGAAGCCGAAATTCCTTACGAGCAAGTGGTCGAGATGGACGAGATCAACAACGATTTTTCCAACACCGACGTGGTGCTGGTGCTCGGCGCGAACGATGTCATCAACCCTGCCGCCAACGTCCCCGGCAGCCCGATTTACGGGATGCCGATTTTGGAAGCCCACAAGGCCAGAACCATCCTCGTGGTGAAACGCAGCATGGCCGCGGGTTACGCCGGCCTCGACAACGACATTTTCTACATGGATAAAACCATGATGGTGTTCGGCGACGCGAAGAAGGTGGTCGAGGAGATGGTCAAGGCGTTGTAAATATTTGCTATACTGCGTCATACCAAATCTTCATCGATAGGAAAAACGTATGCAAACCGTCACCGTCTCCCCAAAATTTCAAGTCGTCATTCCGCGCGAAATCCGTAACGCGCTGGGCTTGCAACCCGGACAAAAAATTCAAGCGATACAGTACGAAAATCGCATCGAACTGATCCCCGTCGAAGCGATCGCCGCCGCGCGCGGATTTCTGAAAGGCATCGACACCACGATCAAGCGTGAGAAAAACCGCGTATGAATGTCGTTGATTCGTCCGCTTGGCTTGAATACTTTGCCGACGGGCCAAATGCCAAATGCTTCAGCAAGGCGATTCAGAGCACGGACGAACTGATCGTGCCTATCATCACCATCTTTGAAGTTTTCAAGCGCGTGTTGCAGCAACGCACCGAAGGCGAGGCACTCAAGGCAATCGCCCTGATGCAGCAGGGTCAAGTGATTGGAATGGACATACCGCTTGCTTTAAGCGCGGCAAAACTTTCCGCCGAGCTTGGCTTGCCGATGGCGGACAGCCTTATTCTTGCAACCGCGCGAGCATATAACGCGGCACTCTGGACCCAAGATGCCGATTTCGCGGGGATGGATGGCGTTCGCTACTTCCAGAAAAAATAAATCACGCCGCCCCGTTTTGACCGCGTTTTAACCGAGCTACAAAACTGCGCGCGGTTTGCTTGCAATCTGCCACCGAACAGACTAACATCTAGCTAATCCAATCTCAGGAGATTAGCGATGCAAGTCGTCAACATCCACGATGCCAAAACGCAGCTTTCCAAGCTGCTCGAACAAGTGCAGTCCGGCGAAGACGTGGTGATCGCCAAAGCAGGCACACCTATCGCACGTTTGATTCCCTACGTTGCTCCCAAACACAAAATCGCTGCACCCGGCGCGATGGCGGGCGAGATCTGGATGGCCGATGATTTTGATGCGTCGCTCGATGACTTATTTGACGTTCTCAAAAAGAAATCGAAATGAGATTGTTGCTCGACACACACCTGGTGCTGTGGTGGGAGGCAGGGCACTCGCGTTTGTCCAAACAAGTAAAAGAATGGGTGCGTAACGAGGCCGAAGCGGTCTTCGTCAGTCGCGCATCCCTTTGGGAAATTGCCATCAAAATATCCATCGGGCGGTTGAAACTCGACATCGCCAAATTCGAGCGCAATGTCGAGCGGCACGGCTTCCAGTGGCTGGATATTAAAAACGATCACCTGCTCGCCGTAGCCGCGCTGCCAAATTTCGCAGACCACCGCGATCCGTTCGACCGCTTGTTGGTGGCGCAAAGCCGGACCGAGCCGCTGGTGCTGCTGACAGGCGATCCGGTATTGGCGCGTTATGGCGCTACGGTGCAGGTTGTTTGAGGTCAGGATTTTTAATCCAGATTGTCTATTAGGCGAGTTGCCCTTGTAGGTCGGGCTATGCCCGACATCCCTGCAAATTGATGGCAGTACGTAGCCCGGATGGAGCGTAGCGCAATCCGGGATTGCGGTGAATTTAAACAACCAGCCTCCCCGGATTGCGCTGCGCTCCATCCGGGCTACCTGTTGTGGTTTTTATAGGATAAGTGCCACATTTTCTGGTAAAGACGATTAAGTAAGTGCCATTCAACGCCGACCCATTTTAACTCGAGGCGTGACACCTTATGGCGGCATACTGCAACACCTACGCCGCTTGCAACATGAATTCTATTTTCACCGCGTCAAACGGAAACACGATCTTGCCGTTTTCTTCGCGGTCGAGCACACCCGCCTTGAGCAAGGCGGTGAGGTCGCCATGCACCGCCTTGACATCCCGATTGACGCGCCGCGCCGCTTCACGCATCGAAACCGGACCGCTACCGCAGAGCGCTTTGAGCAACTCCCAGCGTTTCGCGCTCAACACTTGCCACAGCAATTCCGGCGTGGCGAAGCTGATGCGCGCGTTTTTTTGAGCCTTGCCGCTTTTCCAGCTTTGCAGAAAATCCGCCGCTGCCTCGTCGGCAGAGCGAACCTCAAGAATGACGGTTTTCATGGTTCCACCTCGCAATGTCGCTGTCTTTGTCCGGGGTTGCCGGACGGCAAGTCACTTTCTTTTGCGTGGCCAAAAGAAAGTAACCAAAGAAAAGGCCACCCTGCTTCGCCGCCCTGCGGGTTCCCTGCGCTCCTCGCCAAAGCGGGTGGCTGCGCAACTCGCTACGCTCAAACAGTGCTCGCCGACAGCCCCCGCTTTGGCTGCGGTGCTCGGCGGCTCAGAAGGGGTATCGGTGGGTGGTTGATGCATATGTTGTGGATGCTGTAGGGTGCAATAAGCCTGTCCCGAGCGAAGTCGAAGGACGTAGCGCATTGCACCGCATAGCAGCATACGGCTCAATGCCCGTTGGTTATTGCCCTACGATTTCTGTGCGACTTTATCGCGCAGCATCTCTTCGACCGCAGTGTTATTCTAATTCCCGATAAAAACTTCAATAATCTACCCCCGTTCGTGGTGAGCTTGTCGAACCACCCCCACCCTTCGACAGGCTCAGGGCGAACGGTGAAC
>Ga0209824_10000107_pt1 | contig 58039 bp, 53 predicted proteins | sample VDWuncwatermetaG_FD_184124 | JGI IMG/M metagenome (GOLD analysis project Ga0209824, IMG submission 184124) | Wastewater microbial communities from Netherlands to study Microbial Dark Matter (Phase II) - VDW unchlorinated drinking water (SPAdes)... ...
AATTTTTTTCTAAAGATTCTCTTCATTTGGAAAAAAATTGTTGTAAAGCCTCGCAGACATTTGGCCAAAAATCCCTGAATGTTCCGAAAACATAATAGTGGTCATCCTTAGCAATTCAACGCAGGAAATATATCGGTATCAGCCTGAGCCAGGTGTTAAATATATGTCTCAATTCGAAACCGTTATAGGACTTGAAGTCCATTTGCAGTTAAGCACCAAGGCCAAGATTTTTTGTTCTTGTGCCAATCAATACGGCTGTGCCCCCAATACCAATGTCTGTCCGGTATGCTTAGGCCTGCCCGGTACCTTGCCGGTATTAAACAATCAAGCTCTTTTATACGCCATTAAGGCGGGTCTGGCGCTTAACGCGGAAATTAATCCGTTTATCAAATTCGACCGCAAAAATTATTATTATCCGGACTTGCCTAAGGGCTATCAAATTTCCCAGTTTGATTTTCCCGTGGCCAAGGACGGGTTTTTGAAAATTAAAAGTGGCAACCAGGAAAAGCGCATCGGCATCAAACGGGCACATCTCGAGGAGGATGCCGGCAAATTAGTGCATGATAATTCAGACTCTTGCTCTCTTGTAGATTACAACCGTACCGGTACACCGCTCATCGAGATCGTGACTGAACCGGACCTGCGCTCGCCCCAGGAAGCTTATGATTATCTGAATACCTTGAAATTAACACTGCAGTATTTAGGAATTTCCGATTGCGACATGGAAAAGGGCTCTTTGCGCTGTGATGCCAACGTTTCCATACGCCCCCTGGGTCAAAGGAGCTTGGGTACCAAGACAGAATTAAAAAATATGAATTCCTTCCGCGCGGTCAAGATGGCATTAGAATATGAGGTGCGGCGTCAGAGCCAAGTGATTGTCTCCGGCGGCAAAGTCGTGCAGGAGACCTTGTTGTGGAATGATGAAAAGGCAGAGACCCGTCCCATGCGTTCCAAAGAGCAGGCCCATGATTACCGTTATTTTCCTGATCCTGATCTGGCGCCTTTTACAGTTGATTATAAAATCATTGATGGCGTGCGTGCCGAATTGCCTGAACTTCCGCAGGCGAAATTTTTACGCTTTTTAAGCCAATACAGCCTGTCAGAATACGATGCTAATATTCTGGTGGCTGATGCCGGCATGGCTGATTTTTTTGAGGCCGCGGTTAAAGAATATCCTCAAGCTAAAAAGATAGCCAATTGGCTGGCGGGCCCCGTCTTAATGGAACTTAATAATCGCAAAGTTGCTATCAATGAGCTAAAATTAACACCCAAAGATTTGGGTGCTTTGATTGCCAAGGTCGAAGATAATGTGGTCAGTAATTTGGCCGGCAAAGAAGTTTTGGGTGCCATGTTGGATGAAGGTAAAAGTGCTGATGAGATCATTAAGGAAAAAGGATTGGCTCAAGTTTCCGATGATTCAGATTTGCTGGTGATCATTGATGAAGTGATTGCGCAAAACCCTGCTGTGGTCGAGCAAATCAAATCAGGTAAACCCAATGCCGCTGGATTTTTAGTGGGGCAGGCCATGAAGAAATCAGGCGGCCGCGCTAACCCTAAGAAATTAAATGAACTCATAACGCGGAGAATAACAAGTGTCTAAAAAAACGTTTGTGTTGGGATTTATTTTCGTTGCTCTGCTGGGGGTATGTTCTGTTGGTATTCCGAAGGATTTATATTCTCAAGTCGAGATTTTCAGTTACGCGCTGACGACCATTCAGTCGGACTATGTGGATGAAAAGACTCCGCGGGACCTGATCTATGGAGCGCTTAAAGGCATGCTTTCATCGCTCGATCCGCACAGCCAATTCATGGATCCTGATGAGTACAAGAACCTAAAAACTGAGACAGAGGGAAAATTCGGCGGCCTTGGTATTGAGATTTCCATAAAAGATAATTTATTGACGATTATTGCCCCTGTAGAAGACTCGCCGGCTTGGCGCGCGGGTATCAAAGCCGGAGATCGGATCGTTAAGATCGGCCATGATGTCACCCGTGATATGAGCCTGGATGACGCGGTCAAGAAATTGCGGGGAGATCCAGGCAGCAAGGTGGCGATTACCATCCTGCGTGAAAGTGATGATTCGGTCCAGGATTTTGTTATTACCCGGGAAATTATCCATGTGGATGATATCAAAGATCCGCATATCATCGACGATCATATCGGCTATGTGCGCCTGACCGAATTCCGTGAAAATTCCTACCATCAATTACATCAAGCTTTGGAAAAATTAAAAGCCCAGGGCGCGGACAGTTTGGTCCTGGATTTGCGTAATAATCCCGGCGGATTATTGGATGTGGCTATCAAGATCGCCGAAGATTTCCTGCCCGCAGGCAAGATGATTGTTTCAACCAAAGGCCGGCATTCTTCCGAGGATTACATGGCTAAGTCTGAAAATGACAGCAGGGACTTTCTGGATTGGCCGGTGGTGGTGATGATCAATGAAGGTTCTGCCTCAGGAAGTGAAATTGTAGCCGGTGCCTTAAGGGACAATAAAAGAGCGGTGTTAGTGGGGGTCAAATCTTTTGGTAAAGGTTCAGTGCAATCCGTGATACCATTACCCGACGGATCAGGTTTACGTTTGACCACGGCGCGGTATTTTACCCCTTTGGGCGTGTGCATTAACGGTATCGGGATCACTCCGGATGTAGTGGTAGAAGAGAAAGTTTCCAAAGAAGATGGCGGCAGTGGTGAGAAAAACGTCATATTTTCTGAACTCGAACATAAAGAGGATAAAAATAAAACTTTGCTGAAAAAAGATCAAGCTGACCTTCAGCTGCAAAGCGCTATTAACGTTATTAAAGGCATCAAGATTTACCGTAAGTTTCAGCAGAAATGACCTCCAAAAGAAAAAAAATAGTTACCCCCAAGAATGATACGAAGGTCGCTGCTATTGTGCTGGGTTTGTTCGTGGCGGCCATTATATTATTTTTTATTTTTTCAAAGCCTAAAGAATCTCACAAGGGAAAAGCGTTACCTTTTGAGCCACTGCCTGCTCAACCTGTTGCGTCCAAGCCCTTCGAAGGGCTTTCAGGTTCAGGTGCAAAAATCGCGATCATTATTGATGATTGGGGGCAGTCGACGGCTAATTGTAAATATTTAAGAGAAATGCCTGAGCCATTGGCAGTATCTATATTACCGGGTTTACGGCATACCAGGGATGTGGCCAATTGTGCCAAACTTTATCATAAGTTGACCATGCTTCATTTGCCTTTGGAAGCTTTACATAACTATGATTTTTATCCGCTGAATTATATTATCAAGACGACCATGAAACCGGCTTTGGTTTCCAAAATAGTAGACGATGATTTAGCCCAATTGCCCTCGATTGAAGGAGTCAACAATCACATGGGCTCAAAAGCCACTGAGGACAGGCCCTTGATGAGGCTCATTTTTAAAAAGATAAAGAAAAAAGGACTGTTTTTTGTCGACAGCATGACAGCGCGTAACACTGTTTGCGCGGGGTTAGCCGATGAGATGGGATTGGCTTTTGGCAAGAGGGACGTCTTTTTGGATAATGTCAATACCAGAGAAGCGATCACTAAACAAATCATGATCTTGGCCCAAAGAGCCCGCCGCAGAGGTTATGCCGTGGCCATCGGCCATGACCGGCACCTGACCATGCAGGTGCTTAAAGAAGAAATCTCTTGGCTGGAAAAGCAGGGTTTTCAAATTGTCAGCATCAAAGAGTTGCTTAAAAATAAATGATTCCCTCCCCCTTGTGGGGAGGGTCAGGGAGGGGGTTTAGACCAGTGAATATTTTAGGAATTGAAACTTCCTGTGATGAGACTGCGGCCGCGGTTGTTTCCGACGGTGTAAAGGTGCTTTCTAATGTCGTTGCCACCAGTCTTAAAGATCATCAACGTTTTGGCGGCATCATCCCGGAAATTGCCTCCCGTCGTCAGATAGAATTCATTAATGAGGTAGTGGGCAAAAGTCTGGGTTTGGCCCACATGACCCTTAAAGATATTGATGTCATCAGTGTGACCCGTGCCCCCGGATTAATCGGTTCCTTGCTGGTGGGACTTTGTTTTGCCCGTGGATTAAGCCGCGCCACGGGTCGTCCCCTTATTGAAATTGACCATATCAAGGCCCACCTGTACGCTAATTATCTGCAGCTGCCTGCTGAACATATGCCATTCCCGAATGCTTCTGGTCCTCCTGCTTCGCAAAAACGCCTGCCGGCAGTAGGCCTCGTGGTTTCCGGCGGGCATTCCAGTCTTTTTTATGTCAAAGATTTTAAGAATTTTAAATTGTTAGGCGTGACACGTGACGATGCGGCTGGTGAGGCTTTTGATAAAGTGGCGCGTATCCTGGGTTTGGGTTATCCTGGCGGTCCTGTGATTGACCGTTTGGCGGCCGGCGGAATCAATGAGGAGATCAAATTTCCTCAAGCACCGCTGTCGGGTTCTTATGATTTTTCTTTCAGCGGGACAAAAACCGCGGTGCTTTATTACACTCAAAAGAATAAAAATAAACCGGATTATTCCGTTGCAAAAGTGGCCTATGCGTTTCAGGAAAGTGTCGCCGCTGTTTTGGTGGAAAAGTCTCTACAGGCCTGCCGTAAGTTCAAAGTCAACACACTTTTGGTTGGCGGAGGGGTGGCGGCTAATTCCGCCTTGCGCGCGTCTTTGCAAGCACAAGCTGGTTCCCAAGGGGTTAGTGTATTTTTCCCTCCGACAGTCTTATGTTTGGATAATGCAGCCATGATCGCGGGCTTAGCGTATCATCAGTGCTAGGTAAATCGAATGGGGAAGATTCCCTGTTTCTTGGTGTGCCAAAGTGGGTAGGTAAATCGATTGCTTGAGAAGCCATTTTGTTATAACATATTAAGGTAAACATTTAACCTAGGAGGTCACTATGGCCTTTAACCGTAAAGAACATAAAGAAATCCCTGAAGAAAAAATCATTGAAATCAATGCCCAGATGGAAGGGACTTTGACTTTTACTGATCCGGTGAATTTAAAAATCCACGGCCGTTATACGGGTAAACTCGACACCCGCGGTACTTTGACCATTGGATCCACCGCGCAGGTGGAGGCAAATATCGTTGGTGAGAATGTTATCGTCGCCGGAAAAGTTAAAGGTAACATCATCGCTAAGAAAATGTTGGTATTGATGCCGACAGCGGTGCTGCACGGAGATATTTCAACGCCTAAATTAAACATTGTTGAGGGTGCTGTCTTTCAGGGTCGTTGCCATATGTTAGAAGATATTTTATCCATTGATGATTTAGCGCAATATTTGGAGATTGAAATATCCGCCATTTTGGAATTGGTCGCGACAGGTAAGATACCTGCTGTCAAAGAAGGAGATAGCTGGAAATTTGAACGGGCCCAGATCGATCAGTGGGCCGCCTCAGGCAGGGTTAGATCATGAGCAGTCAATACATCACCGTCCGTGAAACATCGCAGATCTTGGCCGTATCCGAGAAAAAGGTCATGGATCTGATTGAAGGCGGTAGTTTACAGGCCTACAAGATCGCGGATCAATTCCTGCGTCTTAAACGCAATGAAGTCGTTAATATACTTTCCACTGGCCAGGTCGTTTCTGAAAACTTCTCTCACAGCTACACTCCCGGGGAGCGTGTGCGCGACTTTTTTTATTTTAATGATTTTTATTTGATATCCCTCGTCGTTATTGGAGCCTTGCTTTATATCATTTTTGCGAACTAACGCCAAGTCGTAGAACCAACCTTACGAAATCTAAGGAACAGGGAATATTGGGTCAAATCCGTAAAATCAACGGTGTCTATTATATTGAATTTCACGCCCGCGGCTTGCTTTATTCACAGGTCGCGGGCAATAATTTAGAGGAAGCTCAAAAGCTTTTGCTGCGGGTGGAAGAAAAAATTGCCGGCGGTGAAGCGTTAACGATTACCCGTCATATAGACCTACCGGACTTTTATGAACGCTTTCTTTCTGAGGCAAGAGTGCAATATAGCCCCCAAAGTGTCAAGCGGTTTACCAGCACCATCAAACATTTTAGCGGTTTTCTTGATGAGAACTTCCCTCAAGTCCGTCAACTTGCCCAACTGACACCTGTCATCATTGAATCGTACAAAGCTTATTTAATTGCAATGCCATTCCCAAAAGTTTCACATATGTCATTCCCGAATCACGACCTGCACCGCAGGTCGTCTGCTATCGGGAATCCAGGGATGGCATCTTCCAGAGGGATAAAAATCGTTAACCTGACTATTCTTCTGATAAGGGATATTTTGGAATTCGGTATTAAATTGGGATTTCTTAACGATAACCCCAGTTTACATGTGCGCTTATTACCGTGGCCCACGGCACTGGAGCGAAGGCCAACAGTTCGGTATAATAAAGCCAGACAATTATTATCTAAAGGGCTGGGCTTGGGGAAGCTGTCCCAATTATTGAAGCTTCCAGACGTCTCCCGGGCGCTTTACTATGCAAATTTAATTCCCTTAAGCAGGGAAGATGTGTATAGTTGAAAATTCCGGAATGCCCTTGTCAATAAGGCCTGAACGTTCTATACTTTAATCGATTCCCCCTCTTTTTTATAAAGAGGGGTCTAAGTTTCCCCCTCTTTAGTACAAAGAGGGGATAGGGGAGTTTAATGAAAAAGTATTCCTTATTTCTATACGTAGCAGTCTTTTTGATGCTGGGCGTTTCCTTCGCAGCCGCGGGGACCACCACCCTGTCGACCTATTACCCGGCGCCTGACGGTAATTACAATCATTTAACCGCGAATAATGTGGGGATTGGAACGACCATTTCTCCGTCCGCCGCTTTGGTGGTAATGGGCGGCAACGTGAGTATTGGCACGACCACGCCGACAGCGGCGCTTGATGTGATTGGTATAGGTGTCGGAGATCTTCGTGTTCGGCATGACGGCGGAACGATAAATGCGTCTGCTCCTTATATTAGTTTTTATGGAGGTACTGGTTCTGGCGCAACAACCAGAATTGGTTATTTTGGAAAGACTAATCAGACTTCTGGCGATATGGAGTGGCACAACGCAATAAGTGGTGGAAATATAAACTTGACTACGAACTCTGGGAATGTGTCAATATTACCAAGCGGCGGCAACGTGGGCATCGGTGTTACGAATCCAGGCGCACAGATTGACATGGTAGGTTCGGCAGGTATACGGCTTTTCAATAATGTTGGCAGTGCAGCCAGTGTTAGCCTTGATGGGGCAGCAAACGGATCGCCATCAGTTCAATTCAAACAAAGCGGCTCTTTAGTCGGACAAATAGAATACCTCAATGCAGATGGTACTATGGAAATTAATGGTGGTGGCGGCAGTGGTCAATTGGTGGTCAAGTCTTCTGGCAACGTGGGCATCGGTGTTACGGGGCCGGTGAATAAGCTGGATGTCAATGGATCGATGGCAGTTGGTAGCTACGCGGGCAACAATACGGGGCCGAGTAATGGATTGATTGTCAGTGGCAACGTGGGTATCGGGATAACATTACCAAATGGGACTTTGGATATAAAAAGCGGAACTAATCATGATGTTGGATTTCAAGACGATAGTGGCTATGGCACTGTTGAAATAGTAGGAAGGAATGACGCTCTCGCAAGAAGTACTTTAGAAATTAACGGCGTCCCGCTTTTGCTCAATGTTAGAGGAAGCGGTAATGTCGGCATCGGGAATGCGAGCCCTACTCAACAGCTGACAGTTACTGGTAATATTTTGGCTTCAGGCACTATTACTGCATCTTCTGACCGGCGTTTAAAACAAAATATTAAGCCCCTGACCGGCACATTGTCCAGACTTGACCAATTGCGCGGGGTTTCTTTTGAATGGAACCATTTGGCCACTTCCATGCGGCATAAAGAGGGAGAAAAAGGCATCGGCATGATCGCCCAGGAGTTGCAAAAGGTTTATCCGGAACTGGTCGTAGGATCTAAAAAAGACTATTTATCCATTGACTACGGTGAATTCACCGCTGTGCTTTTGCAGGTGGCTAAGGACCAGCAGAAAGAAATCAAAGACCAGGGGAAAGAAATCCATGCGTTGAAAGAGGGAATAAGGGATTTGAAAACGGTATTGTGCCGGAAATTGAAACTGAATGAGTTTTGCCAATAGGAACGCCCCGGACTTGTCTGCCCCATGAATAAAAACTTACCGAAGCCTCCTTATGTGCCTACACACACCTCCTGCCTTGCCTAATAGGATGTCAATGCCTTCTATGTCCTCCATGCCTGGAATGACGACAGAGACTGTGGTAGTGGAGAGGTGGGTCGAAGCTATGGAACACGCATCGACACAACACCTCTCCTTTATCTGAATATATTTGAATAGTAAATTTCTTATTTGATAGTAAGTTTGTAGTAAGGAGAGGTGGCAGAGTGGCCGAATGCGGCGGTCTTGAAAACCGTTGCCTCGCAAGGGGCCGTGAGTTCGAATCTCACCCTCTCCGCCATTCGTACCAATTCGAACCTTTGTGCTCATCATCCAGGAGTGCCAGGGTTTCGATTTTGGTATGGGCGACATAATAAGCTTAAAAGTCCTTTCCGTGTCCCTCAAACAGCCGGTAATAATCCCCGTCTTTAGACAATAGTGGATAAAAGTGGACAATACTACTCATAAGTAGTATACTTTCAGTGAGGAAAGAATATGAATAAAAAGATGACTTATATAGTAAAAGAGCAGAAACGCATAACGGATTTAGTGGTTAAGAAGTTCCCAGATTACTATTTAACTGGTGGAACTGCTTTGGTATTTTATTTTAACCATCGTTTTTCAGAAGATTTAGACTTTTTTAGCCAAAAATATCAAAAGAGTGATTCTGAAAAGATTATGAAGTATATTTCTAAAGAAACTGGTTTCAAATATCAATTAGATTCTGTACAGGATACTCCTAAGCTTGTTCCCATGAAGATGTATTTTATGCAATTAAAGGATAAGCAAATATTAAAGATAGACTTCGTAAAAGATTTTGTCAGTAATGTTAATCCAATAGAAAATGGAGTACATTCCGTAGATGATATTTATTTGCGTAAAATTTATGCGGCTATTGGTATGCAAGGGAAGGAATCAGATACCGGACGCACTATAGCCACAGGTAGACAAAGTGTTAAAGATTTATTTGATATCTACTATCTTTCTTCTGAATATAAACCTGTGTCAGATGTTTTCTTTGAATATTTTCCTTATAATCAAACAGAGAGATTAGATGCGTGGTATAGAGGATTTGATAGGGTAGAAACAAAATTAAGTCTTATAGATTTAGTTCCTAAGATTGATCCTAGTAAAGTTTTTAGGCATTTAGATGATCAAATTTTAAAGAAGATTCCAAATAAATTAAAATGAGGTCATTTTATGAAAATTAATTGGTTATGGGATACTAGATTGAATGAAAACAGGGTCAAAAGAATTTTAAAGAACGCGAATGATCCTAGATTTTACATTTATGCGGAAAAACTGTTTTCTCGTGTTAGAAACACTAAAGTAGCTTTTGGTTATGTGCCCAAAGAAGTTTTCTATCATAAATGGCCTATTATTAAACAAAGGATTGAAAAGGATAAATGGGCTAAAGAAAAAGCAGATTTTTGGCAGGATATTTATGAGAAGGTAATAAGTGTGCCTCCTGAAAGGATATTTATTGCCCAACAAATTAAGAATATGCGTATCAAAATGGGCTATACTCAAGAAGAAATGGCTAAAAAATTAGGTGTGATCCAACAGTTCATTTCGAAACTGGAAGCAGGAACAGAAAATGTAACCATTGACACTTTGAAGAAAATCGCGAATGTGTTTGGAAAAAGGTTAACTATTCAGCTTAATTAAATATTGTAAGTTGTGGTTTGAAGGGTTCCAGAGTCCTTAATTCTTTTGCTTTCTGGGACAATCTTTGATATAAAGCTTGTGTATTAATTGGTTCAATAATAATTTTTGGCGGGGTAGCTCAGTTGATAGAGCATTCGGTTCATACCCGACAGGTCGGTGGTTTAAATCCACTCCCCGCCACCTTTTCTCAATATGCGTCCATTCTTCCTCAAGCGAATTTCCATTCTTTTTTTGATCTGCTGCGCTTTATTTTTATTCGGCAATAATCTTTTTAGCCTCACCGATCCGGATGAGGTTTTTTATTCTCTGACCGCTAAAGAAATGGCTGCCCACCATGAGTGGATGACGCCCTTAATTTTCGGCCAGCCCCAATTCGAAAAACCACCTTTAATTTATTGGCTTTTGGAAATTGTTTTTAAAATCTGGGGAGAGTCTCCTTTTACAGCGCGTTTCTTTCCGGCTGTATTCGCGACACTCGGGGTCATGGCGGTTTATTTTTTAGGTTTGATGGGATTTAAAGACGAACGTAAGGCTTTTTTGTCTGCCCTTGTGCTAGCCAGTTGTGCGTTTTATGCCGGTATGGGTAAAACGGTTTTTACTGACATGATTTTTACGGTTTTTATTTTATGCGCATTGACCATGTTTATGTTGGGTTTTACCGATCGCCACCGGCAGGGGATTGGTTTCATCGGATTTTATGTTTTTTGTGCGTTGGCTACCTTGACTAAAAGTCCCATAGGCTTGGCTGTCCCCCAATTGGCAGTGGTCCTTTTTCTATTGTATCAGCGTCAAATTAATTTTTTAAGAAACTGGTGGGTACCAACGGGGATTTTGCTGTACTTAGTGTTAGCTTTACCGTGGTATATCTATATGTGTAGGTATGGACAGGCTTTTATCCATGAGTTTTTCTATAATGACCACTGGCGGAGATTGCTGGTGGCAGAGCATCGGGGCAATGATCATTGGTTTTTTTTCCCGATGACCATGGTTGCCGGGCTTTTTCCCTGGAGTTTGTTTTTGCTCGCCTCCTGGGTGGATTTATTTAAAAGGCTTAAAAGCTCGGTCACCGTTATGGATTATCTGAGCCTTAGCTGGATCCTGGCGGTTTTGATGGTCTTTCAAATGGCGCATTCCAAGCTGGCCAGCTATATCCTGCCTTTGTTTCCGGCTTTAGCCCTGATGACAGGTAATTTTTTAGGTCATTTTTTGTCTCAAATTCAGCATCGCAAAAAAATGCAAAATTTATTGTGCGCGAGTTTCACTATATTAGCTGTTTTGGGTATTGCTGTGATGGCCGGGCACAAGGTTTACCGGCATTACATTTCTTCCCAATTGCCGATGTATTTTTTATCAGGCTCTTTAATTGCCTTATCGGGGATAGGTGTTACCCTCGCATTTAAAGAGCGCTTCCAGTTGGCTTTGTATGTACTGGCTCTGAGCCTGTGTCCTATATTTTTGACGGCTTTTATGGTCCGGACGGATGTAGAAGGGTATGTGTCTTCTTATGAAGCGTCTGAATATATACCACAGCGTTCATTGGGAGTTATGACGGTATTGACTTCTAAAATGAATGCGCGCGGCATTCGTTATTATACGGGACAGGATGTGGCGGTCGTAGATTTTTCAGGCAAACCGTTTTTTAGTCCTCATCCAATTCCCATTTTGGACACTACAGATAAGGTTATGAGCGTCCTTGAAGGTCAACGTGTGACTTATGGTGTGGTCCGTAAAACGGCTTACCAGAATATCCTTAAGAATGGTGCTAATCGCTATCGTGTGGTGTTATTAAGAATTATCGGTTATGACTATATCGTAAGGATTGAAGTTTTGAAACATTCGGGGGTTAGGGGGAGTTGAATTAATTTATGATTTTACGTTTATTACTAATGATTTTCTTTTTTTCCGCTCCTGCGTGGGGTGGTGACAACAGCGATGATCTTTTTAATTTTTCTAAAAAACAGGATGAAGTTTTGGTTGTCAAGGTGGCCGCTTCTGATCTGATTGTTCTGGAAGACGGACGGCGTATCAAGCTCATTGGGGTTGAATCCGCTGGACCGCCGCCCCATAAATACGTCAAATATGATGACAAGGGTCATGTGATTGAACAACCGGAGGAGCCCACGATTTCTTTGGAGGAACAGGCCTTGACGTACGCGCAGGATTTGTTGGAAAATAAAAAAGTAAGATTGGAATATGATGTTGACGCCGGTGCCGCCAGCGGTTATCTTTACGCGTATGTTTATTTACCTGACGGGCGTATGGCCAATGTGGAGCTGTTGCGCATGGGTTTTGTGAAATTAAGGACCATCCCGCCTAATGTCAAATATAGAGATAAATTGCGCATAGCCTATCAGGAAGCTAAAAAAGAAAAGCGTGGTTTGGAAGGCGAATGAATTTTGAACAACGGATTTTTCAGTTCATTGGAAAAAATAAATTGATAGCCCCCAGAGGGCGGGTGTTAGTCGGCGTATCCGGTGGCGCTGATTCAATGGCGCTTTTGCTGGCCTTGGGCGGGCTACGTCATGATTTAGGCGTACGGTTGCATGCGGCGCATTTTAATCATAAATTTCGTCCTGAAGCTTTGCGCGATGAGCGCTTTGTAATCACCTGGTGCAAGCAATTAAATATTCCTCTGACTGTTGGACGCAGGCCCGGTCGCACAATCAGGCATCTCTCTGAGGATGATGCCCGGCAGATGAGAATTGAATTTTTTGTCAAGACAGCCATTCGCCTTAAAGCTCAAAGTGTGGCCCTGGCGCATACCCGCAATGACTTGGCTGAAACTGTATTGATGCGCCTGATGCGCGGCAGCGGTCTTTATGGCTTAAGGGCGATTTTGCCGCGGCGTTGTATAGAAGGGGTCACGTTTGTGCGTCCTTTGATGGGGGTTAATCGCGAAGACGTCGAAGATTATTTGAAAGCCCAAAAAATACCTTTTTGCACGGATGCCACGAACATACAGACGGTGTATGAGCGCAATAAAGTACGGCTTCATCTTTTACCTTTACTGGCCCGCGAGTACAATCCGCAAATTATAAATGCCTTATCAGATTTGGCCGCGACAGCGGGGGAAGATTATGAATTCCTTTCGATGCACGCGCGCAAACAATTTGAAAAAAGTGTTATTATTTCCAACGGCAAAGTCAAAATGGATTTAAAGTGTATCCGCCGCCAACATCCGGCAATGTTGCGTTTGATGTTCCGGCAAATGGCGGAAAGTTTAACCAAGGATCCGGCAGTGCTTACTTTCGAGCATATCCATGCTCTGGAAAATCTGGCGGCCCAAAGCCAGAACGCTACGGTGGATTTGCCCGATCACCTAAAGGCTGTTAAAACTCAAAAATTTTTAGAGTTATATTATGCGTAAACATTTCATTCTTGGGACTGTTGTGAAATGCTTCATTTTATTTTTGATTTTTTCTTTACACCGAATATCTTACGCCCAGGATGCCGCTTTAAACGGAGATATCAAGGAATACGATGATAATGGCAAGATCAAGTTTGAAAAGAATTATCATGACGGCTGGCTTAACGGGCCTTTCCGCGAATATTATCCCAATGGCAATTTAATGAGCGTCGGCTCTTACAAGAACGGCCAGCTGCAAGGAGCTTACAAATCCTATTACGAAGACGGCTCTGCATATTTTGAAAAGAATTATATCAACGGTCAGCTGCATGGCGCCTCTCGTGAATATTATGAAAATGAGGTACCCAAAAGTATTGAGAATTATTACTACGATACTCTCAATGCTTTTAATCAATATTATTACCCCAAATGGTAATTTAAAAATGGCCATCAATTTTAACAAAGGGAAATTAAACGGGATCAGCCGTGAATATAATGAAGATGGTTCCTTGAAAAATGAGATCAATTACGACGATGATCATATTGACGGTACCTCTAAAGAGTATGCCGCGGACGGCACTCTTTACGCGATTTGGAATTATAAAATAGACCAGAAAGACGGGCCTTCAAAGACCTTCTATAATAACGGGCAGGTGCAATGGGAGATGGTTTTTAAGGACGGCAATTTGCAGGGCCCCAGCAAAAAGTATAGTCCGGAAGGAAAGCTTTCGATTGAAGCAAATTACAAAGATAATCAGTTTGATGGTACAGTTAAGGAATATCGGTCTAATGGAAATTTAAAGAGCGAATGCAAATATGCCGAAGGCAAGAAGGATGGGGTATGCCGTCAATTTCGTGAGAATGGAAAACTTTGGCTGGAGTGGAATTATAAAAATGATTTAAAAGACGGAGTGGCCCATGAATACGCGCCGCAAGGGTATTTGTGGATGACGGTCAATTTTAAAGATGATGTCAAAAACGGTGACATGAAAGAACTTTACGATAATGGGTCGCTTAAGCAGCAATGGACTATAGAGAATGCTGTGGAAGACGGCCCCAGTAAGTCTTATTATAGGTCCGGAGAGGTCATGACAGAGGAAGTTTACCATAACGGCCGGCTTAACGGGGTTGTCCATTTGTATAATAAAAATGGTGATCTGGTCTATATTGATACCTATCAAGATGGGGCAAAGCTCTCCCGTCATAAAAAGGGGACACTTTAAAGTGTCCCTTTTTTGTTCTTTTTGTTTCCCTTTTTGTTTCCCCTTGATTAAATGTTTTCCTCCTATATAATAATCATTTATCTAAATTATTCCCCTGGAGGCATTTGATGGCACAATTTAATATGAATAACCCAATCAAAAAGGGTCTTCGTCCGGCCCGCAACCCCAATGGCAATGTTTGGTTTTGGGTGATCATGGGAGTGTTTTTTCTTCTCCTGATGGCTGTTCAAGATAAGTCGAATTTAAAAACAGAGAAAGTACTGACCTACTCTGAATTTTATGCCATTTTAAAAGACAATCCTCAAACACATCAGATCAAGCGTGTGGAGTTGACTGAAGGTCCGGATAATACTTTAAAAGGTACTTATGCCGATGGCCTGACGTTTAAACTTAATATCCCTTCACATGACGAGGAATTGATTAAAATGGTCCGGGACAATGTCAGTAATTTTAGCGTCGTTCCTCCGGAATTGTTTTGGAGTCAGCTATTCTTTCAATTGATACCATTTTTGGGGATTTTCGCGTTGATCTGGTTTGTGTCTTACCGCGGCTCGCAAATGGGTAATAAGATCTTTGCTTTTGGCAAGTCACGCGCCCAGATCACGGGCGGCGGTAAGGTGACTTTCGCGGATGTGGCCGGAGTGGATGAAGCCAAAGAAGAATTGCAGGAAGTCATTGAATTCCTTAAAGACCCTAAGAAATTTGAGCGGCTTGGCGGAAAGATCCCTAAAGGTGTTTTGCTTGTAGGGCCTCCGGGGACCGGAAAAACATTATTAGCCAAAGCTGTCGCCGGTGAGGCAGGGGTGCCATTTTTCTCTTTAAGCGGGTCGGATTTCGTTGAGATGTTTGTGGGGGTGGGTGCTTCGCGTGTGCGTGATCTTTTTGAGCAAGGCCGCAAAGCCGCTAAAGCTTCAGGCAAGGGCGGCATTATTTTTATTGATGAAATTGACGCGGTGGGGCGCCAGCGTTTTGCCGGTATCGGTGGGGGCAATGATGAGCGTGAGCAGACCCTTAATGCCTTGCTAGTTGAGATGGATGGCTTTAATACGGTCAGCGGTTTGATTTTGATCGCCGCCACCAATCGTCCGGATACCCTGGACCCGGCACTTTTGCGTCCCGGGCGTTTCGACCGTCAGATCGTGGTAGGCCTGCCGGATATCAACGGCCGTGAAGGTATTTTGAAAGTCCACATCAAAAATATCAAATTAGGTGAGGAAGTGAATTTAAGGCGCATTGCCCAGATGACCGTGTATTTTTCCGGGGCGGACCTGGCCAATGTTTGCAATGAAGCGGCGCTGCTCGCCGCCCGCCGCAATAAGGAAAAAGTCGGCATGGATGAAATGCTTGCCGCGGTTGAACGTGTGACCATGGGGCCGGAGAAAAAAAGCCACGTGACCTCCAAAAAAGAAAAAGAAATGACGGCGTATCATGAGGCGGGGCATGCTTTATTGTCCCTGCTGGTGGATGAAGTCGACACCTTTACAAAGGTCTCTATTATTCCTCGCGGCATGGCCGGCGGGTATACCTTGACGCCGCCCAAAGAAGACAAGCATTATATGTCAAAGAAAGAATTACAAGGAATGATGATTGTTTTGCTGGGGGGCATGGTGGGCGAAGAGATCTATATGAATGATACCACCACCGGCGTATCCAATGATCTGCAAAAAGTCTCCCAGATCGCCCGCAGCATGGTCTGCCAATACGGCATGAGCGATAAACTTGATAAATTAGCATTCGGTAAACAAAATCATCAAATGTTTTTAGGCCGTGATTTATTTGATGAAAAAGATTATAGCGAAGAAACCGCCCGTAAGATTGATGAGGAAATACACAGTCTCGTGCACGAATCTTATGAGAAAGCCAAAAAATTTTTGCTTGATCACCGTGACAAATTGGATCTTCTGGCCAAGCGTCTGATTGAAAAAGAGACCATAGACATCGAAGAAGCCAGGCTTTTGCTTATGCTTCCCGAACATAAGCTTAATCTTCATTCGGACACACCTCAAAACACATGAGCAGAATTAACTATGATCTGTGTGCCCGTGATACTCATTTGACCTTGGGGCATGCGACACGGATCATGGGCATAGTTAATGGCAGCCCTGATTCTTTTAGCGGCGATGGAAAGTTTGGGCCCGCCGCTTGTCTGCGTCACGCCCGTAAACTCATCCGTGAAGGCGCGGACATCCTTGATATCGGCGGTGAATCCACCCGTCCGGGGGCTTTGAGTGTTCCCCTTAAAGAAGAGATCAAGCGTGTCATTCCTGTGATTGATGTTTTAGCCCGTACCATTAAGACCCCTATTTCGGTAGATACCTCTAAATTGCGGGTGGCCCGTTGTGCTTTGGATGCGGGGGCCTCTATAGTGAATAACATTAGGGGAACTCAAATAAGCACGGATTTTTTGAAAATGGTGCGTGATTATAAGGCTGCTATTGTTATCATGCATATGCGGGGCACACCGGCAACGATGCAAGCTCATGCCAAATATAAAAATGTAGTCAGTGAAGTGATTGAAGATTTGCAAATAACGGTTGAAAAATGTTTGGCAATTGGTATAAAGAAAGACAGGATCATTGTTGACCCGGGTATTGGTTTTGCCAAAACGGTTGATCAGAGTTTGTGCCTGATCAATCATTTAAATCAACTGAATATTTTACATTGTCCTATTTTACTGGGGACTTCGCGCAAATCATTTATAGGACAGATTTTACAAAATGATGTAGGGAAGCGTCTGATGGGCACAGCAGCGACGGTGACCACGGGGGTCATGCGGGGGGCGCACATTGTCCGTGTCCATGATGTGAAAGCAATCAAAGAAACACTGAAAATGACCGATGCCATACTTAACGCACACGCCTGACATAGCTGTCACAACAGCAAAAGCGGGGATTGAAATAATCATTCTATGGGTGGTCTTTTACAGGATTTTATTGTTCTTTGAAGGTACGCGTGCTTTTCAAGTTTTAAGGGGAATCACGTATTTGATCATTGCTCTTTTGCTCTCCCAGGTTTTGGGATTTGAAGTCCTCAATTGGCTTTTGCGGCATTTTTTTTCCATATGGATCATTGTCATTGTCGTTATTTTCCAACATGAATTGCGTTCGGGCTTGGCCCGTTTGGGCCAACAGCATTTATTTATGATTTCATTAGGAGAGCCGGAGATCAAAGCTCTCGTTGATGAGATCTACGATACGGTGTATCGTTTGTCTCAACGTAAAAATGGATGCTTAATTGCCATTGAACGCGAAATGAAGCTGGATTTATATATCGAAAGCGGCATTGTCATTGACGGCAAGGTTTCTTCAGCGCTTTTACAGAGTATTTTTATGCCAAGTACCCCTTTGCATGACGGCGGGGTGGTGATCAGGGGTGAGCGTGTGGCGGCAAGCTCGTGTTTATTTCCTTTGTCAGATAATCCCAGTGTGGCAAAAACGGTTGGTACTCGTCATCGAGCGGCATTGGGTTTAAGTGAGCATACGGATGCTTTGATTGTCTTGGTTTCGGAAGAAACCGGGGAAATCAGTATTGCTTTTGAGGGGCATTTTATAGCGGTGCATACTGAAGAACATTTTATGAAACTTCTTAACCAGATCCTGGCACCTGCAAATAAAAAGAAACATGAAAAATTGGTTTAGTTCAAATTTAGTTTTGAAATTAGTGGCCTTGGGCCTAGCTATTATCACCTGGTTTTACGTTAAGGGGATGCATGGTTAAATTAGGTGTTAATATTGATCACGTTGCGTCACTGCGCCAGGCCCGGGGGGAATTTGATCCTGATCCGGTTTTGGCGGCCCGTTTGTGCGAGCAGGCTGGTTGTGACAGCATTGTCGCCCACTTGCGCGAAGATCGAAGGCACATACAGGATCGTGATATTGTGCTTTTGCGTAAAACAGTGAAAACCCGTTTTAATCTGGAAATGTCATTAGACGCTGGTATTGTCAAAGCAGCTTTAGCAGTGAAACCAGATCAAGCGACCCTGGTACCGGAACGCCGTCAGGAAATCACGACCGAAGGCGGGTTAGACGTTGCGCGTCAGTTAAAGAGGATTCATAAGGTCAGCCGCGCGCTTTTGGAGGCGGGGATTGATGTCAGTCTTTTTATTGCTCCAGATAAAAAGCAAATAGATGCGGCCTCAAAGATAGGGGTTAAAACCATTGAATTGCATACCGGTTCATATGCCCAATCATTTGCTAGTCGTTTGGGTATTGATGAATTTAACCAGATCAAGGCAATGACCATTTATGCCCGCCGATTAGGGATGAAGGTCAATGCCGGTCACGGCCTGAATTATGAAAATACCTATTGCCTCGCCCGCGTCAAAGGCATAGCAGAATTGAATATCGGCCATGCCATTATGAGCCGGGCTGTTTTCGTAGGATTAAAACAAGCTGTCCGTGAAATGCTCGCCATTATCCGTTCCCCCTCTTTTGTATAAAGAAGGGGTCAGGGGGAGTTGAGGTTGTGATTCTAGGCACCGGTATTGATATTATCGAAATCGAACGGATTCAGAAGGCAATAGAGCGTTGGGGCGACGGGTTTTTAAATCATATTTTTACGCCCGCGGAAATCGAATATGCCCAAAAATTTAAATTTCCTTACCAGCATTACGCAGGCCGTTTCGCGGCCAAGGAAGCTATTTTTAAAGCTATGGGTATTCCTCATTTATCCTGGTACGACGTTATCATCATCAATGATACAAACGGTAAGCCTGTCTGCCATTTTACCAATATAGATTTTAAACATCGCTTGACTGTATCCATCTCACACAGTAGAGACTATGCCGTTGCCAGCGCCATTGTTGAGGGGTAATCCTCGATCATCCAAAAAAGATTTTGGCCATCTGCTTATTATTGCCGGGTCTCCGTCGATGTTAGGGGCGGCGGCTTTGAGTTCTTTGGCGGCTATGCGCAGCGGCGCGGGCCTGGTGACTGCGGCTGTTCCTAAAGATGCAAATTTAACACTTCAGGCAAAAATTTCCAATGTGGTTATGACAAAGCCTTTGGCCCAAAGCAGGACAGGGTCTTTTTCTCTAAAAGCGTATGATCAAGTAAAAAAAATATGGGATCAGTTTGATGCGATAGCCATTGGCCCGGGACTTGGCCGTGAGTTGGCTACCCAGCAATTGGCGCGTGAAGTTATCATTCATTGCCCTAAACCATTGGTCATTGATGCGGATGCTTTGTTTGCTTTAGGTCCTCATACCGGACACTCGCAGTTGCTCGCAGGAAACATGGATATTTTGCTTAAAGCCAAGGCGGTACGTGTGTTGACGCCGCATTCAGGAGAAATGTCCAGATTGACCAATCAATCCGTCAAGGCAATTGAAGCCAGCCGATTGAAAACTGCCCGTGATTTCGCCCATCGGTACAATTGCGTATTATTGCTTAAAGGGCATCGGACTGTTGTTGCTTCTCCACAGGGGAAAACGTATGTCAACCAAACGGGTAACGCGGGGATGGCCACCGCTGGAAGCGGGGATGTGTTAACGGGTATGATTACGGCTTTTTTGGGGCAGGGAGTTTCACCCTATGAGGCTGCTTGCTGGGGAGCTTATTTACACGGGGCGGCGGGGGATCATGCGGCAAAGCTCAAGTCTAAGACGGGTATGATCGCTTCGGATATTATCGAATCTATTCCTTACGTTATCAAGCAATTTTCTCTGCTAAAACGAACATCTCTCCAAGATTGAAGGGAAAAACTGCGTGGGGCCAAGCAGGAGTTTTTCCTAATATCCAGCTGATAGGTTTATAAAAAAAAGCATTGGGATGATGTTTCGCATGAGTCCTTAACATTTCAATACTGATGTATTTTGTTGCCCATCCGTGTGCTTTAGGCATAAATCCGGTTTTTTTTAATAATCGATCCATGCTTTTGGGAGAATACAATAAGAGGTGCTCCTGCACAAAGTGCGGCCATTTTTCTTTTAGTATTTTAAAACTCAAAGTATCAACATTAGGAGTGACAAATAAAATACTTCCCCCCGGTGCAATTTTTTTGTGCAAAATCGACAAAAATTCAATAGGGTGGGGGACGTGTTCTATCACATCAAATAGCGTAACCAGAGAAAAATATTCATTTGGAAACATCCCATCATTTAAAGGACCAACTCGCACGGCGTCAGCTTTTAATACTTCGTTCGCTATGAGGGCCGCTTTTGCGTTAATTTCTACCCCCCAGACGTTCCAACCTTGTTTTTGGGCGACCTTCAAGCCCAAGCCTGTGGCACAGCCGACTTCCAGTAAATTTCCTTTGGTTACAAATTTTTCCATCCAACGATAATAATGTTCCGCGGTCTTTTCCCGTGGCCGGGCGATATTGAGATTTCCGGGGTCTTGGCTTCTTTTTTGGATATAATCGGCATTATAGATCTCTTCTTCTTTAAAAGAAACCCCTGGATCTTGAAATACCAATGAACACTCAGAGCATCGAAAATAAGCAATTTTTTCGGCAGATGTCTGTAAGGTAAGGCAATGAGTGGACTGTTTTGCACAACAAACAAGGCATGATGGAGTGGACATGTTATTTATGATATACTAAAAAATTCTATGCGTATTGAAAAAATTACAATTCTGAAATTTATCGATCATTGGGTGGGCGGGCCGGTCTGCATCGCTTTAGTTTTATTGTATAGGCTGACACATCCTTTTTATAAAACATATTTGCATATTCCCGCGAAAGAACTGCCTCCCAAGAAAATACTGATTCTCAAATTTATCGGCATTGGGAGCATTACATTAGCATCTTCGATCATCATTAATATAAGAAATAAATATAAAGATACAAAAATTTATTTTCTCACTTTTAAAGAAAACCAGGAAATTTTGGACATCTTATCTTTAGCAGACAAGGTTATGATCATTGATGCCCGAAACCCGTTGGTGCTGATCAAAACAATTGTTCAAAGTCTTCTTTTTTGCTGGAAAGAGCACATTGATATTGCCTTTGATATCGAATTTTATTCTAAATTCAGCACCATGATGTGTTTTTTGTCCGGAGCACGATGGAGAGCGGGTTTTTATTTAGCCAGATATTGGAGAAATTCGCTGATCAATGTCCCTGTCTATTTTAATAATACCAAACATATACTTGAAATATATTCCATGTTTTCAAATACTTTATTGATCGACCATCAAAATTTTTATCCAAAGGAAATATTGACGACCGGGCAAGACAGGCTCGAGCTTTTGGCGGTTCTAAAAAATCATAATATTTTTGATCTAAATAAATTCATAGCCATCAATATCCACGCCAGCGATCTGGCATTATGCAGGCGTTGGCCGTTAAAACATTTTGCGTCTTTAGTAGAGCTATTTTTTAAGGAAAATAGGGACATGAACATTATTTTAACAGGAGCAAAGAGCGAAGTTTCGTATTCTCAAGATTTTTTGGAGATTTTGCCTCACGGATACCACCAGCGCGTCATTGACCTTACGGGCAAGCTTTTTTTAAGGCAATTTTTGACCCTTTTATCCCAGCTGCCTCTTTTTGTCACGAATGATACCGGACCTTTTCATTTGGCTAAAGCAGTAGGGGCAAAAACCATTTCTTTATGGGGGCCTGGATCCATCGATCTATATGGTCCGTTTGGCCGTGAAAAGCGGGTCCATGATGTTATTTATAAAAGGTATCTTTGCAGTCCTTGCCTTTATGTTTATAGGACAAATGCGGGATATTTTTGTCATGGAAAAGCCCCTTGTATGGAAGATATACGTCCTGGCGAAGTGATGGATCTTATAAGAAAAAGATTAAAATGAATAGAAATTTGATTTCAGTACTCATTGGGTTAAGTGTTTTTTTATTTTTTTTGAATTTTGCCTATTTAAAATTAAATACCGCTGATAGCAGTCTGTATTTAAGCACTGCGGAAAATATTGCTAATCATAAAGGATTTATCGTTAGCTATAATCTTTGTCAGTCTTTTAATACGCTCTATCATCCTGTCTTGCCCTATTACCAGCCTCTTTATCCTTTTTTTTCTTCTCTTTTTATCAATCATGGAGGTATTGTAAAAATTATTCAAATTAATATTTTTCTTTTTGCGTTAAATGCCGTGTTAGTTTTTTATATTATTCAAAATTTAATCCCCACGCGTTTTAATGTTTTATTTATCTTTTTTTTGGTTTTTTCTTCTAATTTTTTTATTTCGGCCTTGTATCCCTGGACAGAGCAGTTTCACTTCTTTTGTTTTATTATTACTTTTATTCTTTTTTTAAAATATACCAAATCCCCTAAGTGCCTTTACTGGTTAGGTCTCTTAAACGGCGTTTTGATGTTGGTCAGGGTTGCGCATTTGTATAATTTTTTGGGCTTTTTGCCGGTACTCTTTATCGGGAAAGATTCTCTACGCCAGAAGTTTGACCGGGCTTTTTTCTTTGTCGGCGGCTTCATCCTGGCGTATGGGCTTTATCAATTATTCTGCTTTGTTTCATACCATGTTTTTTACCCTGAATACGCGCGGCCTGGAGTTAGTTACGGGATGGCACGATTAACTGATGGAATTATTTATAATCCTGACAAAGTTGGGATACAGATTTCTTTAGGGCCCTTCTTTTCTTTGAAGAATTTTTTGTGTATCGGAGGGCATCTTCGGGATCTTTATTTTCAAATGCCGTTCTTTTTATGGCCGGCTTTTGTTTATTATTTTCTTCCAACCAACAAAAGGCAAGATGGGGGGCTGGGAACACTTTGTTTTTCTCAAAGTATTTTTACTGTTTTGGGGTATTCATTGACGTTTTATTGGATGCCGTATCATTTTGAATCTTTAAGGTATTCCTTGATCCCTTATGTTTTGATAAGTTTGGCGGGTTGGTACTGTTTATATCAAGGGTTATCGTTTTTAAAGTTTCCAGCGAAAAAATTGATTGGGGGGCTTGTATTATTGAGTCTTTTATATCCGCAGGTAAATAAATTTATTGCATTTAAATCCGATCTTTTGAAACATCCTTTATGGAAAAGGCCTTATTACAAAGATTTACTTGGAAGTTACGATTGGATCGATAAAAATTTGCCTAAAGAGATTTTAGTGGCTTCTAATGAAGATCAGCAAGGTTTTTTTCTGCATCGTCCGTTTATTTCAACGCCTCCGGGAAAATCATTCAACTGTACAAATCTAGCCCTGTACAATTCCCTTTATGCCCCGGATTATTATTTATTGTCTTTGGCAGTAACGGACAAATGCTTTACGTCGATTCCACACACCACGATTTTTTCTAACAAAACTTTCAGGATAATTAAAGTTAATAACGTTTTTCGTCATCCTGAACCCTTCGCTCCGCTCAAGGGCAGGCTCCGTGAAGGATCTTAAGGCTCCTTTACCAATGTCTTTCATTGGCATGATCTAATTTTTCAGTCTTGGTGTGGATTTTTTCGGGTGTACGGCCAAAGCAGGTCCCTAACGCTTCATAAATCGCTACTTGATGAGTGTCCACCAAACGCTGCTTGATAGCTTCCTTAGTTTCCAGGTAGCGGATTTTGCCATTGCTGATGCCGGAAACCGTCACGCCTGAAATGCCTTGATTTAAGAGGATAAAAGCGCCGGCACCGACTTCTTTGCCGAAGTTGACATCGTAAGCGCTGGAGTGTCCGCAACGCACCAAATGCCCGGGAGCGATGGAGCGGGCTTCGGGGATTTCATTGATGCCTTTGACATACATGCCGGTTTTTTTCATTAAATCTTTAATCGATGGGTCAGCGTTAAGCCGTTTGCTTAACTGCTGGCAGACATAATCACCGGCGCCGGCTAAACGTAGGTGTCCAAAAGCATCCGCGGGTGTGCTCCCATTCACAATATCAGCGCCAGAGGTGTTCTTAATACCTTCAGCTACGATGATTAAATAGGTGCCTGCCCGCACATCGGAACGCATGATGCGTGAAAAATAGCGTTCTTTCATGTGGCTGTAAAGGATGTCGAAATCGCAGGGGATCTCAGGAATGAGGATGGCGTCCGCGTCAGCGGCAACGCCCCCGCGGAAAGCGGTATGTCCGACATAACGGCCGAATACTTCAAGGACTAAGATGCGCCGATGAGTGTTGGCCGTGGTTTTCAAATCTTCGATAAAGGAAGCGATACGATTGATGCTGGAATCAGCACCCACGGAGTAGGTCTGCAGGTCCATGTCCATGGTCTTGGGGGCATGGACGCATTTAATACCATGTTCGGTCAAATCGACCAGGACATTGCCCGAATCATCCCCGCCGGAGATGATCAGCCCGTCGAGTTTGAATTTTTCCATGCCTTTTTTGATGCGCTGGTATTTTTCAGCGTCGTCGATTTTTTTGATTTTGACGCGCGAATGACCCGCTTCGGAACCTGCCAGATTGGCATCGATTTTATCTAAACGCTCCGGGGTCAATTCTGTAATCTTATCAAAATCAACCAGATTATATAATCCCGCATAACCGTTGGGGATGATAAAGCAGACAGCGCCATGGGAAAGGGCCATGGTAGCCGCCCCTTTGATAACAGCGTTAAGCCCGCCGCAATCACCACCGGAAGTAATGATACCAATACGTTTCATTTTGCGCTCCTAAAATTTTTTTGTTCTGGGTAGAAGTAATTAAGTTACCATAAAAGGCCAGGGAAATCAAATATTCCCTATTACTTAGTCAGATAAATGTTGGGATAATTTTGAGAGTTAAAAAGCGTGCTTAAAATTGCGGAGGGTGGTATAATTCCCAGCTATCGTAGTTGTATCTTAAGAGGTCGGGCCTTTTATGTCTTATTTGGTTTTAGCGCGCAAATATCGTCCTCAAAATTTTGATGAGCTTGTGGGTCAAGCTCACATCACCGGTCTTTTAAGAAAGTCGATTGAATCCGGCCGCATTGCCCATGCTTTTTTGTTTTGCGGGCCGCGCGGTATCGGTAAAACATCCTGTGCCAGGATTTTAGCCAAGTCCCTTAATTGCCAGAACGGCCCAACCTTAAAACCCTGTGGTGGGTGCTCTGCCTGTCTGGAAATTGCCAACGGTAACAGTTTTGACGTTATTGAGATCGATGCTGCTTCCAACCGCGGTATTGATGAAATCCGTACCCTTCGTGAGAATGTCAAATTTGCCCCCAGCTATGGGCGTTATAAAATTTATATTGTTGATGAAGTCCATATGCTCACCTCGGATGCTTTTAACGCGCTGTTAAAAACCTTGGAAGAGCCGCCTGAGCATGTGAAATTTATTTTTGCCACCACTGAAGTCCATAAGGTTCCTGCCACCATTCTTTCCCGCTGCCAGCGTTTTGATTTCAAGCGTATTCAGGTTGAGATCATCATGGCCAATATTAAAAGTATTTGTGTTAAAGAAAACTTGAAGGCCAATGAAGAAGCTCTTTTTGCCATTGCCAAGGCCGCTCAAGGAAGTATGCGCGATGCCTTGGGTATCCTGGATCAATTAAGCGCGTTAAGTGATAAGGGCATTGATGCCGCTGATGTGTTTTCTATGTTGGGGATGGTGGAAATCGAATTTCTATTTGATCTGACAGATGCTTTGATCGCGCGCAATTGTGTTAAGGCTTTGGATACTTTCAACCAGATCATTGAACGCGGCAAAGATATCAAGCAATTAGGCAAAGATTTAACTGAGCATTTCAGGCATTTGATGATTGTGAAGGTGGGGGGAGTCAGTTTAAATGGCTTGATTGATTATCCATCGGGTGTTAAACAGCGTCTGGCAGCCCAAGCGGAAAAAATTACCATCGCCGGAATCCTCAAAGCCATTGAACTTTTTATTGAGGCCCAGGAGACGGCCAAGGTCATGGAGACCTTGCGCATGCCTTTAGAAGTAGCTTTTGCTAAATTAACTTATGGCGGGGCAACGGGTGTTATACCAACAATACCTCCCATTGTTTCGTCTGCGGCCAGTAGTAAACCCGTTGCTGCTGCCCAAGCTCAGGTCTTTCTTAAAGCTGATTCATTCGAGGATATCAAGGCGCATTGGAATGAGCTGACGCATGAAGTAGCCCGTCGGAAAATGGCTTTAGCCACCTACTTACAGGAAGGAACGCCTTGTGAGTTTAAGGGTGGGAAGTTAGTGATTGGCTTCTCAAAAGAAAACACCTTTGCTCGTGACTGTTTGAACAGCAAAGAGAATTTGAAATTCATCGAAGAACTGTTTTCAGAAAAGTTAAAAGTTCCTATTAGTGTCAATTTTAGGATTGTTGATAAAGTCAGCTCCGGTATTAAACAGGAAGAACCGGTGGTCAGGACCGCTTTGGAAACCTTCGGTGGCAAAGTCGTCAAAGAATGGCCTAATGCGTAGAAATAGAACTCATGTACCCTAAACTAATAGAAAATTTAATAGAAAGACTGACAAAGCTGCCAGGCGTTGGCCGCCGGAGTGCGGAACGCATTGTTTACTGGATGTTAGCTCAGGAGCCCCAAGATGTTAAGGCTTTGGCAGATAGCATTCAGCAGTTAAAAGAGGGTTTGCGTTTTTGTAAACAATGTAATCATTTAAGTGAGCAGGAAATATGCTTAATCTGTAGTGATCCCAACCGCGATAGGAAGACTATTTGTATCATCGAGAGTCCTAAAGATTTATTGGCCATTGAACGTACCGGTTCTTATCGCGGGATTTATTATGTGTTATTGGGTAATATTTCCCCGTCGGAAGGCCGCGGTCCGGATGATTTGAATTTGCCTAAGTTGATTGCCCGCATCAAGGATGAGGGCATTGCTGAAATTGTGATCGCCACTGACCCTGATGCGGAAGGCGAGATGACGGCATTATATTTGGCTAAAGAATTAAAAAATTTAAGCAAGCGCATCACCCGTATTGGATTAGGTATCCCCGTCGGTTCCGCGGTTGAATATGTCGATATTTCCACATTAGCGATGTCCATGAACTCCCGTAGATTGGTTGACTTCTAAGACTTTTTAAGTATAATAACCATACTTTTTATTTTGTTCTTTATATAAATTTATTCCCCTGTAGCTCAGTCGGTAGAGCAGCTGGCTGTTACAAGAAAGTTAGCAGCCTTCGGTGGAAACGCCGGAGTGAAAAGCGGGCTAAGTCAGGGAAACCCATTATTCCAATGGGCAATCCTGAGCTAGCATCTGCCAATTATATGGCAGAGGGCAAGTGCAGAGACTTTACACCCGCCGCCCTAAGGTCTTTTAGACCGGGCGAAGAGAAAGTCCGACTCCTGTCGTAAGACAGGTCAGATCGTAACCAGCATGTCCGAGGTTCGAGCCCTCGCGGGGGAGCCAGTCACTAAACTCTAGCGAACTCTGGCTAGAGTGGTTAACAAGAAATAGCCCTTTATCGGTCGGTTGATCGAAAAGGGCTATTTTTATTTCATCCGGTTTGAAGGTAATTTGATCAACAAAATAGGGCAGAAGTTCCTTTATTTGCATTGGAGTGCCCTTATCATAGATTTGGCTGAACTTGGTCAGGGAATTGTGCATTACTTCCGCATTGTAGATTTTTTGCTTCTTTTCATCTAATTCAAAACCAATTTTATGTATAGTATCTTCAATCTGGGTACGCTGTTCTTCCAAGGCGTTTAGTCTTTCACCCAGGGATTTATCTTTCAGGCCTTTATCAGCCAAAATATCAATAATATTGCTAATTTGTCCTTTTATACCAATCAGTTTGTTTTCATAGTCTTTCTTACGAGCGACAATTTCTTGAAATTGATTATCAACGCCTTCATTGGCTTTTGCCACAATCTGATCTAGGAATTCTTTATTAAGGGATAGGGATTTAATTTTGTTTAAAACTATTTGTTCAATTTTTGCAGCCGGCACATACTTCATTTCACAACCATCGTTTCCGCCATGAGAATTTTTAGTGCATTGATAATAATGATGTCTGGTTTTATTTTTACCAATGGCGTATTTGGTGGTCATAAAAGAATTGCACCAGCCGCAATGCAATAGACCCTGCAAAAGGAAAATATGCTGGGTTATCCGCTTGGGATTCTTTCGGGTAGGGGCGTGTTTGTCTATTGTATCGTTAACCTTTTTCCATAAACTTTTAGAAATGATGGGCTCATGCTTGCCAGGATAAAATTTGCCTTTATTTCCAACCTCTCCAATGTAGACACGATTTTTTAATTTTTGTGTTAAAGTTGTGGAACTGAATTTCTGGCCACCATGCCTGATACTGCTTCGATTGGCATTAAATTCTTTTGTCCTGTAACCTTGTTTATTAATCCACATTACTGTTTGTCGGACTGATCCAAGTTCAAGATATTTTTCGAACATCAATTTAACCAGCTGGGATTCTCTTTCATTGACAACAAGCTTTTTGCCTTCCAAATCATAACCAAGCAGTTGACCGCCATTCCAAAGTCCTTGTTCAGCTCGCCAAGCCATTTTTTCTTTTGTCCTTTTAGACGTTTGTTCTCTTTCCAATTCTGCAAAAACAAGGGTAATCTTTAGAGCGGCTTTTCCCATTGGGGTAGAGGTATCAAAATTTTCATCAAGAGATACAAATTCGACTTTGTGCTTTTCAAATAAATCGACCATTTTATAAAAGTCAAGAAGGGACCGGCTTATACGGTCAATTTTTGTGCAGATGACAGTGTTGACTTTACCACCTTTAATATCAGCAAAAAGTGCCTGTAATTCAGGGCGGTCAATGTTTTTGCCGGATTTTCCTTTTTCGGCATAGATTTTGACGAGTTTCCAAGCAGGATCAGAAGTGGATTTATAGTTGAGGAAGCTCTCCATTTGACTGATCTGAGTGTCAACAGAGCTGTCCCGTTTATTGGCTTGCATTTCAGTTGAAACTCTGGCATACAATCCGCATAGTTTTTGCATATTTGTCCTTTTCGCTCAATTTAGTGATTAGATGATATAACTATATCATACATTTGGAAAATGGAAATAAAATTTGATTTTTATCTGATTAGGGGTAAGATATTCACAAATAGACCTACGGCTGGCGTATGGATGCGTTATAGGATGACAATGGACAATGGAAAAGATTGCTAAAGCACTAATAAATTTGTCTCAATGCTCTAATATGTAACAGTCTAAGTGTCACTTAATAAGGGAATAATTCTATGGCAAACACGAACGGCTTCATAGAACAATTTATACTATCCGACTCTATTCAAGAAATTCTGAGATCTAGTCCATCGGTTGTGATCCCCGGAAGTAAGGCAGAGTTAATTGAATTCTCTCTGGGAGGAAAAGGGGATGATTATTTTGAAGTAAAATTTGAAACTCCCGGTAAGGGGCCGCTCCTTGAGGCGACGGTTGTCCGATGCAAAAATGGCATTGCGGTTAACTATCCAGAATCCTATATGCGGCGGCGAGACCCAGACACCTTAGTTGTTGCCGACCAATACCCATCGGATAAACCAAAATACCATGAGCGATTTAACGCCTCCTTTCCATTGCTACAAAATGAAATATTTGACTGGCTTAAAAAACAAAATTTGATCCTGCTTCCCTTTTATGCGGGGAGTCGAGATTTGAATTATCAAGCTCTCCTGATCGGACCGCTCAATGCATCTTTTTTTGCGGCGGCATTGGCGGATTTACAGGGTATGATACCCAAAAGTGAAATTCCCGAGAATTTTAATCCACGAGTGATAATATTTCTTGCGCCGCCATTTCGACACACCCATTGTCAAGGGAAACAAATCGTTGTCCATAACAGGCAGGAAAAATGCCATGAAATATATTCCTTGAATCTTTACCCTGGGCCAAGCGCTAAAAAAGGTATTTATGGGGCTCTGATCAATCTTAGTGAACGAGAAGGCTGGGTGACGGCGCATGGATCAACAGTTCGGGTCACAACGCCATATGATAATGAATTTGTGATCATGCATGAGGGGGCCAGTGGTGGCGGTAAAAGTGAAATGTTGCAGTACCCTCATCGAGAACCGGATGGGCGGCTGCTGATCGGTGAAAATATTTTAACTGGAAGGAAAAGATATATTCCCCTGTTCCAGGGATGCACTTTGAGCCCTGTAACCGATGATATGGCTTTGTGTCATCTCACTGTCCATAATCAAAGCGACCGGTTGCTTGTCAAAGACGCTGAAGAGGGATGGTTCGTGCGTGTCAACCACATTAGGCATTACGGGGTTGATCGTTACCTGGAAAAACTGTGCACGAATCCTCCCGAACCGCTTATTTTCTTGAATCTTTACTCTGTGCCAAAAGCAACCTGTTTGATTTGGGAGCATACTTTTGATGAACCGGGTCAACCATGCCCAAACCCCCGTGTCATTTTGCCCCGACGAATAGTATCGGATATTATCAATGAACCGGTTGAAGTAAACGTCAGAAGTTTTGGTGTCAGAACACCACCTTGCACGAAAGAAAAGCCGACCTACGGGATCATAGGTATGCTGCATATTCTACCGCCGGCCATAGCTTGGCTATGGAGACTCGTTTCTCCAAGAGGTCATGATAATCCCAGTATTACCGAAACCTCCGGAATGAGCAGTGAGGGAGTCGGCTCGTATTGGCCTTTTGCGACAGGCCGCCGTGTGGATCAAGCCAATCTACTGCTTCGTCAAATATTAAGCACACCAAGAACAAGATATAGCCTATCTCCCAATCAACATATCGGAGCTTGGAAGGTTGGGTTCATGCCCCAGTGGATTGCGAGAGAATATTTGTCACGAAGGGGCAGCGCGAGATTTAAGCCCAACCAACTTGAGCCTGCCCGGTGTCATCTGTTGGGTTATGCTATTCATTCCATGCAAATTGAGGGTTTTTTTATCAATCGCGAATTTTTACAGGTCAATACTCAGGAAGAAGTGGGCAATGCGGCCTATGATAAGGGGACGCAGATTCTAACAGGTTTCTTTAGAAAGGAACTTGAATCTTACCTCAAAGAATCTGATCTGGAAAGTCTTGGTAAAAAAATCATTGAGTGCTGCATGCATGACGGTAATCTGGATGATTATGAAAAGTTAATTTCAATTTCAAAGTAAATGACGATGAGAAATAAATCGGAATTACAGGCTCTGTTTGATAATAATAGAAAATGGGCTAAAAATATCAAAAAAAGAGATCCTGAATTCTTTCTGAAATTATCACGCCTGCAATCACCGCGGTTTTTATGGATCGGATGCTCAGACAGCCGGGTTCCAGCCAATGAAATCACGGGGCTTATGCCCGGAGAGCTTTTTGTCCACCGTAACGTGGCCAATATTGTCGTTCATAGTGATCTTAACTGTTTATCAGTATTACAATATGCCGTAGAAATTCTTAAAATAAAGAATATTATCGTTTGCGGTCATTACCGCTGCGGCGGAGTGAAGGCTGCGTTTGACGCAAAGAGGCTAGGCCTGATAGACAACTGGCTTGGTCATGTCCTGGATGTTCAAAAAAAACATATAAATGAACTCAAACAGATCAAAGGCAGGGAAAGACGATTCGATCGCTTATGCGAGCTAAATGTGCTTGAACAGGCCAATAGTGTTTGTCAAACCACTATCGTTCGGGATGCGTGGAACAGAAAACAACTTTTGAGCATCCATGCATTGATTTATGATCTTCGTGACGGCCTTTTAAGAAAATTGTGGTCGAAGAGTTGCAAATAAAATCTATAGGAATCAAATAGGTAAATATTGATGATGAGCCATTGGCCTAAGCATGAGATCGTGGGGCTGTGGATTAATGACACTTGGATGGTCGAAGTCGTCTCAAAGGCGGATAACAGTTTGGGAAAGGGGTTCATAAAAGTATGAATACACAATCAACACAAGGTGAAATTATTAGGGAGACAAAGCTGCCGCTGCCTTTGGTAAATAGAGGTAAAGTTAGGGATATTTATGCTGTAGGCGACGACAAGCTTCTTATTGTTACGACCGATCGTTTGAGCGCTTTTGATGTTGTTCTCCCGACATCTATTCCCGATAAAGGGCGCGTCCTTAATCAAATCTCGCTGTTCTGGTTCAAGAAATTTGAGCATGTGATTTCTAACCATTTAATTACTTCTGATGTTAAGAATATGGGTTATGATGAAAAGTTTATCAATGATTTTTCTTCTATTTTATCTGGACGGTCCGTGCTTGTTTATCGTGCAAAGCCATTGTCGGTTGAATGTGTTGTTCGCGGATTTCTAGTGGGTTCAGGCTGGAATGATTATAAGAAGACAGGGAAAGTCTGTGGTCATGAACTTCCAATAGGGCTCAAACTATGTGATGAACTTCCGGAGCCTATATTTATGCCCTCGACTAAAGTGACGGCAGGACATGATATTAATATTGATTTTGAAGACGTAGCCGGGTCAATCGGAAAAGAGATGGCAGTAGAAATCCGCGATCTTTCATTACTGCTTTATAAAGAGGGGGTTAATTTTGCAAAAACAAAGGGAATTCTGATCGCGGATACCAAATTCGAGTTTGGGATCTATAAAGATCAAATTGTTCTCATAGATGAGGTGCTAACACCGGATAGTTCCAGATTCTGGTCCGCAGAAGCCTACCGTACTGGTCAGGATCAGCCGAGTTTGGACAAGCAGATCGTTCGGGATTATTTGTCTGCTTTGAGCTGGAACAAAAACCCTCCTGGTCCAGATTTGCCAGCTGATATTGTAGAAAGAACTTCTATGGCGTACAAAAATGTTTTCTATAAACTTACAGATCTGCAGCTGGAGAGATAAGGTAACTTAACTATTTTTTGTACGACTTCCTAATCAAAAATTGGTGTCACTAAGAGCGCGGATCAATGGAATCCTTATTTTATTATTTTTAGATAGTCTTTCTTGTATGGGGGAAACGATTGACAGTTTTATCAAAGAGAGGATAATTATTTTATTAACTAGGAGGTCTTATGGGAAACGGGAATACTAATACAAAATCATCAAAAAGAAAAGCTGTTGATCTGGCCATTGTTAATGAGAATCAAGAAATTCAAGAAGCTATCCGTTTGAAAGCGTATGAACTATATTTGGAGCGTAATGGTGCTGCTGGTAACGAATTTGAAGACTGGATAACAGCTGAAAGAATAGTTTTGAAAAGATTCACTTAATTAACAAGACTTCGACATGAATGATGGAGTGACTGAGATTTTAAAAAAGGAGAAAACCCATGGGAAATTTTATCAAAGCAGCAGGCAAGGCTGATATTACGGAAGGCCATGGCAAAGCGGTAACTCTCGATGGAAATGCCGTCGCCCTTTTTAACGTTGGTGGTACTTTTCATGCGATTGAAAACACCTGCAAGCATAGAGGAGGGCCCTTGGGCGAGGGGGAATTGGACGGGGTGCAGGTAACTTGCCCGTGGCATGGATGGCAATACGATGTCAAAACCGGTGAGTGCATGACAACTCCCGGTGTCATCCAGGAAAAATACAACGTTAAAGTGGAAGGAGACGATGTCCTGATCGAAATTTAATATGAACATCGTACACGATTCGAAAAGGCAGGAGTTTCGCGTGGACCTTGGGTCTTATCATGCGGTGCTCCTATATGCCAGGCATGAAAAAATCCTGGATTTTTATCACGTCTATGTCCCGGATCCTTTCAGGAATCAGGGGATAGCAGGAAAACTTCTGATTCATGCTTTTGAATACGCGAAGACAGAAGGATCTCAGGTTGTTCCCAGCTGCCCATTTATTGCGGGTGATTTCTTGAAGAGGTTTCCTCAATACCAGGAAATTGTCCGACCCGGGAAGTTTTTGTTTTCACATGAAAAGCGAAGTTGAACCTCGAAAAAAGCCATATCACGAATCTTCCAAGATAAAGAACGATCCGACTATTCAAATGATCATTCAGTATCATGAGGAGACGAAGCATCATTTTGACCGTTATGCAAGGTCGCTTGGATACCTGGACTGGGCTACGCAACCAAATCCGTTCCGTTTTTATGAAGGGGCACGCTTGCTCAAGCTTCCTTTTAGTGAGAAAGATCCTGAGGCCACTTATATGGATTTGTATGAAAGAACAAGGAATCCTGTTCGCAGCTTTAGCCTTCAAAATCTTTCCCTTTTTCTGGAACTTGCCCTTGGTATTTCGGCATGGAAATCTATCCCGGATGCAAGGTGGGCGCTGCGGATGAACCCTTCAAGCGGGAATCTTCATCCCACGGAAAGTTATGTCATTCTTTCCCAAGAGATCGGCTGTGATCCGGGCATTTATCACTACAGTCCTTTTCTGCATGCGCTGGAATGCCGGGCAGATTTACCGGGAGAGCTGGCTGGGCAAATAAGGCGGCATTTGGGCTCTGGCGGCTTTCTTCTTGCGTTGACGAGTATTTTCTGGCGTGAGGCCTGGAAATACGGGGAAAGAGCTTTTCGCTATTGCAACCATGATATGGGGCATGCGATTGCCTCGGCAAGTTTTGCAGCGAATCTGCTTGGATGGAAGGTTTCGTATTTAAGCGAAGTTTCTGATGAGGATATCAAGCATCTGCTTGGATTTCACAAGACGTGCTGGATTGAGCATGAAGAAGAACATCCGGAGGCCCTTTGCTATGTCCATCTTCTCGGAGACGGGGGAATTGCGAGAAATCTTCCAAGTGGATTTGCATCTGGAATGCCTGATTCCTTCCAGGGTAATCCCAACCGCCTGAGTGTGGATCATGTGAATTGGGAGATCATAGCCAAAGCCGCAAAAGCAACCCGCAAACCAGTGACCCATCAAGAAAAGATACCTTATGCCCAAAAATTTTTTATGGACAAGGCCAAATCAGAACTCACGGCTGCACGGATCATCCGCCAAAGGCGGAGCGCTTTGGCATTTGACGGCGTAACGAGCGTTTCTGAAGACCAGTTTCTGGCCATGTTGGATAAGACATTACCACGCAAGGATTGCGCGCCTTTTGACTTTGAATTAGGGCCTGTCCGTATTCATTTGCTTCTTTTCGTTCATCGTGTGACAGGATTGACACCTGGCCTGTACATGTTTGTCCGTGATGAGAGGGATTTAGAGCTGCTCAAATTTTCATCCCGGCCTGAGTTCCTGTGGAGGAAAATCAACAGTGATTTGCCTCTTTATTTACTTAGAGAGGGATTTTTGATGTCAGAGGCAACGGCTGCAAGCTGTCACCAAGATATTGCCGGAGACAGCAGTTTTTCCTTGGGTATGATAGCAAAGTTCCGCTGCGTGATCGAAGAGGGGTCATTTCTTTACCGCCATCTTTTCTGGGAAAGCGGAATGATCGGGCAGGTGCTTTACCTCGAGGCTGAAGCACATGGCGTCCGGAGCACAGGGATAGGATGCTTTTTTGATGATCCCGTGCATCAGATCATGGGACTTGGGGATAATACTTTTCAGAGCCTCTATCATTTTACTGTGGGCTGTCCTGTGGACGATGCGCGTCTTCAGACCTGGCCACCCTACTTTCATTTAAAGGAGATTGAGGATAGTTGATATCCTTAAGTTAGCGTACTTTGGTGGGAGAATATCTTCCGTCTTTGTCAGTTTAAAACAATCCATCGATCCCTACTTTTAGCGTTGGTAAGCCCTAAAATGACCTCATAGCAAAAGTTCGGATTTTGGGGGTGACCGGGGAGTTTTCACAAACCGTTGTAGGTCAATGACTTACAACGGTTTTTTATTTTCTCGTCGACAAAATCTATGAACAAAGACTCTGTTTAAAGCTAATGAAAGCTTGACATTTCCATTATGCTATATTATACTTGCATTGTAATGCAAGTATAAAAGTAAAGTGATTATATGAATGAAGCAAGCATTTTTAAAGTTATAGGGGAGCCCACACGCCTTCGCATTATGCGATTACTTTTGAGGACCGGAAAAGAATCCTGTGGTTGTGAGTTGGTTGATTCGCTTCTTATTCCTCAATATAATCTCACAAAGCATATTGATATTCTGATTAATGCTGGATTGGTTGATTCAAGAAAAGAGGGGCGCTGGGTTTATTATTCTGCTTGTTCCGATACAACAGCATTTTGTGAATCGATATGTCGATCAGTATTAAAGGTTAAAGATAAAATTTATTCAGATGATTTGAAAAGATTTAAAAACCGTTTGGGTATACGTAAGAATGGTAAGTGTCTATTAGGAATACAAAACAAAAAGTTAATTTAATTAACTAAAGAGGAGGATTTCAGAATGAAAACTTCAATCATTGGATTGGCAGTATTAGCTGTCATTGCTTTAATTGCGGTTAATGTTTACGCATATTCTTGCCCACCTTGTTCACTTTGTCCTTAGTAAAGATATAAGTAAGGCAACTCAATAAAAATGGGTGATCTCCCCCAGCGTTTAATTAAAAGATTATTCTAGCCAAAGGGGGGGCCACTTAAGGTGAAGTTTTTATAATTTTTGGAAGAGGGATTTTTTATAATTGTCTTGATTATATTCTTAAAGAGATTAACATAAAAAATGAAAGGCGATGAGGTTCGCCAAAACTGCCAAGAAAAATTTAGGCTGATAACCTCTACTGATTTAATTGGTAGAGGTAATTTTTTTAGCCCCTACCAGATTAAGTGGTTGGGGTTTTTTATTTTGAATATCTAATTGGGAGAGCTTTTATGGAAAACATTTTTGCTATTGCAGCATTATGGCTTAGCCTCGCCGTCTTAGCAACCGTCATAGCGTATCATCTTAAAATGTCTATTGCGCTTGTGGAAATTTGTGTTGGGGTCGTAGCCGCTGCTATTGCTAATCATTATTGGGGACAGGATGCGTTAGGTGGAAATTTGGAGTGGTTACGTTTTTTAGCGTCAATAGGTGCTGTCTTACTGACTTTTTTGGCGGGGGTAGAGTTAGATCCTCGGGTGATTCGTACAAAATGGAAAGAAGTTCTCATCGTTGGTATTATCGGATTTATTGCTCCATTTTTGGGATGCGCAGCGATAGCACGGTTTCTTCTTCACTGGGATGCGCAGGCAAGTTGGCTGGCAGGGGTAGCTCTTTCGACAACTTCCATGGCTGTCGTATATGCAGTTATGTTGGAGACAGGATTCAATAAAACTGAATTTGGTAAAGGGATTTTAGGAGCATGTTTTATCAATGATTTGGGAACTGTATTGGTCCTTGGACTATTATTTGCTCCGTTTACCTATAAAACTATTGTATTTATTGTTGTGAGTGCAGTGGTTTTGTTAATTTTTCCGTTTGTGACTTCATTTTTAACAAAAGTTTATGGTAATAGAACTGCTGCTATCAGGGCAAAATGGGTGATGTTGGTTTTATTTGGGCTTGGAGCGCTGGCGTATTGGTCAGGGAGTGAGGCGGTATTGCCAGCGTATATTGCCGGTATTATGTTGGCTGAATTTGCAGCAAAAGAAGAACATTGGGTGAGGCGGTTGAGAACTATGATAGTCGGTTTTCTAACACCATTTTATTTTTTGCGAGCAGGTACGTTGGTTTCAGTTCCCGCTTTGATAACGGCACCGTTTATTTTTTTAGCATTGTTAGCAGGTAAAGTTATGTCTAAAATCTTTGGTTTGTATCCTGTGATCGGGCGTTTCCGTCAGGAACGCTCGGAAAGGTGGTTTTATACCCTCATGATGTCAACGGGGTTGACTTTCGGAACCATTTCAGCGCTTTATGGATTATCACATAACATAGTGAGTCGCCAACAATACTCTTTTCTGGTCGCTGTGGTCATTGCCAGTGCGGTTATACCGACAATGGTCGCTAATTTTGTATTTTTGCCTAAGCATCTACTTCCCGATGTTGAAAAAGAAATACATATGAAGAGAAGAGCGGAAGGCGGCATTGATGAGGAATAAGTAAATTTCCGGGATAAATACTCAATTAAGCCATCAAACAGGTTCTAACCTTCTTCAGCTAGCGCCCCCAATAAGCGAGGAAATTTTAAGAGAGCTTATAGGCTTTTAATTTAAAATAATCCATCGATCCTTACTTTTGGCGTTTGTAAGGCCTAAAATGACTTCATAGAAAAAGTTCGGATTTTGGGGGTGACCGGGGAGTTTGCATGTATGCCGTCTGTAAGTCTATGTATTTAAATAGGTTACAGACGGCATTTTTATTTCTCCGTCGACAAAATCCGAACCCAAAATTATAAAATTTTTTATTAATTTTGGTTTTAATGTTATAATTACAAATAATTCATAAAAAAATTTTGGAACTCTATCGAAAGATGAATACCAGGGGGTCAGTATGTATATTAATTCTAAAGATTTTTATGTGAAGAAAGGCAAAAAAGTCGATCTTAAAAAATGGCCGACTTTAATAAATCCCTTTTACAAGTCCGATGATGATTGCCGGAAAATTATCGAAAAGCATGTTCAACAGCTTTCTTCTCTCCAAGATATATTTTATGCCTATAACCGTTATTCCCTGTTGCTTATTTTTCAAGCGATGGATGCGGCGGGGAAAGATTCCGCTATCAAACATGTGATGTCCGGGGTTAATCCACAGGGCTGCCAGGTTTTTAGTTTTAAACACCCCAGCGCGCAAGAGTTGGAGCATGATTTTTTATGGAGAACAACCGGATGTTTGCCTGAGCGGGGACGTATTGGAATCTTTAACCGTTCCTATTATGAAGAAGTGCTGGTTGTCCGTGTTCATCCCGAAATCTTAAAGACTCAAGAAATCCCTTCTGAGTTGGTTGAAAAACAAGATTTTTGGCAAGAGCGCTACCAGTCTATTCGTGAATTTGAAAAACACATGTACCGAAACGGCACCAGGATCATAAAATTCTTTCTTCATCTATCCAGGGGAGAACAGGGCAAACGATTTTTAAAACGCATTGATGATCCTTCAAAGAATTGGAAATTCAGTCCCTGCGATATGCATGAAAGAAAGTATTGGAAGGATTATATGAAAGTTTATGAAAATATGATTGGCGCGACAAGCCGGGATATCGCTCCGTGGTATATTGTTCCCGCGGACGATAAAGAGAATGCCAGAATAATCATTTCTCAAATTATTTTAGATATATTGCAAAGTTTTAAAATGTCTTATCCCAAATTTGACGTCAAACACCGAGCGGACTTGAAGTCAATCCGTAAACAGCTTATGAATAAGACCAAATAAAAATAATGCCTTCGAGGTCCCCGCACCTGGACTTTGATGAGGCCTGCAAAATCTTGTAAAAGAAAGGCGCCGGCGCGTTGAATATTGAGTCGATACCATCAAATAAGAAGGGGCCTGACATCGCTTCAGCGTCTGTCCCTGACACACTTTCGGCCCTCCATGTGGATCCAAAAGCAGGGCTCACCGGTGTAGAGGCTCTTGCTCGTCTAAAGAAGTATGGTTACAACGAGGTGCTTGAGCGGCGAGAGCATCCTGCCCTTAAATTTTTAGGTAAATTTTGGGGGGTGTCCGCGTGGATGCTTGAACTGATCATGGTTGTGTCGGTCATCCTTCATAAATATTCGGATTTTGCTGTGGTGGGTGCGCTTCTGATTATCAATGCCGTATTGAGTTTTATGCAGGAACGCCGCGCCGCCGGCGTCGTTGAAACGTTACGGCGAAGATTGCAGGTCAGCGCGCGCGTGTTGCGAGATGCAAGTTGGCAGGTCATTGCCTCCCGGGAGTTGGTCCCCGGTGACATCATTCGCGTGCGCTCCGGTGACATTATCCCAGCGGACGTGAAGCTTCTTACCGGATCGTTAAGCGTTGACCAGTCAGCCCTCACCGGTGAATCCAAGGATGTTGACAAGGAGCCCGGGGAAATGCTTTCATCCGGATCCATTATTCGCCGGGGAGAAGGCAATGCTGCGGTGATATTGAGCGGGGCAAAGACCTACTTTGGCCGTACCACCGAACTTGTGCAGAAGGCCCGTCCAAAACTTCACATTGAAGCGGTGGTGGCCAAGGTTGTCCGCTGGCTCTTTGTTATTCTTATTGTGCTGTTGGGTGCGGTGGCTGTGTTGTCGCTCAAGCATGGTGTCCCCATTTTTGAAATGCTTCCTCTGATGCTTGTCCTGTTGATGAGCGCGGTGCCGGTCGCTCTTCCCGTGATATTTACAGTTAGCATGGCTGTCGGATCAAGGGAGTTGGCCAAGAGCGGCGTGCTGGTGACCCGTCTTAGCGCCTCTGAGGATGCCGCGACAATGGACGTGCTTTGTGTGGACAAGACGGGCACGATCACGATGAACCAATTGGCTGTTACCGGTGTGATCCCGTTGGAACACGCGACGCAATCTGATGTGTTGTTTGCCGGTGCGCTGGCGTCTCAAGAAGCCAATCAGGACCCCATTGACCTGGCGTTCCTTGCCGCGGCAAAAGAGCGGCATATTTTTGATGGTATGCCGGCGGTTGTGACAATTTCTTTTGTTCCGTTTGACGCGAAAAACCGGCGGACTGAAAGCCTGGTCGAACAAAACGGGCAACGGTTGCGCGTGATGAAGGGCGCCGTACGGACTGTCGCTCAAGCCTGCGGGTTTGCGCCGTCGGCGATCGAAGCGTTGGAGGCGCGCGTCAGCGAATCGTCATTGAAGGGATATCGCACGCTGGCAGTGGCGCGCGGCCCCGAGACGGGCAATCTCACACTGCTTGGGTTGGTGACCTTGTATGACCCGCTTCGACCGGATGCCAAAGAACTTATCGCTACACTTCGGGGTCTCGGTGTGTCTGTGAAGATGCTCACCGGTGACGCGTTGGTGATCGCGAGTGAAATCGCGCGCGGAATCGGGTTGTCCAATATCCGGCGGGTGTCTGATTTGAACTCCGCAAGCGCCCAGGCCGGAAACAAAACAGTTGATTTATTGGCAGGCGCCGACGGTTTTGCCGAAGTGTATCCGGAGGACAAATACATCGTGGTACAGCATCTGCAGGCCGCAGGACATGTGGCCGGTATGACGGGCGATGGTGTTAATGATGCGCCCGCCCTGCGCCAAGCCGAAGTAGGTATCGCCGTCAGCACTGCAACCGATGTTGCCAAGGGCGCCGCAAGCGTTGTCCTGACCGATCCTGGGCTGACGAATATCGTGGCATTGGTCGAACAGGGGCGTGCGATCTACCAGCGTATTTTGACGTGGATCATCAACAAGATCAGCCGCACGGTCCTGAAGGCCGCCTTTGTCGCCATCGCGTTTTTGGCAACCGGCAAGTTTGTCGTTTCCGCCTTTGCGATGCTGCTGTTGGTTTTTATGACGGATTTCGCAAAAATTGCTTTGGCCACGGACAATGTTCGGCCGTCCAAGAAACCGGAGACGTGGAACATCGGGGGTTTCATCATCGTGTCTGTGGTGCTGGGTGTCGCAATGGTCGCGGAGTCTCTTCTTTTATTATGGGTCGGCTGCTTGTATTTCGGATTGTTGGCGAACAATAGCGCTCTATATACGTTTAGCTTTCTGACACTGCTTTATTTTAGCGTATTCTCTATTGTATCCGTGCGGGAACGCAGGTGGTTCTGGGCAACGAAACCCGGTAAAGCCCTGGTTTGGGCGCTCATTGCGGATGCGCTTATAGGTACAGTTGTGGCTTTTGTTGGTCTTCCTGGGCTTATGCCGTTGCCCTGGCGGCAGACGCTTGTGATTTTCGTCTATGCGATGGTTGCGTGCCTTGTCGTCAATGATGCTATAAAAGTTGCTATGATCAAATGGCGCGTTCCCGCAGCGGTGGCATAGAAGGAAAGAGTACCCACCGATTGCCGGTTTTGACGTTCGTTAGCCCCAAAATGACCTCATAGAAAAAGTTTGGATTTTTGGGGTGACCGGGGAGTTCTCACAAACCGTTGTAGGTTAATGACTTACAGTGGTTTTTTTATTTTACCGTCGATAAAATATGATTTCTGGGCTTACTTTTGATAATATTAAGTAATTATTATTTCATTATAGTGTAATATATGTTACAATTATTCTATTGGAGGAATTGATATGAATTGGCTGGTTTTTTCTTACTCTTTATCAACAGGAAAAAATTCGAGTTCACGGGTTGCTATTTGGAGAAAACTTGGACGATTGGGGGCCATTGTTCCCAAAGCCGGTGTATATGTTTTGCCGGATAAAGAAGATTGTTTTGAATCTCTTCAATGGCTTTCTCAAGAAGTCCAGCAGGCCAAGGGCGAGGCTGTAGTTATGCGGGTCAATAAATTTGAAGCCTTATCTGATGCTCAGCTTGTTAGACTCTTCCAAGATGCCCGCAAGGATGATTATGAAGCCATTAATTCAGAGCTTGATAATTTTACGAGAGATATGAATATGAAGGGCAAAGCTTTAAGACTTGCCCAATTCATGGATACACTCAAAAAAATCCGTGCTCGACTTTCCGATGTTAATCAAATTGATTTTTTTAAATCTCCGCAAGCATCTCGCGTAAGTGTTCGCATCAATAAAATAGAAAAAAATTTAAATTCTTCCCAACAGGATATGCCAACAAAAATTCTTAAAGCATCTATCCAAGAATATAAGAATAAACAGTGGGTTACGCGTCCGCGCCCCCACGTGGATCGACTGGCCTGTGCTTGGTTAATACGGCGTTTTATCAATCCTAAAGCTACGATTCGTTACTCGGATACCGTAAAACCAGATGAGATTGCATTTGATATGAAAGGTGTTGCTTTCGGCCATCAAGGAAATTTGTGTTCTTTCGAAACGATGGTACAGGCATTTAATCTGCGCAATGTTGGAGTGGAGGCTATGGCTGAAATTATCCATGAGATTGATCTTAAGGAAGGCCGTTATGTTCATCCCGAAATACAAGGAGTGGCCGCAATTTTAGATGGATGGCGTTCGGCAGGATTTTCTGATCAAGAGCTCGAATCACATGGCATTAGTTTGTTAGAAGGCCTTTACACCGAGTTAAAGAATACAAAAGTATGAACTCCGCGATTGAATCAAAAGCTATTCAATGCAACTTGAAAGATTTCTTTCTTTATTTCCTACACTTGGGGATCTTTGGTTTGGCGGGATTAATGTTGTTTCATAAACAGGGAGGATGAGTATGATGAAAATGATATTTTTTATGATAGGGTTTTTTATTCTGACTTTGCCTATCCACAGCGAAGCCCAAGAGAATAAGAATCCTGTATGGACACAGCAAGTCGAGAAGATTACAGGGTTTGCAGGAATCTTTAATAAGAAGGAAGGTGTTTTTAAGGTTATGTCACCACGTACCGATGTAAAGGTGACGGTTGATCAAATACCAATGTCGCCTTTTATGGGATTAACCTCATGGGCTGGTTTTGCTAAGGGTTCCAAAAACAAGATGATGGTGATGGGTGATTTCGTTTTATTTCAAGATGAGGTCAATCCAGTGATGAGTATAGCGCTGAATAATGGATTGCAGGTCACTGCTCTGCATAATCATTTCTTTTTTGATGATCCCAAGGTTTTCTTTATGCATATCTCAGAAGAAGGCAGTATAGATCAATTGGCCACGGGGGTCCGTAAGGTCTTTGATAAAGTTAAAGAAATTCGTACGGCCAATCCCAATCCAGTCAATAGTTTTGGAAAGGGTGGAATTACTCAACCCAGTTCAATCACAGCTAAAACTATCGAAGATATTATCGGTGTCAAAGGTCAAAGTAAGGATGGCATGTTTAAAGTGACCATTGGACGTAAGGCCAAAATGGCTTGCGACTGTGCGGTGGGGAAAGACATGGGAATAAATACCTGGGCCGCATTTGCGGGTAGTGACGATAAGGCCATTGTTGACGGAGATTTTGGCATCCATGAGGATGAATTGCAAGCAGTACTAAAGGATTTAAGAAGGGGCGGTATCAATGTTGTGGCCATTCATAACCATATGATTCAAGAGAATCCCCGTATGTTATTTATTCATTATTGGGGAATGGGGACCATTGCTGATTTGGCGACAACTTTAAAGTTAGCTTTAGATACACAAAAGCTCTAATGGGAAAAAGAAAATATGGGAATAATTGTTTTAGTGTTGTTGGCTATATTTATAAATGGTTCTGTGTTTGCTGAACCCTCAGAACCTTCTTTGCATTCAATTCCTTTTTTGTTGCCGGGAGCGGAAGGGGGTACTGGTTTTGATGATTTAAATTATTCATTGAATTTGCATAAGGTTCTTGTGCCTGGAGGACGCACGGGAAATCTTTATCTCATTGACCCTAAAACCCATACGGTCTCAGTAATAAACGGTTTTAGTACCGAAAGCCGGTATCCCGGAGGTCACGGGCAAAGCGTCACTTCTGCTGATGAAGGAAGAGGATTTATTTTTATCGCAGATCGCGATACGTTAAGAATCAATGCGGTGGATCTTAAGGCAACTGCCGTTGTTGATTCATCGTCATTGGCAGGTGGGCCAGATTATGTCCGTTTTATTGGTACGACTAATGAAGTATGGGTGACAGAGCCTTCAAGCGAAAGGATTGAAATATTCACCTTTTCAGCAAAGCCTAAGCCCGTGCTTTCCCATAGCGGGTTTATTGATGTGCCGGGAGGGCCGGAATCCTTGATTGAGGACCGTACCCGCCAACTCGCCTTTACCCATTTATGGGAAGGTAAAACAGAGGTTATTGATATTCGCAAGCGTAAGATCATCAATCAATGGCCTAATGGCTGCGGTGGATCGCGTGGAATTGCTTTGGACCAAAAACGTGGTTTTCTTTTTGCCGGATGTGCTGAAGGCAAGGCCGTTGTTCTTGATGTGGACCATAATGGCCGACAACTAGGGAGCGTACTAACAGGGTCGGGTGTAGATGTGATCGGGTATAATGCCGCCTTATCGCATTTATATTTGTCCGCAGCAAACAGCGCGACACTTTCCGTGATAGGTGTATCTGATGCGGGTAAGCTAAATTTATTGGCAACAGGAAGAGCAGTCCAAGGTGCCCATTGTGTTACCGGCGATGATCAAGGCAATATATGGGTTTGCGATCCTCAACATGGGCAATTGTTGCTATATAAAGATAGGTTTTAGTTAAAAATAACCCATCTTTCAGCAGATTTGGCCTGGGTAAGCCCTAAAATGACCTCATAGAAAAAGTTCGGATTTTGGGGGTGACCGGGGAGTTTTTAAAATAAAAAGGGTACCCTTTTCGGGTGTCCTTTTTATTTTAAATTCCTCATTGAGCGAGGGCTCGAATTGAGCCCTGTTTATGACATTCCCACATTACGCGTACGATAATCTATCTGCTTTCGCAAAACGAAGGAATAGGGAATATTAGGGCGAGGGTCTGACCCGCAAGGAGTGCGCGATAGCGCACGACTGAAGGGCAACGAGCCCTCGCGGGGGAGTTTGCATTCATACCGTCTGTAACTCTATGTATTTCAATAGCTTGCAGATGGCATTTTTATTTGTCGGTCGACAAAATCAGAACTAACTTCTCATAATTAATATTCTGCCAATTTCGCTAGCGTCCTTAGTTTTACGATGTTATTTTGGTAAGAATAAAAAGACTTGCGGATCGAAAAATGGACTTTTATAATTAAACTATGATTAAACGATGGACGGTCCTTGGGTTGATAGGTAGTTTTATTTTTATCATTGTAACTACAGCTTGGGATTATTGTCCTCCGAAGCAAGGTCACCACGCAATATTTTCAACTTCTGCTATTAATGGTAATCAGTTAAAAGCCGCCCATCCTCCGTGTACTTTATTAAAAGATGCTTATGAAGTATTATCTCGTGCTTTCAATGTTACCCGGATGGTGACCAAAAATATTTCACCTTCGCCGTCGGTGATAGTTAGGCCTTCGTTTTCGATTAAAAATCTGTCCAATCTTTATGATCGTCCGCCACCGTTAGCTCCACCTTCATCATCAGTTCCTTTGTTTCAACTCTACTGTAATCTTCGTATTTAATTCCTTCCTTATAATAAAGAAGTCCTTCGGAGAACTGTCTTCTTGTCCTGTTTTGTTTTAATTTTTATGTGGGAGAGCGCTATGTTAAGGTTAATTTTTTCAGTCATTATCATCAATAGCTTAAGTACCATCGGGCTAGTTAATGGAGAAAATTTAAAAAAGAATAGCGACTTGTTAGAAAACATTATTTCCAATAAGGCGTCACACCAAACAGTTAGTTATGAGGTTCAAATGGGGGACACGCTGGGGAAATTAGCCCAAAATTATGGGACAACCATCGATCTTATAGAGAAAAGGAATAACTTAAAAAATGATGTCATTCAAATTGGTCAGCAGTTAAGTATATGGACGGGAGAATTTAATATATTTGTCAGTAAATCAAAAAATATTCTTGTGTTAAAAAACAACAATGAAATCGTTAAGACGTACACGGTTTCAACTGGTAAAGACACGAGCGTGACGCCTGTGGGAGAATTTACCATTGTCGACAAACTGGTTGATCCTGTTTGGTTCAATAAGGGTGTCACCGTTCCTGCAGGAAGCCCAACTAATGCCTTGGGGACCCGATGGCTGGGCTTTAATTTACCAAGCTACGGTAGACACGGTACGATAGAGCCGAAGACGATTGGTTCCCATGAAACAGCAGGATGTGTGCGTATGCGCAATGAGGATGTTGAAGAATTATTTAGTTTAGTACCCTCAGGAACAAAAGTTATTATTTCAGAGTAGTTTTTTAAATTTTGCAATGTTTTGATGCAATGATCGACTAATACATAGGCAAGAGGCAGTATAGGGCTGACCTCAAAAGAACCAATAAGCATCATCAACCAGGAGGATCTATGAATACCAAAATCAAATTATTATTAACCGCTTTTGCAGCATCTACCGCTTTAGTTTTTATGCCCCATGCCCTAAATGCCCAGGAGACGGGAGGCAGCTGGGGAGTCGCAGGCGATAAGGGGCAGGAATCCATGACCCCGGTCGCCATTGACGGCTTTTGTCCGGTGTGTGTCCTTAGCGGTGTGAAGAACAAAGGCAATGATCATTTCATCACCGAATACAAAGGCAAAATTTATAAATTTGCGGGTATGGCGCAACAAAAGGAATTTTTAGAAGATCCGGAGAAATACGTGGTGGATTTAGATTCCAAATTTCAACAATTAAAATAGTAGAGATTCAATAGGAGGGGGGATCGGCGTCAGCGACGTTCGGTCTTCCCTCAAAAGGAAGCAATGAAATTAAAAATTTTTGTAACCTTAATAACTATTAGCGGGATACTCTGGGGGCTTTCCATTGGTATACCTCTTTCCATCGTGGATTCAAAACGACGCATATGTCTTATGTGCCAAAAGATCGAAGAAAAATATCCTAACGAAAATTTGTTGAAGTATGAAAAGAGCCCCTATCTTTTGCAACATGCCGATAATCCGGTGTGGTGGTATCCCTGGGGAGAAAAGGCCTTTGCCAAGGCCAAAAAAGAAGATAAGCCGATTTTTCTTTCCATTGGCTATTCTACTTGCCACTGGTGTCATGTCATGGAGCAAGAATCATATTCTGATCCGCGCATTGCCAAAATTCTTAATGATAATTTTGTAGCCATCAAAGTCGACCGCGAAGAACGGCCTGATATCGACAATGTTTATATGAAAGCGGTTGAAGCCATGACCGGTTCCGGCGGCTGGCCGTTGAATGTTTTTTTAACACCGGATTTAAAACCTTTTTATGGTGGGACGTATTTCCCACCAAGCGACGGTTGGGGACGACCGGGGTTAGACACTGTTTTAACTCAAATTGCTCAAAAGTGGAAAACACAGAAGTCATCTTTAGTTGGACAAGTTATAGATCTTCAAACAGTTGCCCCTGGGGCATCAAACATGACCAATGCCCTCAATCAAGACACTCTAAAGAATGCTTATGAGCAGCTTAGAGATAATTTTGATGGTCGATACGGTGGATTTATCGGCATGATGAAATTCCCCAGCAGCCATATGTTATCGTTTCTTTTACGGTATTGGGATAGGAGTCATGACCCGCAAGCATTAGCTATGGTAGAAAAGACATTGCAGGCTATGTCTGATGGCGGTATTCATGATCAAATTGGGGGTGGGTTTCACCGTTATTCAACAGATCCTTTTTGGCGTGTACCTCACTTTGAAAAAATGCTTTATGATCAGGCCATACTTTCAATGGCTTATCTGGAAGCATATCAAGCCACAGGTAAAAAAGAATATGCGGATGTAGCCAGAGATATTTTGGATTATGTTTTGCGGGATATGACCAGTCCCGATGGCGCATTTTATTCCGCTGAGGATGCGGATAGTCAAGACAAAACAGGGCAGAAGCGAGAGGGGGCTTTTTATTTATGGACAGATGATGAGATTGCCCATGTTGTAGGCAAGGAAGACGCGGCGATATTTGATTATTATTTTGGAGTGGAAGCCGGCGGTAATATGAGAGGGGATTTCGCGGGAAAGAATATTTTATATGTGTCTCACAATATTGAGGAGACTGCCCAGCGATTTGGGAAGTCCTCTAAGGAGATTCAAGCGATTTTGCAACAGGGGAAGGTAAAACTTTTAACCCGACGTGCGCAGAGAACGAGGCCGTTTCGGGATGATAAAGTTTTGACGGACTGGAATGGACTGATGATCACCAGCTTCGCATCAGCGGCACAGGTTTTGAATGAACCTCGCTATGCTAGGGCGGCACAAAAAGCAGGAGATTTTTTGTTGGCAAAAATGAAACGTCCTGATGGAAGACTGATGCATCGTTATCGGGATGGAGAAGCGGCTATCCCAGCATTTCTCGATGATTATGCTTTTTTTACCCAAGGGCTCTTATCATTATATGAGACAATGTTTAATCCGAAATACTTACAGCAGGCTAAGTTTTGGGCTGATGAAATGATCCGTTTATTTGCGGATAAGACGTCAGGAGGCTTTTTCTTTTCGGCCCAAGATGATCAGACGTTAATTTTGCGGACAAAAGATGCTTATGATGGGGCTATGCCATCAGGTAATTCAGGGGCGGCGCAAGTGCTGGGAAAATTGGGACGGTTGATGGGGGTAGAGAATTATGAAAACAAAGCTCGTGCCACAGTCGATGCTTTTTCCACTGAAATTATCTCATCACCAACGGGTTTTACGCATATGCTTTCAGCGTTTGATTACCTTTTGGGACCATCCAAAGAGATTGTTATCGCCGGTGATCAAAACGATCCTAACACTCAAGCCATGTTAAGTGAAATCAATAAACATTTTATCCCGAATAAGGTGGTCTGTTTACATCCAACAGATGGGCAGCAAGCCAAGGATATTGAAGCAATAGTACTTTTTGTTAAGGATCAGAATATGTTAAACGGGAAATCGACGGCTTATGTATGTCAAAATTATCATTGTCAATTTCCGACGAATGATTTGGATAAATTTAAAGACCTGTTATGAGCCCATTAAGGCGCGATTTATTTTGCGGTCAGAGGATTTAGCTTGGGTAAGCCCTAGAATTACCTCATAGAAAAAGTTCGGATTTCGCGTAAATCAAACTCTCCTTGACAAAGCTCTTTTTAAGTTGTAACCTTTAAATATAGGTAGCAAAAGGGCAAAGATGTCCTCTTCTTTAAACAATGACGTTTGAGGGGAGGATTTTTTATTTATGAATGACAAAGAATATTTGAGTGATTTTTTTGAATATGCGCCCATTGGTTTTCATATATTTGGGCCGGATCGTAAATTTATTGCCGTCAATCAAGCAGAATTATCAATGATAGGCTACAGCCGTGAAGAAGTCATTGGTAAAAAGTCCTGGAGGGATTTAATTCTTCCTGAACAAAAACCTTTCTTTGAACAGCATTGGGCAAGTTTAATGAAAGAAGGACGAGTGATTAATTTTGAGTATACCTTGGTCCACAAAAATGGGCATCACGTGGATGTTGTTCTCAACGCGTCGGCACGTAAGGATGAATCAGGAAGGATCGTTAATACCCGAGGCAGTGTTTTGGATATTACCCGGCGCAAACAACTTGAAGAGGAAGCCCTGAATAGCAAGAATATTGCCTTAGGGGAAATTTTATCAAGAATTGAACTGGAGAAAAAACAGATTAAGAAGGATATGATGGCTAATGTGGAAGAATTAATTCTTCCGCTTTTGGTAAAACTCAAGCGCAAGGGGACAACACTTGATCGTCAGCGCATCCAATTATTAGAAGATACCGTCAAAGATATCACCTCCCCATTTGCGGGAATTATTTCAGATCAGCAATGGAAACTCTCCCCGCGCGAAATTGAAATTTGCAATATGATCAAGAAAGGCTTAAGCACTAAAGAAATCAGTTCCTTATTGAGTACTTCCAATCGCACAGTGGATAATCACCGCAACCGCATCCGCAAGAAATTGAAAATTTCTTATAAGGACATTAATTTAGTGTCTTATTTACAGAACTACCTACCATCTATGAGTATTGCATGAGTAATTTCAGGACATTGATTTTTAAAGTAAGACGGTTATACTTGTAAACAGTTGTCAAGACGTTGATGTCTGGACTTAGAACGCGGCATTGATGCCCAGGTATTCTTAAAAAAGGAGACCTGGGTTTTTTATCAGCCAGAGGCTGATCCGCCTTTGGCGGATTTTGGGCACTGAAGCTCAACTTTTCCCATAACGAAGGGAAAGGTTGGGCTTTTTTAGTAAATGGTATAGAGCGAACGATCTAAAGGATCCCTTCGCAAAGAAAGGAACAGGGAATATTGAAAAAAGAAAAGATAGTTGTCATTGGTAATGGCATGGCTGGCGCCCGGGTGGTCGAAGAAATTATAGGAAGGGCGTCGGATAAGTTTGATTTTGTCATGTTCGGTGCTGAACCTTATGGCAATTACAACCGTATTTTGTTGAGCAATGTCCTTAATCAGACCCAGGAAGCCAGCGACATTTTTATTAATCCACTAAGCTGGTATGAGCAAAATAAGATCACTTTGCACGCAGGTGTTAAGGCTATCCGCATTGACACCCAGCGTAAAATCGTGATTGCGAGAGCATTACACCCGCAGGCCGCGGCCTATGCCGTACACACCGATGATGCCTTTTTAGGCGCATCATTTGAAGAAAGTTACGATTATTTAATTATCGCGACCGGTTCGCGTCCCTTTGTGCCCCCCTTGGAAGGGTTTGGAGGTGAGGGTACATTTTTGTTCCGTACTATTGACGACTGTGACCGCATTGCCGAGTATGCTAAGAATTGTAAACGTGCGGTGGTTATCGGGGGTGGGCTTTTGGGTTTGGAAGCCGCACGGGGATTGATGACGCATCATGTGGAAGTGACCATCGTAGAGGCAGCTCCACAGTTGATGCCGGCTCAATTAGATGTTGAATCCGCGCAAATGTTAAAACGGACCATGGAAGCCATGGGTTTGGCTGTATTGACAGATCGTAAGACAGCACAGATTCATAAAATTGATGGGAAAATTCATTCGTTAGTATTTTCTGATGGGGGCACCATCCCCGTTGATATGGTGGTGGTCAGCGCGGGAATCCGTCCCATTACGGAGGTGGCCCAAAATTCCGGGTTAATTGTTAATAAAGGCATTGTTTGTGATGATCAAATGCGTACTAGCGATGCGTTTATTTATGCGCTTGGTGAATGTGTGGAACATCGAGGAAAATTGTACGGACTAGTGGATCCCATTTGGGCGCAGGCGAGGGTGGTGGCGGATGTGATTAGCGGGTTTAATCCTCAGGAGGTTTATCAAGGATCCAAAACCGGGACAAAGTTGAAAGTGATGGGTGTGGATTTGATGTCTTTAGGTGAGAAGGAAGCCGGTTTAAATACCGATGAAGTTATCGTTTATCGTGAGCCTAACCGCGGCATCTATAAAAAGTTGATTGTCCGTGACAATAAATTGCATGGGGCAATTTTGTTGGGGGACGCGGGCGCAGCGGATGTGCTTATCCAGATGTTTCTCAATGAGCAGGCTGTACCCCAAAATCGTTCCGATTTGCTTTTTGGTGAAGTCAAAGGATCTGCTTTTATTCAAGCCGCGGATCTGCCGGACAATGCGCAGATTTGTAATTGCAATGGGGTTTGTAAAAAAACCATTGGTGAGGCTATTAGCAGCGGCTGCGAGACAGTGGCTTCGGTCGGCGCCAGGACTAAAGCAGGTAAAGGTTGCGGCTCATGCCGTGGGCTTATTGCCCAAATCATTGAAGCGAAAATAGGCAAGGTTTCCTATGACCCAAGCGAACATTATTATGTGCCAGGAATTCCTTTAGAAAAATCACAATTAGTGGCGGCCATTAGAGGGAAGAATTTGAAATCAGTCAGCGCCGTGTTTAGGGAATTAGCTGACGGTCGCGAAGACGCGGATAGCAAGGTGGGGTTAGCGTCACTGTTAAAGACCCTTTGGCCTCATGATTATGAAGATGAGCGGGATGCCCGTTTTATCAATGACCGGGTGCATGCCAATATTCAAAAAGACGGGACGTTCTCGGTAGTGCCACGTATTTACGCGGGGGTAACGACGGCGGATGAGCTTATGCGCATTGCCCGGGCCGCGGTGAAATACAAAGTGCCTCTGGTTAAGTTTACCGGTGGCCAGCGTATAGATTTATTAGGAATCAAGAAAGATGATTTGCCTAAAATTTGGAAAGATTTAGGTATGCCCAGCGGTCATGCGTACACAAAAGCTTTTCGTACTTGTAAAAGTTGCGTTGGTACGGATTTTTGTCGTTACGGATTAGGGGATTCTATTAAATTGGCTCAGCAAATCGAGAGGCGTTTTCAAGGACTTGAATCACCCCACAAGATGAAATTGGCCACGGCTGGCTGCGCTCGTAATTGTTCCGAGGCTTATGTTAAGGATTTAGGGGCGGTGGCGATAGGTGAGGGAAAATGGGAGATATATGTGGGGGGTGCTGCCGGCGGCAGTGTCCGCAAGGGTGATTTATTGTGCGTCGTCAATAGCCACGACGAGGTTCTTAAAATGATGGGGCGCTTTATGGAATATTATCGTGAACATGCCAAATACATGGAGCGTACCTATGGCTTTGTGGAACGCGTTGGCATTGATGTACTGCGTGGCATTCTTATTGATGATTCTTTAGGGATATGTGTCCAACTCGATGAGCGTATCCAGAAGGCAGTAGACGCATACAAAGACCCGTGGAAAGAAGCAGATACTCCAGCATACACCAGTCAATTTGAAGGCCCGCAATTAGTTGAAACGTTACGTGTGGCTGAGAATAATGGATAGTGAGGAAATCATGAAAACAGTGGCGGTAAATTTAGGGTCTGTGGAGCGTATCGCCTTGGGGCATGGGATGTGTTTCATCGTGGAAGGTGAAGAAATCGCCGTGTTTCGTTCACGTAGCGGAGGGCTTTTTTCGATTTCTAACCGCTGCCCTCATCGTCAGGGGCCTTTATCTGAGGGAGTCATAGGAGAGGGGAAAGTGATTTGTCCTTTGCATGGGCATAAATTTGATCTTACGACCGGTCAGGGCAGTGAAGCCCAAGAATGTGTAAAAACGTTTAAGGCTTGGGAAGAGAATAAAAATATTTTGATAGACATGGATAAACTGGATTCCCGCTTTCGCGGGAATGACGAACAACTGTGAGTGTCGGGCATGACGACCAATGAATAAAAAGGGGAGGGCGTATGGCTTTAGCAAAGGCAGTACGAATTAATCTGTTAGATTTTAAAAGTGTTCCCATGCGAACATTCCATTTGACGTGGATGGCGTTTTTTGTAAGTTTTTTTGCATGGTTTGCCATCGCCCCATTGATGCCGGTCATTCGTCAAGATTTGGGGCTTACTAAAGAGCAAATAGGTAATTGCATCATTGCTTCGGTATCAATTACGATTTTAGTGCGTTTAGTCATGGGATGGTTGTGTGATCGTATTGGGCCTCGTCTGGCATATAGCATTTTGCTTATTTTAGGGTCTATTCCGGTCATGGGAATCGGTTTTGCCCATGATTATCATTCTTTTTTATTATTTCGATTAGCAATTGGAGCTATCGGGGCATCGTTTGTGATAACTCAATATCATACTTCTGTGATGTTTGCCCCTAATTGTGTAGGTACTGCTAACGCTACATCTGCCGGTTGGGGGAATATGGGCGGCGGTGTGACCCAGATGGTGATGCCTTTGGTACTGGCGGCCATTTTAAGTTGTGGCGTTGATAAGGCCATGGGTTGGCGGTTAAGTATGATCTTGCCGGGTTTGGCCCTGTTTATTATGGGATTTGTTTATTATCGATGGACTAAAGATTTTCCAAAAGGGAATATCGAGGATTTGCGCCGGCAAGGCCTTGTACCGCCGCGTTCCGATCTTAAAGGATCATTCCGTGAGGCCATGAAAGATCCACGGGTATGGGCATTGTTTGTGATGTATGGTGCCAGCTTTGGAGTGGAGTTGACCATTGATAATGTGGCCGCTCTTTATTTTACCGATCGATTCCACCTGGCATTACTTCAAGCGGGTCTGGTCGCGGGCTTATTTGGCTTTATGAATATTTTTGCGCGTGCATTAGGTGGTTTTTGTTCCGACCGATGCGCGCGTCACGGCGGGTTACGGGCCAGGGTGAAGTTTTTAGGAATTTCACTTTTTATAGGTGGTGTCATGTTAATGGTTTTCTCAAAGATGACAACTCTGCCATTAGCCATAGCCATGATGATTATATTTGCCCTGTTTATCAAAGTGGCCAATGGGGCTAATTATTCCATTGTCCCTTTTATTAATAAAAGGGCTTTAGGGGCCGTTGCCGGTATTGTTGGAGCCGGGGGTAATGTGGGCGGGATGTTGTTTGGTTTTTTGTTCCGCCAAAAGTCTCTTAGTTATTCTGATGGGATTTTTTATTTGGGTTGCTTTGTAGTTTTAGCAGCCAGTATGGCTGTTTTTGTCCGGTTTTCCACGCAAGTTGAACAAGAAGCTAAGGAGGCCTTCCATGCAGCCCAGACAAAGAAGATGGAGCTTCAGATGGCGTAGTTTAATTTTGTTGTTAAGCGCCATGGGTATGGGTTTTAATCCTGTTAAGGCCCAAGCAGGAGATCTTTTGAATGAGCACCTGCCTTCCTATTTGAAAGCGGATGTAGAATTCCGTTACCGGCTGGAAGACAAAAATAATTTTGGTTTCGATAAAGCAAAAGACGATGACGATGTCCATAAACTTTATCGGACAAGGGTCAGCTTGGGGCTTACTCCTATTAAACAAGCAACTTTTTTTATTCAAGGACAAGATGCCAGAGTAGGTCATTTAAGCATTGGTTCAAAAACAAAAAGCACCTATTCGAACTTGTGGGATATCCGCCAACTCTATGCCAAATATGAAGAGGAAGTGTTGGTGGATGCCATTGGTTTAAATAAAATAGCTTTCCAGGGAGGGCGTCAAGAATTTGCTTATGGCGCCGAACGTTTAATTGGAGGTTTTAATTGGTCTAACATCGCGCAAACTTTTGATGGCGGCAGGGCCAGATTTCATTTTTCTGTGCTGCATTTGCAATTGGATATTCTTACCGGTGATAAGGTTGGTTTTAGAAGCCCTCAGGAGACGGAGGCAGGTGATCTTTTTGATGCTTCCACCAAGGACAGGATGTATGCGTACTATGCTACAGCCAAGGTTTTTCATGAAACGCTCATCGAGAATTATTTGATTCATCGAATAACTTGGAAAAATATTTCTTTTGGACCAAACGGATCAAGTGAAATAGATGATTATACCTTTGGCGGGCGTATTAAGAATAAATTACCCTATAACTTTGATTATGAAATTGAAGGGGCCGGTCAATGGGGTGCGTTTAGCAAAAAGGCAGTGCGGGCCGCGATGGCGGTGGGTATTTTGGGCTATACGTTTGATTGCCCATGGCAGCCCAGAACAGCTTTTGAATTTGATTACGCTTCAGGCGGTAAGCCTAATGGCAAGACCATGAACACTTTCGATAATCTGTATCCTACTAATCACGCGAAATATGGCAACATGGATTTCATAAGTTTGCAAAATATGTTTGATTATCATTATCAAATCAGCATTAATCCAATGAAGAAGTTGAAATTACAGTCAGATTTTCATTTACTTTATTTGGCTACTGCTAAAGATTCCTTTTATTCCGCTGCTCGCGGGGTCACCCGTACCACACCTGCCGGACTTGTGGGTGTCAGTAATCATGTGGGCAATGAAATTGACCTCTCAGCTGATTATAAACTTAATGCTTATCTTGGTTTTCAGGGGGGGTATTCGCATCTTTTTCCCGGGGTATATCTTAAAGACACAGGGACCAATAATGCCGCGGACTTTTTGTATTTTCAGACAACGGTTGCCTTCTAATGGACAATGAAATTTTAATCAATCAGGTTTTAGAAGAACAGTCAGATATGACGGCTGTTGAGAGTTTTGCTTTTAAGCATGACTTTAAACAGCTGCCGCTGGGAGAATCTTCTTATAAACAATTAATCCCTAAAACAACGCCCGGACCGGGGCAGCAATATGCTTTTGAAGTCAACCTTGACCAATGTACCGGTTGCAAAGCATGTATCACTGCCTGTCATAATGAAAACGGTCTCGAAGAGGATGAGACGTGGCGTTCGGTAGGGCTTATTCACAGTGTCAGTGTGGATAAACCCATGATGCAGCATGTGACTACTACCTGTCATCATTGCCTGGATCCGGCCTGCATGAATGGCTGCCCGGTAAAAGCTTATGAGAAGGACCCTGTGACAGGTGTGGTCAAACATTTAGACGATCAATGCATTGGTTGTCAGTATTGCATCCTCAAATGCCCTTACGACGTTCCTAAGTATAATAAGAAAAAAGGTATTGTGCATAAATGTGACATGTGCATCAGCCGTTTGAAGGTGGGAGAGGCTCCTGCATGTGTGCGTGCCTGCCCTAATGAAGCGATCAGAATAACGTTGATAGAGACCTCTGTGATCAGGCAAGACCCATCGGCATTCGTAAAAATTCCTCAAGCGCCGGATTCGAATTATACACTGCCAACGACCCGATATGTGACGCAAAAGAATTTGACGCCGGATATGGTTTCTATTGATGCTACAATTTTTGAACCTGAGCATCCGCATATGCCATTGGTTGTGATGCTGGTCTTGACACAACTTTCCGTCGGTGCATTTTGCGTGGAGTGGGTCGTCAATCATTTCTTGCCGGATAATCTGCGCGCTTTATTGATGCCCGCGCATGTGTTTACGGGACTCGCTTTCGGACTTTTGGCATTAGCGGCCAGTCTCTTTCATTTGGGCCGGCCTTTGTACGCGTTTCGCGCCCTGCTGGGCCTCAAGACATCATGGTTAAGCCGGGAAATTTTATCTTTTGGTTTATTTGCGGGGTTGGCTTTTTTATATGCCGTGCAAACAATATGTACGTCAGCTAAACCGTCATTGCAGAGTGAAGTGTTGGGTGATTCGGTATTGACAGTTGGCTTAGGGGCGGTGTTTGCTTCAGTGATGGTTTATCGGGACACCAAACGGGTTTTGTGGGACACGCCGATGACGTTTTTTAAATTTTTTATGACGGCGGCCATGTTAGGAACTGTTACAGTGCTGACCGTGTCATTGAGTGTATGCCTGTGGTATTCCCCACAACATTTTGCTGATGTCTTACGGGTGGTGGGCATTTCTTTGGCTGGGCTTTTGGTAGGGAGTACACTCCTAAAGATTATTGTAGAGGCTTCAATATTTTCTCATTTACGTAATCCACAGATGACAGCTTTAAAGAAAAGCGCAGTATTAATGTCAGGGGTTTTGCGCGCATGGACAGCTCAGCGTTTTATCTATGGGATTACTGGCGGAATTTTGCTGCCTGCTTTATTTTTGGCGATGCATGTCTATTGGACGCCTGCGTGGACTTTAGTTTGGATGTTGGTGATGACTGCTTTGACGGTGGCAGGGGAACTGATGGAACGGTATTTGTTTTTTAGGGCGGTAATTCCGCTGAAAATGCCGCATTAATGAACGTATTGGTCGTCATGCCCAACACTCATAGTTGTTCGTCATTCCCGCGAAAGCGGGAATCCAGAGGCTGCCGAAGGCCAGGGCTCCCCGGGCTTGCCCGGGGGTGAATGCGGAAGGACGATATTTTGAGATCTAATGGAAGTTAGGAGAACGAGTCACAGTGTATATCGATTGCAATACCATGTGGTATG